>Ga0209536_100003553_pt1 | contig 24986 bp, 24 predicted proteins | sample DeeMarSeWOR28_12_FD_187461 | JGI IMG/M metagenome (GOLD analysis project Ga0209536, IMG submission 187461) | Marine sediment microbial communities from White Oak River estuary, North Carolina - WOR-2-8_12 (SPAdes) (version 2) | ecosystem: Environmental > Aquatic > Marine > Intertidal zone >...
TAACCAGTGCTTCAAGGGTATCCACCACGCCCTTGGAGTGGGCTATGACGACGGATTTGCGGCTGCGGCCGAGTTGGGGCATCTGGCCGAGTGCGTCGCGGATTTGCCGCGCGTTGAATTGACTGCTCGATGTTCCGCTTACGCGCACGATCTCGAAGTGATAGCCGAACCGTGCAAGGTAATCCTTGTACTGGCTTTTCGCCTGTCTGGCCTGGTCCACGCAATCCGAAGCGAACCCGGCAATGAATATCACGGTAATTGCCGCACGGGACGGTTCGAGAGAAACCGTGAGCGGGGGTTCCTCGGGTTCATCGGGTAGTCGAATGAGGTATTGCTCGCAGTCAGCGGTTTCCCGGTCTCCGGCGCTGCGGGCATCAAGCAGTCTGCAGAACAGATTACGGAATTCGCCCCGGGCATCCCGGGTTGAGGTCTGGCTGACTGGCACCATGATCAGTGGGTCGCTGTCGTCGACAGTCGGTGAGGGCGTTGACGCGCAACCACCGAGCACACCGATCAATGTCGCCACGGCAAGCGGGCAATGCCGGTAGTGGCGAATCCGGCCTTGCAAAAGAAAGAATCGAACGAGCCTTGCTATGACGTTCATGGTTGCAGGATGCCGGTGGCAATGGTTTTCTTCAAGCTGGCTGTCATTTTCCGGGTCAATTGTGAGATGCGTCTGACACACTGCACAATGAACGCTGATGGTCCGGCTTCAGATATGCAGCGAGCCTGGTCGTCATTCGCGAGGTAGGCTTGGCGCGCACTATGCCGTTGGCTAACAGTTTATGACGATTTGCGTGCAATCAGGTGCTTGTCCGGGCCAGCAATCCCTTGCGAGCTGACACAGATCAATCGCCAAGGTACTGTGTGGGCATTAGTATTACACTGGGTTTTTGGATGGATATCAATCCCGACAAAAAAACATCAGCCTCGGCGCTATTATGATTGTGCCCCTGTGTGCAAAAGCATGGGTCGTCGCCGGTGCGCGGGGATGATTGCCCAAGATTCACCAATCGACAGAAGCGAGGAGCGGGACATGCGAGCTTGGCCAGGACGCAAATGGGTTGCAGGCGGGTTGATGATCCTTTCGGGCGTAGCTTACGCGCAGGAACAGGACGAGAGGCCGTGGGAGAAGTTCAGTATCGCGGTCGGCGGCTTTGTGACCGAATCGGACACGACCATCCAGGTCAGTTCGGAGACCCTGGGGGTGGGAGCGATCGTAGACCTCGAAAATGCGCTGGGCGTCGAGCAGGACTTCCAGACATACCGTATCGATGCCACATACAGTTTTGGCGAGACGCGGCGCCACGAAATCGAGCTTCACTACTTCGACTCCAAGCGTAGCGGTGACAGAGTGCTCGAAGAGGATATACAGATAGGCGACCAGATTTTTCCGAAGGGCACCGGCGTTTACACCGAGTTCGGCCTTGAGTTTGTGAATGTGGACTATGTTTACAATTTCCTGATGGACGACCGCGTGCGACTTGGCGTATCGGCGGGTTTGCACACCACCGGCATCAATCTGAAGATAACCGAGACCGGCGGCGCCAAAGTCGAGGACGAAAGCTTCACCGCGCCGCTGCCGATGCTCGGGCTGCGTGCAGACGTGATATTGACGCCCCGCTGGCGGCTCAAGGCAGATCTCAATCTCTTTTACCTCGAATACGACCAGTTCACCGGCAGGCTCGGCGATACCTACCTTGGCATTGAGTATCTTCCCTGGAAGAACTTCGGATTCGGGGCCGGCGTCAACAGCATCAACTACAAGGTCGAGGCTGACGGCGACTCGAGCGTCTCGGACCTGAACGGTCAGTTCAAGTTTCAGCTCACCGGATTTCTGCTTTACGGGAGATACTTCTTCTAGGTTGGGAACATGTGACATGGCAGGCGCAGCCCGGGTATCCGATGCGCAACACCATCCCCCGCTGCCGGCGGCGATATTGCGGCGGCATTCCATGGAGCTGCCGCGTTCGAGCATGACCGACGGCAGCCCGGTCCATGGGCAGCGCAGGGAGAATCGGGCGTCGCAGCCATTCGCAACCGCAAGCCGGGCCGGGTTGTTCCAACGCGCCGCCCGCTGCCAGCAGACCGCATCGCGGGTGTGACGCGGTGTTGACACCGCGAGTCATGCCCGGAGATAGTTCGTTGCCGAACGCGGATTTGCCGTAATTCGGCCACCTGGAGCTGGTTAATGCGGTGCACCGGACGGGTGAGTGGCGAGATCGCTTGACTTCGGTTAACCTCCAAACGGATCAGGTTGAGGCGAGCGACATGGTTCGATTGCATTGCATGCGGCTGGCAGTTGCCGGTCTTGCCGTTACGGCAGGGAGCGCTCACGCGCAAGGCGATGGCGCGGCATGGGAGAAATTCAGCATCGCCGTCGGCGGTTTTGTGACTGAGTCCGATACCGAGTTCCAGATCAACTCCAGGAACCTGGGCGTCGGCGCGATCATCGATCTCGAACAAGCGCTGGGCGTTAAACGCACCTTCCGTACCTACCGTGTCGACACAAATTATCGCTTTGGTGAAACTCGGCGCCACGAAATCGAGGTGGATTACTTCGACTCCAAGCGTACCGGAGACAAGACTCTCGAGGAGGATTTGCAGATCGGTGATGTCGTGTTTCCGAAGGGCACCGGGGTCACTACCGAGTTCAACCTCCGGTTCCTGAACCTAGATTACGTATATAACTTCCTGATGGATGATCGGGTACGTCTTGGCGCGTCGGCGGGTTTGCACACCACCGGCATCGGCCTGACTGTCTCCGAATCCGGCGGCGGCAGAATTGAGGACGAAAGCTTTACCGCGCCACTGCCGATGCTTGGGCTGCGGCTGGAGGTCGTATTGACGCCACGCTGGCGCGTCAAATCGGACGTTAACCTGTTCTATCTGGAATACGATCAGTATACGGGCCGGTTGGGAGATCTTTCCATTGGTATCGAGTACGCTCCATGGGAACATTTCGGTCTTGGGGCCGCAATGAATACCATCAACTACCTTGTCGAGTCCGACGGCGACTCCAGCGTCACGGATCTTAACGGCGAACTCAGATTTCAACTTTCCGGTTTCATGCTCTACGGCCGGTATTTCTTCTGATGTCTGTAGCGTCAGCGATCAGAAACTCGACTCGAGACTGACGTAGATATAGTTTGACCCACCGTCGACATTGCCGAGCAGTTGAGAGCTGCCAAATGCCCCTGAGCGATGGCTTACGCCTACACCAAGCCAGACTGGCTCGTGGCGCTCCGGCCGTAACAGGTCGCTGATGCTGATTTCGATGCTCGGGTCCAGGTAGTTGAGCAGCTTGGAGGCGGGCTCACCCTTGGCTGTCTGGTCGCGTTCCTCGACATAGGGTACGCGCGAGGCATAGGACAATCCGATGCCGAAGCCGATGCGTGTGCGCAGCCTGTCCGACCAGGGGAACCCGTACCAATAGGGTTTCATGTAGGCGTCCACCTGCCAGCTGTCTTTCTGGAAATCGCCGTCGTTGCGGTACAGCGCGCCTGCGTAGCCGACGAAATCGAGTGGCCAGTCGTTGACCCGCTCCATGAACTTGCGTCCCAGATGTACGCCGGTAATGCGACTGTTGTCGTCCGTTGAAATGGACGCGCATTGGAATGTAATGATTTTGTTGAGAATGCAGTCGGTCGATGCGCCGTAGAACACGCGAACAATGACGGGCTTGCGCTGCGTCCATAGCACCGGCTCATCCTGAAAATCGTAAACAACTCCCGCGGAAGCAGAGTACAGCCACGACTTGTCGACGATCGGGCTGTCTTCTATTTCCGAGGCGAGTTTCTCCGCGCCGACGCCCGCGACCAGTTTCCAGTTGCTGCTCAGTTTGTAATGGCTATACAAACCGAATCCGACATTGAGTCCGGCACCAGACTGATACGCGGGGCGCTGAGCCGTCGCTTCGTCCGGCCGTACACCGTAGTAGTAGTCGTTGAGGTCCGAATCCCTGAACGACAACCGCACGTAGGGGTGCCAGAGGAAGCGGCCGTGCGTCCATTTCAGGCCGTAACCGGCGACCAGTTCTGCGCCGTCTGATGTGTCCGAAATGTCCTGGCGAAATTCCGCATCGAAGTCACCAACCGGGCTCGCGTAGTACACGCCGATACCGCCATCGAGACCCGGATTGCGCTGTTCCATGCCGGCCAGACTGGGCGGAGTCTCGTCGTATGGAAAGCCCTCGAACCGCGCCCGGATAAACAGATCGAATTTCAGCTTGCTTCGGGACGGCAGCTTGAAGCCGGCCCGGTACGAGTGGATGTAGAACACATCTCCCTCGTACATGTACAGGGGCAGCATGTCGTTGACCTGATCGACGCCTTCGTAGGGTGAGGTGGTTGACTCAATGGCGAGACCGAGCCCGGCTCTGCCGGACAAGTCGACAGCCTCGAACAACGGCTCGGTCTGTGCCCAGGCTTGCGTGGACAACATGGTCAGCAGCAGCGTTGCCAGCGCGAGGCGCATTCGTGATGTTCTCATGCGAAATCCGTGTTGTTGCATCCGCGGCGGTAGGGAATGCGCACGGGCTTGACGTCAAGGTGCGCAAACAAGGGATTCGGCGAGCAATGCTGCCGCATTGTCAGGGACGGCAACATTGTGCTCTGCGTTGTTTCTGCAGTTCGTATGATCCGGTTCAGGATTGTGCTTCGACAGGCGGCCGATTCGCCGCTTGCTGCATCGCATCGGCCAGGACTTCCGCGGGCTGGGCGCCGGACGCCGCAAGCTTCTGGTCGAATATGAAAAACGGCACACCTTCGACGCCCAGCGTTCGAGCATGCGTGTCCTGATCCTGCACCTGCTGGCGCAACTGCTGTGTTTCGAGACAACGCCTGCTTTCGCCAGCCGGCAATCCGCCGCGTTCCGCGAGTTCGACCAGGGTATCGTGATCACTCAGGTCGCGTGCTTCGAGAAAATAGCCGGTGAAAAGCGATTCGACCACCGCATCCTGCGCATCGAACGCGGCTGCCAGCAGGATCAGTTGATGCGCATCGACCGTATTTGGCTGCACGCGGATATCGTCGAAACGAAATTCAATGCCCGCATCGGCACCGGCCCGCGCCACGCGCGCGTATATCTCGCGCGCCCGATCGGCGCTGCCGAATTTGCCCGCCGTGTAGTCCGCGCGCGGCATGCCCCCGGCCGGTAGGTGCGGATTCAACTGGAACGGGTGCCAAACCACGTTCGGCGCGGCTTGATCCGGGTTCTTCGCTTTGTATGTCGCCAGGGCGTTCTCAAGATTGCGTTTGCCGATGAAACACCATGGGCAAACGACATCGGAGATGATATCGATCTGCATGTAGTCGCCGGTATTGCTGTACTTCGCGAGTGTACCAGCCGAATGCAATGTCTGTCAGACGCGGGAAGGCGGCGGGCACTTGACTCGCGACACCCTTGGCGCGCCGGTCGAAAGCAGCGGATCAGAGCGAATCGAGGAACCGCAACAGATCCCGTCGCTGGGCATTATCCATTTTCATGAAAGCGCGGCGCGAAACGTCGGCCTCGCCACCGTGCCACAGGATCGCTTCCGCTGTGTTGCGCGCGCGCCCGTCGTGCAACAGGTTGCCGTTGCCGTTTACCAGCCAGCGCAGCCCGAGTCCCCATAATGGCGGTGTTCGCCAGTCCCGGCCGCCGGCCAGGAACTCGCGCCGGCCGTCCGCCAGTCCCTCGCCCATGTCATGCAGCAACAGATCCGTATAGGGGCGGATCGTCTCATTCGTCTTGCTGTTCGCTCCGCTACCGGTTGCGGCGGCAGCCGTCGGCAGTTCCGGCACATGGCACACGGCGCAGCGTGCGTTTTCGAACAAAGCCGCGCCACGCACCACTGCGGGATCGTGTCGATCGCGTTGCGCAGGAGGCGCGAGCATTCGCAGGTAATCCGTAACCGCTGCGATCTGCTGTTGTTTCGCTTCGAATCCGGACAAGCGTTCGACCTGGAAACATTCTTCCTGAATCGGCAGGCATTCGTTGTGCGGGAAGATCGCCGAGGTCACGCCGATCTCTTCATGGAATGCGGCGGCTACTTGCTGCTCCAGAGTCGGTTGGGCTGCCTTGTGGCCGAAGCGGCCGGTGGCGGTTGCTCCGGTGGTCTCGTCGCGAACGCGGTTGAGGCGGCCATTGAAGCCGGTGCGGCGCTGATTGGCTGCGATGTCAATGAGCGTACGTTCGGAAACAGCCTCCAGCAGGCCGAGACCGAAAACCGGTTGGGCGATGCGCAGCGAAGCGATTGCGTCCTTGCCGAGAGGTCCATACCACAGAGCGGTGATGCGCAACACGGGAACGCGCAATTCGACCGGGCCGCCGTCGTCCAGAGGCACGGCGATGTATTTGTAGGCAACGCGGAAATCGCCTTCTTCCAGGAGCTTGCCGAGGATGCCGTGACGGTTGAGGTGAGTGCCGTAAAACGGATGCGGTTGTGGCGGCTCCGTGCCGCCGCTTACTGCTGGCAGTGCCAGCCGAAGCACCAGCGAGACCGGTTCTTCCTGCGCGTTCTCCGGCGCCCGGCCGCGGCCGTTACCCGGGTGGCACTCCAGGCATGACTGCGCATTCGACTGTGGCCCACGTCCCCAGTGACCTCCGCTCAGAAACGGCGGCACCCAGCGCGCCGCGAACTCCGCTTTGCCGGCGGCAAAACCCTGCAGCGCGCCATCGCCCAAATGCGCAAGCGGATGTGAATAAGCGGAAGCGTCAGCAGCCTGACCCGCCGGCGTACCGGCAGGGACGCCCATTGCCGGGACCACACCACAGAGAGTGAGGGCGGCGAGCCGCATTCGAACGCGGGGTGGTCGTGACGGTTTCACTCTTCGATTATGATGCGCCTGAAGGACGCCTGATTCAAAGCATGCCAGAAAACCCGATCCGAAGCTGGTCCGCGAGACTGTTGCCGTTACGCCGCAAACCGGTCCTGTACGTCAAGGCACCGGTCAGCCACGAACGGACGCTGGTCAACCGGCTGCTGATGATCCTGTTTTTGTTCGCCACGGTCATTACCGTGCTCTGGTTCGATCGTGCCGGTCTGGTGGATCACTACGACGGGCATGTTTCGTTTGCCGACGTGGTTTATTTCGCAATGATCACCGTAACCACGGTAGGTTATGGCGACATTGTGCCAATTGAACCGCACACGCGCGTGATCGACGCGCTCTTCATCACTCCGGTACGCATATTTATCTGGTTCATCTTTCTGGGAACCGCCTATCAGTTAGTGATTCAGAAAGTCGTGGAGGATTTCCGCATGGCGCAGCTCAGAGATCGTCTTCGCGATCATGTGATCATCATCGGCTTCGGAGAAACCGGACGGGTGGCCGCCCGCGAAGTCGTCAGCAAGGGAACCCGGCCGGAGGACATCGTCGTCATCGACATCTCCGATAGCTGTGTGCATGACGCGGCCAATCTCGGTTATGTTGGCTTGCACGGCGATCCGACGCGCGAGAGCATACTCATCGACGCGGGCATCAAGAATGCGCGGGCAGTCCTGGTGTGCATTGGCCGTGACGATACCAGTGTGCTGTCGGTACTGACTGTCCGAAACCTGAATGCGCGGGTACGCATAGTCGCAATCGTCATGGAGGACGAGAACGTCAAGCTGATGCGCAGCGCCGGCGCCAACGTCACCGTCATGCCGTCCCAGGCCGGTGGTTATCTGCTTGCCGAGGCGGTAGGCAACGACTACCTGACAGATTACGTGCTGGACCTGCTCACTTCGGACGGCAGGGTCGCGCTGGTGGAACGCGTGGCAAAGCCAGAGGAAGTCGGGAAATCGATGCGCGCGCTCGATTGCGGTCTCGTGGTACGGCTCTACCGTGGCGGGGAACCGGTCGGCTTCTGGGAGGCTGACCGCAATATCATCGAGCGCGACGACCTGCTGCTGATCATCGAGCCATCGGTTTGAGCGGCGCGGCCGCTGATCGGCGCGGCGTTCGCCGGGAGTCGCCGATGAGCCGGATGCCGGAGCTTACAGCTCGATCGGCCAGTTGATTCCGGCAGTCACTCCGCCATCGACACGAATTGTCTGTCCGGTGATGAACGCCGACGCGTCTGACGCCAGAAATACGGCCGTGCCCACCAGTTCCTTGACGTCGCCGAGACGCCCGAGCGGCGTGTTCTGAATAGCCCAGTCGCGCATCTTTTCTTCGGCCCAGAGTTTTTTCGATAACGCGGTCGGAAAGAATCCCGGTGCGATCGAATTGACGCGCACGCCATGGCGTCCCCACTCGTTCGCCAGCGCCCTGGTCATCATCAGCACGCCCGCCTTGCTCATTGCATAAGGCGTGACGCCTTTCAGCGGGGCGTAAGTGTTCAACGAGTCGATGTTGATGATGGAGCCGGCCTCTTGCCCGATCATGTGTTTGCCGACGGCCTGGGCCAGCATGAAGCTGCCGCGCAGGTTGATGTCCATGATCCAGTCGTACTCTTCCGTCGTGTATCTTTCCGCCTTCATGCGCTTGTTGACGCCGGCAACGCTGACCAGCGTGTCGATCCTGCCGAAGGCGGACAGTGTCGATTCGACCAGCCGCGCGATGTCTTCGGGTTTGGCGACATCACAAACGACTGGTTTGACCGGTTTGGGGCCGGTCGAAATTTCACCGGCGGTTTTCTCGAGCGTTCCGGCTTCCCGTCCGGCTATGATGACCTGGGCGCCGCGCGCGGCGAAACCCTCGGCCAGTGCGCAGCCGATGCCGCGGCTTCCGCCCGGCACGACAACGACCTGATCCTTTACGGAGAACAAGGCATCTTCCATGAGCTTTCTCTTTCCTGAATTTACAAAAGGTGTCCGTTGGCGCGAATCGAGCCCGGTTGGCCGGCAAACCGGCGCGGCGCAGTGACCGGCCCGCCGGGTTCGAGCCGCGCGCGCGGCAAGGTCGCGCGCTGATGCATGCGCAACCACAACGTATCGGGCTCGGTGTCGTAGAGAACGTCCGGGTCGATCCTGAGAACGTGCCAGTCACCGCGGGCGATCTCGTCTTCGAGTTGACCGGGGGCCCAACTGGCGTAGCCGGCGAAGAAGCGTTGACTCGAGTCGGCTTGGGGCCGTTCGAGGAGTGTTTCGAGCAACTCGCCGTCCCCGCTGAAATAGATGTCGTCCACTGTCCACCAGGCGCGTTCCGGGGGCGGTGTCATGCGGAACATGAACAACAGGCCGTTCGGCTGCACCGGGCCGCCGAAGTAGAGCGTGTCGGTACGCCCCTGCCGGTCCGGCCGGTCGGGCCAGATGTCGCGCAGCATCAACTCGGTCGGCCGGTTGAGAATGACACCGCTGGGGCCGGTATCTGTCGGAAACATCACCAGCACTACGCTGCGCGCGAAACTGACGTCAGCGAGTCGGGGTGCGGCCACCAGTAGTATCGATTCGCGCTGTCCTCTGGGGTTGTGCTCCTGCGCCGGTGATTCATGGGACGTCAGAAGTGTCGCGGTGGCAAACAGCGCGATAAGAAGCTGTCTATGCACGTGCGAGCTACTCGATGATCGACTGATAGACCAGATTGCGCAGCAGGACCCGGTAGTGCTGGCGTCGCAGCGGTTCCACTGACATATAGGAAACGACCAGGTTTTCTTCCGGGTCGATCCAGAAATAGGTGCCGGCATATCCGCCCCAGTAGAACTCGCCAATGGAGGCGGGCCAGTTCGATTGGCCATACTCCAGCCGGGTCGCAAATCCCAGCCCAAAGCCGTAACCGGGCCCGGCGATGAAATCATCGCCCTTCGAGATCGTCTCGTCGAGGTGATTCGATGCGATATAGCGAACCGTCTTCGGACCAAGTACACGGACGCCGTCCAGTTCGCCACCGCCGAGCAGCATCTGGCTGAAGCGCAGGTAGTCGCCCGCCGTCGAAGTCAGCCCGTGGCCGCCGGCGAAGAAGGTCACGGGGTTGCGCACGTCGATCAGTGTCGGAGTTTTCCCGGTGTACTTGTCTGGAATCGGTTCGGCGATGCGGTCCTGCTTGTCGGGCGCGACACGGAATGCGCTGTCCTTCATCCCGAGTGGATCAAAGACTTCCTGCTGAAGATAGCGGTCAAGCGGCATTCCCGCCGCTACTTCGACGACACGCCCGAGGATATCGGTGGAATGGCCATATTCCCAGGTCGTGCCCGGCTGATGCTGCAATGGCAATGCCGCGAGCGCGTTGGCGAAATTCTCGAGCATCCAGTGTTGCGAGAAAATGTTGGCCTGCTTGTAAAGCCGTTTGGCTTCGGTCTGCGGCCCTCTCATCTGGTAGGTCAACCCGGAGGTGTGGCGCAGCAAGTCCTGAACGGTGATCGGTCGACGCGCGTCAACCAGCACCGGCTGCGCAGTGCCGGCCTCGCCGCCTGGCTCGACGCTGACCTTCATGTCGCTGAACGCCGGGATGTATTTCGATACCGGATCGTCCAGCGACAGTTGGCCCCGCTCCACCAGCGTCATTGCCGCCACGCTGACAATCGGCTTGGTCATGGAATAGATGCGGAATATGGCGTCTTCGCGCATCCGGACGTTTGCCGCCTTGTCTTGCCAGCCCAGCGCTTGCGAGTAAACCAGCTTGCCGTCGCGCGCAATCATGATGACCGCGCCCGGCAGTTCACCGGATTCGATCGCCGTTGTCAGTGTGGCCGTGAGACGCGCAAGCCGGCCCGAGGAAAGGCCGACGTCTTCTGGCGATGCTTCCGGCAGGGGAGCTGCCCGCGCGATGATGGCCTGCAAGACGAAAGCAGCGACCAGCAGCCGAAGAATCCTGTTCACGGCGACGTTTCCTTTCAAGGCCATGACGGCGGATCTTCGGTGCGATGCGCTGTGGAAAAAAGCGCAATCACCCGCGGTTGACTGTCTGGCGCAGGGACATCAGTGCAAGTGTCTGCGCCGCAGAGGAACAGTTGGCGTTTCCGCCGATACCGGTTCGCTCTGGCGGCGCCCTTTTTCCCAGCGGCGGTCGAACATCTGGTTAACCAGATTGAGAACCTGATTTATTTCAGCATCGTCGAAATCACGCGACAGCACGTGCTGCAAGTCCTCCATCATTCGCTGCCGGCGCACACGGTCGATCGATTCGGGCGACGGACCGACGAAGATTACGTCGAACTCGTCGCGCCCGTCTTCGTGATAGTAGGTGATATCGACCGGTGCCGCGTCTTCGCAATAGGAGTTGAGTGCGTCGAGCGCCTCGGCCAAAAGCTGCCTGAAGCTGCGACCGACATCACCCGTCCAGCAAATTTCGATAACGCGTCTTTGGCGATCGAACGCGATGCCCGGCTCATCCGGGTGGATGCTTCTGACGTCAGCGAGGCTGTCTTCATCGATGTAGTCCAGCAGCGGGCGCATTGCGGATTCCATCTGTTCCGTGCTGGTTCCCGCCCTCAACAGAATTGTTCCATGTACGTGTACTTCGACTCGCATCGCACTGCCCCGTCTTTCTCCCCGGAATTTCTCCCGCGGTGAACTCTCCAAGTGCACCAAAACAGGTGCTGTTCCTGCCGAATGTCTGGCCCGGGAATCCCTGCGCCGATATCAGCCCACGCCAGCTCGTCCCGAAAGGAACGTCGGAATTGTAACCCCTTGTGCCCGCGACGCCGAGCCGGAGGCCGGATGCGCCTGAATCGCCGTGCCCGAACCCGGGGCGGGGCCGCCGGAATGCGCGCCTGCTTTTCCGCCCGTTGCTGTTGCTGACTGCCCGGGGCCGCGCCGGTTTGTCCCGGGTCAGCGCACATCTTCCGGAGAAAACGGCCTCGTGTCGCCGCCTCGCTGCGATTCGCGGTCGGACTCGAAGATGCCCTGCAGCTCGCGGGCTGCCTCGCGCGACGTCTGTATTAGTTGGGTTTCGTCGTGATACACGGCGTGCTGACGCTGGATCGTGCGCTCGTCATGGGCACGGAAGGTGGTGACGGTATCCTTTGCGTCCCAGGCGCTGATGCCGGCCGCGGCGAGCACGTGTTCGGCTAACTCCAGCGAAGAGACCAGGGTTTCGCGAATGATGTACGCGACTCCGAGGTCCATCAGCCGGTAGGCATGGAAGCGGTTGCGTGCCCTGGCAAAGATCTTCAGCTGCGGGAAGTGCTTCTTCACCGTCTCGGCCGTGCGCACCGACGCTTCGATGTCGTCGATCGCCAGTACGAATATGTGTGCCTCCCGTGCGCCGGCGGCATCGAGCAAATCCAGCCGCGAAGCATCGCCGTAGTAGGCCTTGTTGTTGCCAAAGCGCCGAACTACCTCGATCTGTTCGCTGCTGATGTCAAGCGCGGTGAAACCGATGCCGCGCGCAGCCAGTACCCGCGCCACCATCTGTCCGACTCTTCCAAAGCCGGCGATGATGATGCGGTGTTCGCGTTCCTCGATTTCATCAAAATCGTCTTCCTTGCCGCTGCTTGCACTGCGCCGAAGCAGGTCTTCCAGTGTCATTGCCAACGGCGTGAGCGCCATCGAAATGATCACCGCGATCACCAGGGAGCTTGCCAGCGCGCTCTCCATGATGCCGCCCTCGATGGCGACGGCGAAAATGACGAAGGCGAACTCGCCGCCTTGTGACAGCGTGGCGGCGACGCCGAGTGAAGAGTGATTGTCCTGGCCGCTGAAGCGGGCAACGGCGAACAGAACCGCGGCCTTGATCAGCATCATCCCCAGCACCATTGCGGCAATGGCCGCAGGTTGGCTGAGGATGAGGCCGAGGTCGACCGACATGCCCACGGAGATGAAGAACAGGCCCAGCAGCAACCCCTTGAACGGTTCGATATCTGCTTCGAGTTCGTGGCGGTATTCGGAATCGGCGAGCAGCATACCGGCGAGAAACGCTCCCAGTGACATCGACAAGCCAACCGACGCCACACCGAGCGCCGTGCCGATCACGACCAACAGCGCAGCGGCGGTGAATATCTCCTTGATGCCGCTGCCGGCGATCAACCTGAATACCGGGCGCAGCAGGTAGCGTCCGCCGAACACGATGACGGCGATCACGGCGATGGCCTCGCCGGCCGCCAGCCAGGCCCCGGCGCCGGCCGGCACTTCGTCGCCGCCGCCGAGCAGCGGTATCAGTGCCAGCAACGGAATGACGGCGATGTCCTGGAACAGCAGGATGGCAAACGAGGAGCGCCCCTTGCGGGTCGTCAGTTCACCGCGCTCGGCCAGCGTTTGCAGGACGAACGCCGTTGACGACATGGCGAGGGCAAAGCCGATGACGATGGCAGTGGAAACGGGCAAGCCGAACGCGAGGCCCGCGGCGGCAATCAACGCTGCCGTGAATGCGACCTGAGCGGTGCCAAGCCCGAACACCGATTTGCGCAGCACCCAGAGGCGCGAGGGTTGCAGTTCCAGCCCGATCACGAACAGCAGCATGACGATGCCCAGTTCGGCGAAGTGCATGATGCTGTCGACCTCGCCGACGAATCCCAGGCCCGACGGACCGATAACCACGCCGGCGGCCAGGTAGCCCAGCACCGCTCCCATCTTCCATCTGCGGAACAGCGGCACGGCGATGACCGCGGCGGCCAGAAAGACGGCGCTTTGGGCAAGCAGGCTCATATGCGTAACGAAACGGTTCGGGCCTCAGGCCTGCAGCCAGCCGTGGTGCCGCAAGTCAGCATGGCCTGACGGCAACGCGCGGCGACGTTGCGTGACGGTTGCAAAACGCGTGGCCCGGGAGTGCGGCAGGTTCAAATTGCAGCAGGTTCAAATTGCGGCGATGACCCTGATTTCCACCTTGTACTTCGGATGCGCAAGTTTCGATTCCACACAGGCGCGCGCCGGCGGATGGTCCTTGGCAACCCACATGTCCCATACCGCATTCATGTCGTTGAAATTCTGAATGTCGGAGAGCCAGATGGTCGCCATCAGGATCTTCGACTTGTCGCTGCCGGCTTCCTTCAGATAAGCGTCGATCTTGTCGAGTATCTGCCCTGTCTGCCCCCCGACATCGGTGTTGGTGTCGTCGGCGACGACGCCTGCCGTGTAGACGGTATTGCCATGTATCACTACCTGGGACATGCGGGGTCCGGTATGCAGGCGCTTGATGCTCATTGTGTGTCCTTCCGGTTATCGAGAGTTGGGAGTCGGTGCGGTTCAGTTCATGAAGAATTTGCGGTATTCGCTCATGATGACGAATGCGGTGATGACGAATGCGCCGATCCAGAGCAGGGCCGTCATCAAGTGCGTGGCGCGCATTTCTTTCGGCATGTAGCGCTGCACCAGATAAATGGTGCCGATGGAGATGATCGGCAGCGTCCACGCCTGGGCCGTTCCACCCCATTGCACCATCGCCACCGGCTGCTCGCCAAAAATGAAATAGAAGGCGACCGGGATGACGGTCAGGATAACGATGAAGCGGTCCCGCCAGCGCGTGCGAGCTTCATAATCATCGTGTTCATAGATCCCGAACACGCGCATGAAGTCGGCGCACATGCGCGAGTGGCCCGCGGTAGACGCGAACACGGTGCCGTACAGGACGATGATCGCGCCAGGATAGAACACCCACTTGGCCCACTCGCCCAGCGTCTGCGTGTAGATGTTGGACAGTACCGGGATCATGTCGCTGGTCCCGGGCACCTGACCCATGCCGTGGAGAATGCCTGCACCGAGCAGATAGAAGGCCACCGTGGCCACCGTGTAGATCACCATCGAGAAAACCACGTCGAAGTGCATCACACGCATCCAGCCGCGCGCGCGGCGGCGCCACGCTTCGCTGTCCTCGTGCGGACCGGTATAGCGGGCGTAGCCTTTCTCGACGCACCAGTAGGTGTACATGTACAACTCGGTCGCGCCCACGCCGGTGATGCCGAACGTGGCCAGTGCGATGGCAAGGCCGGCATCGGGAAGTTCGAACGTGAATCCCTGCCAGACGTCGCCCCAGCTGAAGAACTCGGGCATGCGCGTCAACACGACTGCGGCAAGCAGGGTGATCAGCGTAAACAGGCCGACCTTGATCATCGCCAGGCGTTCGATGCGCTGATAGGCGCCGCCCAGCAGCAGCAGCAGGGTCAGCGCGAAAAACGCCAGCACCCACCACACGACGTCAACGCCGGTGATCAGTTTCATCGCCTGCGAGACGCCGATAAACATGGCCGCGATCTGGAACAGCGTGATCAGTACCATCGCCGCCCAGGCCCAAAGCACCCAGTTCACCCGGCCGATTCTGCCGGGGATGCGGTTGAATGCCGCCAGGCCCGTCTCACCCATGGTGATGGTGTAGCGGCCAAGGAAAGCCTGCACAACGCCCTTGATCAGGCAGCTGAATATGATGAGCCACATCACCGTGTAGCCGACCTTTGCACCGAGCGTGGTGGTGGCGATCAGCTCGCCGGACCCGACAATGGATGCCGAAAGAATGATGCCCGGGCCGATCTTCTTGACGATGTCGCGCACCGCCTGTGGCGGTTCGAGGACATGGGACGGATCGAGTTGATACGGATCGAAATGACCCTTTTCGACCTGCCGTGCTTCCTGCCGTGCGGATGGCTCGCTCATGATCCCCTCCCGTCCCCGCTCTCTGCGGGTGTGTTCTTGCAGATGGAACAGGGCGGCCAGTCCATGCCGCTGCGTCCACCGCCATTTTGCGTGACGTTATCACAGCGTACAGGCGTCCGCATGTCCGTCTTGCGGCCGACGTCCTGGCTCGGCGAGGCACGGGCGGCGTTGGCCGGGTTGCCGGGGGGGGCGCCGTGCGCGGGCGAGAGGTTCAGGCCGCAGCGTCGCGCGCGTTGCGCATCGTAACCATTTCCTCGGCGCCGGTCGGATGGATTGCCACCGTATCGTCAAAATCCTGTTTGGTGGCGCCCATCCGGACTGCTACCGCGAAGCCCTGCATCATCTCGTCAGCTCCCAGTCCGATGACGTGGCAGCCGACAATGCGCTCGTCCGGTCCCGTGACGACCAGCTTCATCGTGCACGAAGGTTGGCGCTTGGCGAACGCGTAGTGCATCGGCGTGAAACGGGTTTCATATACCTTGACGCTGCCGGGCCCGAACTGCTCGACCGCCTGGTGTTCGGAAAGTCCGACAGTGCCGATCGGCGGGTGGCTGAAGATGACCGTCGGGATATTTTCGTAGACCAGATGCCGGTCGGTTTTTCCGCCAAACAAACGATCGGCGAGGCGGCGGCCGGCGGCGATTGCCACCGGGGTCAGTTCGTACTTGCCGATGACGTCGCCAACGGCGTAGACGCCGGCAACCGATGTTTGCTGGAAGTGGTCTACCGGTATCGTCCCGTTCGCCTTCAGTTCCAGGCCGGTGTGCTCGATGCCGATCCGGTCCGTGTTCGGTCTGCGTCCGACGGCCCAGATAAGGGTATCGACACCGTCGATCGTTTCGCCGTTGCCCAGCTCGACGAGCAGCCCGGTGTCGCCTTTCTGAACATCCATGACTGTGACATGGCGAACAATGCGCACGCCGTCGGCCTCCATCTGCTTCATCAGTTCGTCGCGAAGGGTCTTGTCGAAATGGCGCAGGAAATGATCGCGGCGCAGCGCAAGGGTGACTTCGGCGCCGAGCGCGCGCAGCAAGCCGCCGAACTCGACCGATACGTATCCGGCGCCGACGACCACGACGCGCTTCGGTTGGGATTGCAGTTCGAAGAAGCCATCGGATGTGATTCCCAGTTCCGCTCCGGGAATCGATGGGAGTACCGGGCGGCCGCCGACCGCGATGACGATATGCTCGGCGGTGTACTGCTCGCCATCGGCCTCGACAACATGCGGTTCGACGAAGCGCGCGAACGAGTGAACGACGTCGATCTTGTTGTTATTGAGACCGCGCTCGTAGATGCCGTTCAGTCTCTGGATGTAGGCGTCGCGGCGTGACTTCAGTTCGGCCCAGTCCAGCGCCCCAGTGCGGGCAGCGAAGCCGTAATCGGCGGCTTCCTCTACCGCTTCGTTGAGACTGGCGGCAGTCCACATTATCTTCTTGGGCACGCAGCCGACGTTGACGCAGGTGCCACCCATGCGGCCGGCTTCGAAAAGCGCCACCCTCGCGCCGTAGGACGCCGCGCGATTGGCGGTTGCAACACCACCGCTTCCGCCGCCAATGACTAGCAGATCGTATCGTTTCATTACTTTCCCGGGCCGGTAATCATTCAAAGCCGCAGTATAAACAACAGCAGGGCACAGACAACGCCGGGATGTGAACGGCGGAAAGGTCTGGGCGATGAGGAGCTTTCTTGTGCTGGATGCGGTGTCGACCGGGAAGGCTCACGCGCATCCTGCTCGCGGGGAGGGCATCAAATGCGCGAAAGCGGCAGGTCGCCCACGATGCCGGCAGCGCCTTTGCATCGAGCATTCTTGATGTCGCGCAAGATTGTGTGGACGGCCAGGCATCGGTGGTGCTGGAGTTAGTCGGTCAACTGACTTATTATCGCAATTCTCTATCAGGTGCCGCGGCCCGGAAAAGGGCCTGTATTGCAGAAAGCGCGTTTCATGCGGACAACCACTGACAAACGAAAAAGCCTCGTCAAGGCGGGGCGCCGGCTCATCCACAGCAAGGGCTTCAATGCCACGACCCTGGCCGATATAGCCCAGGCCTCCGGAGTGCCGCTGGGCAACGTCTATTACTATTTCCGCACCAAGGAAGAATTGCTCGATGCCGTGGTGCACGAACAGGAGGATGAATTCCGGTCGCGCGTCGCGCGATTTGAAAAGGCGGCCACGCCACAGGCGCGGCTTCTAGCCTTTCTGGATTCGGTCATCGAGTCGCGCATGAGCATTACCCGTCATGGATGTCCGGTCGGCAGCCTTTCCCAGGAAATGAACAAGCGCGGCGGCGCATCCCGGGCACGAGTCAACCGGCAACTGGTTGCGCGCGCGCAGTGGGCTTCCGCCCAGTTCCGGGAAATGGGGCGCACGGATGCGCAGGAACTCGGCGTGTGGCTGACCGGTTCGGTCCAGGGGGTGATCCTGATGGCCAACGCGCTCAATGATCCGGCCGTGATTGAAAGGCAGATCGGTCAGCTCAAGGCCTGGGTGCAGAAATTCTGAAGAGGGCGCGCCTGGACATGAAGGTTACTTACCCCAACCAACGGAAGGAAGAGGTCACTCAATGAAGTCTGTCCTGTTATTCGATGTGAATGAATCGCTGCTCGACCTTGGCGCGCTTGCGCCGCAATTCGAGCGCGTGTTCGGCAACGGGCAGATCCTGTACCAGTGGTTCGGGCAGGTACTGCAAACGGCGATGCTGACGGTGATCACGCAGCAATACAGCGATTTTTCCAGTGTAGGGCGCAGCGCGCTCGACATGATGGCTGAAAAGCACGGCATTTCGCTGACTGACGACGACCGCACCAGTATTGTCGGCGGCATGCGCACGATGCCGCCGCATCCGGATGTCTTGCCCGGTTTCGAGAAATTGCGGGCTGCCGGTTACCGGATGGCATCCTTGACCAATTCACCGCCCGCGGTCGCGCGAGCGCAGTTGGAGAACGCGGGAATCGCACCGTTTCTCGACAACATCATTTCGGTTGACGACGTGAAAAGCCTCAAACCGGCGGCAAAGGTCTACCATTATGCGGCCGGGGTCATGGGAGTAGAGCCCGCTCAGACGCGCCTCATCGCGGCGCATTCCTGGGATGTCGCAGGCGCGATGAGCGCCGGCTGCAAGGCGGCGTTCATTTCCCGTCCCGGCATGGTGCTCAATCCCCTGTTCGAACGGCCCGACGTGGTTGCCCCCGACCTGCTGCAGGTGGCCGACCAGATCATTGCCGCCGAAGCCTGAAGCAGCGCGTAACGTCTGCGGCAGCAAAGACACAACAGATCGAGGATGCCTGATGATTGACCTGTACTACTGGCCGACGCCGAACGGCCACAAGATCACCATTTTTCTCGAAGAAACCGGCACCGATTACCGCATTCATCCAGTGCACATTGGCCGGGGTGAGCAGTTCAAACCGGATTTTCTGAAGATTGCACCCAACAACCGCATGCCGGCGATCGTTGACCGGCAGCCGTCGGATGGTGGCGAGCCGATTTCCGTTTTCGAGTCCGGCGCGATCCTGCTTTACCTCGCGGAGAAGAGCGGAAAGTACATACCCGCGGACACCCGCGACCGGGTTGAGGTACTGCAGTGGCTGTTCTGGCAGATGGCCGGGCTGGGTCCGATGGCCGGACAAAATCATCATTTCGTCAAATATGCACCGGAAAAGCTGCCTTACGCCATGGATCGCTACGTCAAGGAAACCTCCCGTCTGTATGCGGTGCTCGACCGGCGTCTCGCCGATCGCGATTACGTGGCGGGCAATTATTCCATTGCCGATATGGCCGCTTATCCATGGATCGTGCCTCACGAGCGCCAGCAGCAGAACCTCGACGAATTTCCGAACCTGAAACGCTGGTTTGAAACCATTCGCGCGCGGCCCGCGGTGGTGCGTGCTTATGAAAAAGGCGCGGCGATCAGTTCCAAGCCGGTCGTCGATGAGGACGCGAGAAAATTCCTTTTCGGCCAGACTGCCGACACGATTCGCGCGGGTGTCAGATGAGCATCGAACTTTACGACCTGGCGACGGCGGACCCGAAGCTGCGGTTTTCGCCCTATTGCTGGCGTGTGAAGATGGCACTGGCGCACAAGGCGTTGGCATGGCGCGAGATCGCATGCCATTTCACCGACAAGGATCGCTTGCCGCAATCCAGTGCCGGCACCGTCCCGGTGTTGGTCGATGACGGGCAGGTGGTCGGTGACTCCTGGCATATTGCCGTGTACCTCGACCAGCGCTACCCGGACAAGCCGCTGTTTGCCTGTGATCAGGCGAAGTCGACCGCGCTGCTGGTGAAGTTCTGGGTCGAACGCACGGTGCAACCCTTCATTACGCGGATGGGGGTCGGTGATTTCATGGCGACCCTGCACGAAATGGACAAGGCGTATTTCCGGCAATCGCGGGAAAAGCGTTTCGGCATGACCATCGAGCAATACATGAGCGGGCGCGAGCAGGCACGTGAGGGGTTCGGCGCCGCGCTCGAGCCGCTGCGCGCGATGCTCGCGGAACAGCCTTTCGTGGCCGGAAAGCAGCCGGCGTATGCCGACTACATCGTCTTCGGAGCCTTGCAATGGATGCGTTGCGGCTCGCCGTTTCCGGCGCTGCGGCAAGACGACCCGGTGTTCGACTATCGCGAGCGGATGCTCGACCTGTTCGACGGATTGGGGCGCAGGGCGCATCACCGCGAGGTGCTGGCGTCGTCATGAAATCGTTCGGCTGCCGCTGCGCAAGCACGGTGAAGAAGAGCCGACCGCGCTGTTACCGAAAGCGGAATCGGCGTGCTCGCCGCGTGCTCGGCCCGGACTCAGGCGGCAGTGTCGATCGCGCGATATTCCACCGCGAGAATTTCGATCTCTTCTTCACCCGCGGGGGAGCGCAAAACCACCGTGTCGCCTTCGCGCGCCTTGAGCAGTGCCCGCGCCAGCGGTGATATCCAGCTGATCAGATTGCGCGAAGCATCTGCTTCGTCGATGCCAACGATCGAGTAGGTTTTGTCTTCGCCATTGCCGTGCTCGACGGTTACCGTTGCACCGAAGAAAACCTGGTCAGTCGGTTCGCGGTTTGCCGGATCAACCACCACTGCGGCGTCAAGGCGCTTGGTCAGAAAACGGATGCGGCGATCGATTTCACGCAATCGGCGTTTACCGTAGATGTAGTCGGCGTTTTCGGAGCGATCGCCGTTGGAGGCCGCCCACTGGATCACTTTCACCAGTTCCGGGCGTTCCTTGTCGAGCAGGTGCAATGCCTCTTCCTTGAGCTTCCGGAAGCCGGCTGGTGTCACGTAGTTCCGGGTGCCGGCGGGAGCGCCGGGTTGCCCGCCATGTTTTTCGGGAGACTGGCTGCTGGTCGTCTTGCGCATCTGCAGTAACAAATCCGGATCGAGCGGTGGATACTTCCAAACGGGGAACCATTGTACGTGTGCCGGCCGTGCCCGGTCTGGCGCTATCCAGAAACATCAGATCGGCCCGCGTGCTTTTGGTTTAACCATGCTGCGATAAAGGCTGTTTGGTGCGGAGGGCGGGAAGGAGGGTGACGGTTCTGACGTAGAATCGCGATGGTGTAACTGTTGATTGACTGGACGAGGAGACAAGCCAATGGCGATCAAGGTGGGTGACCGAATCCCGGGCGGCAAGTTGTGGGAATTCGTGGAAGAGGAAACGCCGGGTTGCAGTATCGGCCCGAATGAGTTCGATGTCGCGGAACTGATCAAGGGAAAGCGCATTGCGGTGTTTGCGTTACCCGGAGCGTTTACGCCGACCTGCTCGGCCAAACACCTTCCGGGCTATGTTGCGAAAGCGGCGCAGCTGAAGAAGAAAGTCGACGAGATCTGGTGTATTTCCGTGAACGACGCGTTCGTCATGGGCGCATGGGGCCGGGAACATGGCGCCACCGGCAAGGTCCGCATGATGGCGGACGGCAACGGGGAACTGACCAAAGCGATGGGAATGGAGCTCGATCTTACCGCACGTGGAATTGGTGTGCGCTCGCAGCGATACTCCATGCTGCTCGATGACGGTGTGGTGAAAACGCTGAACATCGAAGGCCCGGGCAAGTTCGAGGTGAGCGACGCGGACACCATGCTCAAGCAGGTCTGAAGAAGGGGTTAATGGCGCCGAACTTGCTTCATCCTGTTCGTCAGGAGGCGCCATGAAATCTATCCATTACGCAGTTTTTGCATGTCTGTTGTTGTCAGCGGGGGGCTGTGGCCTCGAGACCGCGGGTACGGCCGCGACCAGTGCCAGCCTGAAGAAACAGGAGCTCGAACAGGGCCGCAAAAGCCTGGAACGAGCGCAGTTTCAGGTCAATCAGGCCAATTCAACTGCCAAATATCGGCTGGAAGATTTCAAACTCGACCAGGACACTGAAGAGTAGCCGCTCCGTCCACCGTATCACGGCCGGACCGCTTCAGGCCGGCGTGGTCCGGGTGGTATCGACAAAGCCGATCAAGGCGTCGAGCACGGCGTCTGGCTGTTCGCTCATCAGCGAATGGCCGGCACCCTCCAGTATCACCGTTCTGACTTCGCTGAAGCTTCCAGCGGCTTGACTGGCAGCGCGTGGCGGCGTCATCAGGTCACGCTGTCCGAGAATCATCAGGACCGGGCATTGCACTTTCTTCGCTGCGTCCAGCCCATCCTTGTAGTCGTTACAGGCGCTGAAGTCAGCGTAAAGCGTGCCGTTCGCCGAGCGTTCCATCAGCCGCATGTTGTTTCCCAGCATCCAGGCGCCGGGCACCCTGTTGCCGCCGAGTTGCGCGCGCGGACTGTGCGCGAACGTATTGATCAGTTCATAGGCGAGATGGTCGTTGGCAGCCGAGGTCTTGAGCAAGACGTCGGATACCTGCATCGGCACTGCCGTGCCGACGAGGGCGAGGCCGTTGACTCGCGACGGATGGCGGGCGGCCGTTTCCAGGCCAACCAGCGAGCCCATGCTGTGACCGACGATATAGCACTGCGTGACATTGACCGCATCCAGAAACGCGACGAGCCATTGGGCAAGCGCAGCGATGCTGTCGAGCGCCGCGCCTTCGGACCTTCCATGGCCCGGCAAGTCGACGGCCAGCGCGCTCCATCCGTGATAGGCGAAGTAACGGCTTTGCAGCGACCAGACGCTATGATCGTTGGCCGCGCCGTGAACGAAAACGATGGCAGGCAGCGAACTGTCTAGCGGCTTGTTCGCCGTATAGGCATAGGTTTTCCTGCCGGCTACGGTGGTGAACACGGCATGCCCCCTGTCAGACTTTCTGGCTCGCGCGCAACGCCCGCGCAAGGTCCTCGATCAGATCGTCAGCGGCTTCGAGTCCGATCGAAAGCCGCACCGTGCCTTCGGCGATACCCGCCTTGCGCAGCGCGGCCGCATCCATGCGGTAGTGCGTGGTCGTTGCCGGGTGTATTACCAGGGACTTGGCGTCGCCGACATTGGCGAGATGCGAAAAGATCTTCAGCGTCTCGATGAAGCGGCGCCCGGCGTCACGTCCGCCCTTGAGTTCGAAACTGAATACCGCACCGCAGCCGTTGGGCAGGAGCTTCGCAGCCAGTTCATGATCCGGATGTGAAGGCAGTTCCGGATACACGACATGCGAGACGGCATCGCTTGCGTCGAGGAATTTCACCACCGCGCGGGCGTTCTCGATGTGACGTTGCATGCGGGGCCCGAGGGTCTCGATGCCTTGCATGATCTGGAAGGCGTTCATCGGACTCATGCAAGCACCGAAATCGCGTATCCCTTCGCGGCGGGCCCGCAGCAGGAAAGCGGCGGTTGTCGATTCTTCGGTAAACACCATGCCGTGGAACCCTTCGTAAGGTTCGGTCAGGGTCGGAAATTTACCGGACTTGTCCCAGTCGAAGCTTCCGCCATCGACCAGCAGGCCGCCAATGGCGACACCGTGACCGCCGAGAAACTTGGTGGCGGAGTGAAAAATCAGGTCCGCACCCAGTTCGAACGGGCGCATCAGGTAAGGCGTGGTAAACGTCGAATCGACAAGCAGCGGCAGTCCGGCGTCGTGGGCGAGCGCTGCAACGCGGGGGATATCCAGAACGTCCAGGCCCGGGTTGCCCAGGGTCTCGCCGAATACGAGCCGCGTTTCGGGGCGAATCGCCGCGCGGAATGCGTCAACGTCGCGCGGATTGACGAACGTTGTTTCGATGCCGAAGCGTGGCAGCGTATAGCTCAGCAGATTGTGCGAACCGCCGTAGAGCGAGCCTGACGCGACGATGTGCGAACCGGCGTCCATCAAGGTGGCGATTGCCAGGTGCAGCGCCGCCTGTCCGCTTGCCGTGGCGATGGCGCCGACGCCACCCTCCAGCGCAGCGATCCGTTCCTCGAGGGCCGAATTGGTCGGATTCGAGATGCGCGAATAGACATGCCCGGCGCGTTCCATGTTGAACAAGGAGGCGGCATGATCGGTGTCGGGAAAGACGTATGACGTCGTGTAGTAAATCGGCTGGGCGCGCGCACCGAATTCGGCGTCGGGTTGCTGGCCGGCGTGCAGGCTCAGTGTATCGAGCCGGTAGGATTTCGAGGCTGCCATGATCGCAGTTGGATGTGTCAGTACAGTTTATGAAAGGTTAGCGACATCCCGCGAGTCGTTACGCTGAACGCCTTCGTGATTCTGGACCATCCTGACGAGCAGTTCGGGCATCACGATGTCAAAGCATTCCAGTTGCCCGCAAGGACCAGAATTGCAATGGCTGCGATCCAGCTGCCGGCGACCCTCACCGCGATTTCCACCCACCCGATTTTTCTTTGCAAGAGCCAATCGGTCGCTACCAGTCCGAAGCCAACCGCCGTGATAGATGAAACAACATATCCAGGGATGAAGAGATACGACTTCAGGGGCGGCTCGATGGCAGCACCGTTGGCCAGGCCGTGAGATAGTCCGATCAAGGTGGCGAGTGGATAAAGAATAATTGCCGGGTATGGCAAGTTGGCAGCGATCATCCCTCCAATAGCAATCATCGACGCGATGTTGATAAGGTCGATAATCGTCAAGGCGGGAATCCATAGCGCTGAAGTTGCGCCGATTGCTCCCGCAATCCAGAAGAATGCAAGCGCGCGCAGCCCTGAACGACCTTGTTGGCTTGCAAGGATTCCAAGCGCAACGAAAGCGATTATGTGCTCCGGCGCTGTGAGCGGATGCAAAAATCCGGCATGAAAATCGCCAACGCCCTTTGTTGTATGCGCCCATCCGGGTCTGGCTGAGATTGCCAGACCCGCCGCGCATAACAGCCGGGCCCATCGCAATGGGCGGTCCATGCTATCTGAGCGATATCTGGGCGGCGAGGAAGTAAAGGCCGGCACAGGCGATCAGCGCGCCTCCGAGCCTGAGCAGTCTCGAGCCCAGTGTCCAGCGGTTCACCGCCCCGATCAAAATCCCAAGCGCATGCAAACTGCCCGTTGCTACCACGAACCCGATTGAATACGTAATCGCATTTGCCGATTCAGGTAACTCAGCGCCATGCGCGTATCCATGGAAGATGGCAAAGACGCCAACAAGAAGCATTGCGAACCATAACGGTGGACGGGCGGAGAATGCGACCATTGCGCCCAGCACGATCGCTGATACTGCAAT
>Ga0209536_100003554_pt1 | contig 24985 bp, 19 predicted proteins | sample DeeMarSeWOR28_12_FD_187461 | JGI IMG/M metagenome (GOLD analysis project Ga0209536, IMG submission 187461) | Marine sediment microbial communities from White Oak River estuary, North Carolina - WOR-2-8_12 (SPAdes) (version 2) | ecosystem: Environmental > Aquatic > Marine > Intertidal zone >...
CATTAGGATCAAAAATATCAACATCTTCTTGTTTTTAATATTAACAGAGGCCGGAGGTTGAGGAATGTAATTCCCATTGTCATCGATATAATAAAGTTGGGCAACTGTTACTCCCAAATCTGTGTAGTCAAATACAACCTCTGCCGCCGGATTAAACTCGCAGCCGGATTCGCCAAAGGTGAACAATAGACGATTATTTATTGAGTCCTTCTCCACAAGCATCATAATGGGAACCGGGTCACCGAATGGGATTCCGGGTGGTGGAGTGAGTGATTCATTTGAAAATGAAAAATTGGAACCATTCGGCACATTAATCGTGTTGCCTTTATAACCGTTCTTCTGCGCCCAAAATTCTGCAATACATGAGCCACTTTGCGGATAGCCACCCGGTAACGGATCACCTGGTTTTAGAAAGCTCGTAGACGAACTAACAACAATATTGCTCTCCCCATTATCCAGGGAAGAAAGAGCATCCTGTTTCTCACAGCCAGCCAATAACAACACCGATATGATCGCAACTGTTCCCACAAGTAATTTGATTAAAGACTTCATAATAAATCCTCCTTGATTTGTGCTCAAATCCCTTTGATTTAATTGTAGTGATATTTATCGTCTAACTAATAATACAGTGAATTCCTTATTTTTTTGAAACTATGCTTTTTGCAATAAAGCACTTTAAATCGATATGCAAACTGATCGATTGCCATTAGCATATCGATTTTCTGAGACGTGCAAATAAACCTTAGGTATCTGACCTGCAATTCCATGTATCCTTTAAAACGGACTGTTGGATTTACTGTTTTCATAATACCCTTTCAATCTTTCTTCGATTTCTAATTGAGCAATGATGATGCCAATCGAAAAATGAGCTTAAAAAATAGAAAATATTTCTACCATAAGAATCACAGAAATAAAAACTTATATCCTTTTTCAGATTTCTAAAAACTAATTATTGAGATCAATCACAATGGCTAGGTACAACCAAAAATGTGGCGAAGATTAGCTAATTGGCTGAAATCAGCCACGGCTTTTAAAAAATGAAAAAAAGCCAATCTCTGGAGGAGATTGGCCTGGGATGAACAATCCGTTTGCAGCAAGTCAGTCTTTAGTTGCTTGCTCCATAATCTCAACCATTCTTTTCACAAAATCCGTCGGTGATGTCAGGTTACCCTCAACCAGCAAAGCTGCCTCATACAGCTGCAGAATGGAAGACCGCAGGATCGGATCTTTACTGTCCTTCAAATTTATGGTGGACAGATTCTTGATTAATGGATGAGTTGTATTGATCTCCAATATTTTCTTTTGGCCGGTATAATCCTTGTTCATCATTTTCATCATTTTTTCCATTTGCATGTCAATTCCCTCTTTGCCGATCACAAGTGTTACCGGTGAGTCCACCAGCCGCTTTGATTCAATGACATCCTCTACCTTATCTCCGAGCGTTTCCTTGAAAACAGCCAAAAGCGATTTTGACAAATTCTCGCTGAGCGATTCCTTTTCTCTTTCTTCGTCCTTGGTTAAATCGAGATCGGCTTTCTCGATAGACTTGATCGGCTTTTTATCATATTCATTCACATACGGAATTAAAATAATATCCAAGGGATCTATTAGCAGTAGCACTTCGATCTCATTTTTCTTGAAATATTCCAGGTTGGGATTGCGCTTCAGCAGTTCTTTGTCATCACCGGTGATGTAATAAATCTCTTTTTGCTTCGCACCCATCCGGTCAACATATTCTCTCAGCGAGATCATTTTCCCATCGGATTTCGTAGACTCGAATCTGAGCAGATCAACAAGCCTGTCTTTATTTGTGAAATCGGAATGAATGCCGCGCTTGAACACGTGACCGAAATTTTTATAGAATTTTTCATATTTGTCTTTTCCGCCTTTCGCCCAATCCTCCAGCTGAGAAAGAACCTTTCCGGTCAGCGTCTGCCGTATTTTTGCCATTGCCGGACTGGATTGAGTCACCTCGCGGGAAACATTGAGCGGCAGGTCCTCGGTATCCACCACGCCCTTTAAGAAGCGAAGATAATCAGGAAGAAGTTCTTTGCAGTCATCCTGAATGAAGATTTTATTTGAATAGAGTTGCAAAGATTTCTCTTCTTCAATGGGCAAGAAAGGCAACGGCGCCTGATCCGGTACAAACACCAGCGCTTTAAAATTGACCACCCCTTCGATGCTTAAATGAAGGTGTCCAAGCGGCGCTTTGAAATCGTTCGTGATAAATTTGTAGAATTCATTTAACTCATCCTCCTTGATATCATCTCTTTTCCTATGCCACAGAGCGCCAATTCGGTTTATCTCTTCCTTGCCAACATAGATTGGAAAATCGACAAAGTTGGAATACTTCTTTATGATTTCCTTTACTTTAAATTCTTCGCTAAATTCTTTTGCCTCATCCCTCAGCTTGAAGGAGATTTTGGTTCCGCGCGCTTTCCGGTCAATTTCCTCTATGACATACTTATCCTCTCCGGATGATTTCCATCGATACCCCTTCGACCCCGAACTGCCATGGCAAGTCTCAATCGTAATTTCGTCCGTAACCATAAATACCGAATAAAATCCCACCCCGAATTGTCCAATCATATTGGCATCCACGGCCTTTTTCTCTGCCTGCATCTTTTTAAGGAACTCCAGCGTGCCGGAATGCGCCACCGTGCCAATTTCATTGATCAAATCTTCTTTGGTCATCCCGATTCCGGTATCCTCGATGGAAAACGTTTGCTTTTTGTTATCCACATCTATTTGAATTTTCAGCGGCGCATCTTTATCAACCACATTCTTGTCGGTGAGCATACGAAAACGTATTTTATTGAGCGCATCGGATGCGTTGGAAATTAGCTCACGCAGGAATACTTCGGGATGTGTATAGAGAGAATGCACAATGAGATGAAGCAGTTGCTTCATCTCCGCCCTATATTCAAACGACTCTGCCGACTGAGATTTCTTTTTGCTTGCTGTTTTTGCCATTTCGAATTCTCCTCTCTTTTACTTTACTTGAATCATCTATCAACCATAGGATTCAGAAAATGACAACCCTAAATTTAATAAATTAATTGAGCGATGAAATATTAATTTGAAATTGGAAATATCCACAAGGGCCAAAAGCACAGGAATGATGGAAGAATGTGTGCTTCTGATAGACTTAGCTCCAACATTCCAATATTATTATTTCATTATTCCAACAGTTTTTATTTTTTCGCAACTTTATGCTTTAGTGGCAAATTACATTATGTTTTACAAAATCAGACAAATTTGGTCGCCGGAAATTTTTCAGGGGCATGAAAGGACACATCTCTATTTTGAAGGATGGTATTACAAATTTGTGGACGAATCCGGGGAAAATGTTGAAATTGTACAGCTTCACAACCTGCACAAGGGCCACTGTTCAAGATGTGCGAGTTACCGATGACAAAGCAAGCTTTGTTGTATTTGACAAGAGATACCTGTTGAAAGTGGAAGCCGAGAAAAGCGGCAGTGGAACTCTTCACGCACGCCTACGGCATCGTGAACCTGGTGAAATGGAGATGCAACCGAGAGTGCGGCAGAGCTTAACCGGAAAAATTTCTATTGAATTCCGGGGAAAAAATAAAAATGGAGAAAAGCTGATTTACAGGGGGACCGGTAACCACACCGGAATTGAAATCAACGGAAATATCGCAACGATTTCGGATGAGTAAAGCAGCCATTTCTGCAACAGGGATACGCCAACCAAAATAATGGTAAGCAAGCCAAAAACGATGATAACCAGGTCCGGCATTATCTTGATTGTCTGACAATGGTTGCGAAAAATCGACCACCCAGCAGGAGCGCTAAAATAACGCGAACTACGGACGCAAGAAGATTCCCTTTTGAAATTCCATAGGCGCAGACTAACAAAACAACGCCTGCTGCTCCGCCGGCAATCAACGAAGCCGTACTCTGCCCCTTAAAATAATCGATCAATCCGCCAACGATATTGATAATCCCAAACAATGCAAAAAACAATTGTGTTTGAATTCGAGGTCTTCCCCTGTATTTTTTATGGGTTAGTTATTAATTTAATTAAAATACTGCAAAGAGATTTCGATTATAAAACTAATTGTTCTTTGAAGTTTCATCTCATTTTCGACTGCGGAGATATGAAGACTGTCGGCCCAACAATTCTAACTCAAGTCCTACGTCTGTTAAGGATCAAAGTGCTTTTTAAATAAAATACAATTGGGTATACAATTTGCAAATTAAATATCTTTCCAAAAACTTATTTTTTGAATAGTAGCTCAAATGAGTATTATTAAAGGAATGATCTTTCATTTTCTATCTTCCAAAAAACAAGAGCGTATACTTTCTTTACATAACCAATAGGGAGAATATCCATGTTTAATGATACCAGTGGTATTGTAAAACTTATTCTTTCGATACTGTTATTCCCAATGTTTTTTCAGGAGGCCTTTGTCAGTTTTGCCTGGGGATCGTCCGATCCATTCTGGTTTATGATGGGAAAACGAATATTTCTCCTGCTACCAGTTTTGGCTATTATTTTGGGTTGTTGGATCAGCATAGCCTGCTTGTTAACCGTGCTGGTTAGACATAACCGCCAGCAGTTTATCATATCATTGTTTATCACTTGGTGGGATTTAGGAAAATCCATCGTTTCCTTTTGGGGCGGAATTTTCAAGTTCATCTTCAATCTGCTTGCATCGCTCGCCGGATTCTTAAGAGTGGTTCTATTCGGAATTTGGTCAATCATTCGAGAGGTAATCTTCTTGCCATTTAGACTATTGCGAAACGTGATAAGCTCACAGGTGCCCTGGATCGCTGTCTTTTTAACTGTGTTTTGGTGCATCATCGAAGCCGTCATTTTTACCTATGTGACGACGCCCCTGGTGGTGGATACATTTTCCAACATTACCGGCGAGCAATTATCGATGAGCTTTGTGAGAATCCCTCTGTTTATATTTCTCCTCTTCATCGTTCTGGGCAGCTATGCGGTGTTATCATCCATGGTCGATGCATTCAAAAATAAAAATATCTCCGCAATCATCGGCATAACTGTCATTGAGATGGTTACTCTTTTTGTGGAAGTGGTATTTCTTTACCGGGAATTTGTAGATTCATTAGTGCCGTGGTTCGCACAGTATTCGGAAAATTTTGAACTTGGCATTTTCTGGACTTTGGCCATATCTGTTTTTGTGTGGTTCGGTATCCGAAGTTTGTCTTGGTTTCTATTTGCCGCCCATGGAACGCCTACTCTTCTATCCATCGTCCAAGGTAGAGGAATAAGAATTTCCAGCCAAAATGAACTCCCGAAAAATCGCCTCCTGGGAAGTTCATCTGAGTTCGTGAATAAGATTAAGGAGGAAACAGACTGGATTCAGTTAAAAGGTGAAGAAGTCCTGGCTTCCTTCATGCTGCCACCCCTTCAAGTAGTAGCTGCTTCAATAAATTTTTGCACATTGCTCGTTGCGTCCTCTCACCTTTTTGAACTTCCGTTCAAGAGTATTCGGGAAATTGCAAACCTGAAAATGTTGGCTGGAAATCTTCCGCGGAAGAGCCAGACTATACCTGACGCAAAAGAAAACTCCGGGAGATTTTGATCATGACTAAAGGTAAATGGATAATTCCGATATTATTTTTTCAATTCCTATTATTCAACGGATGCGGATCTCTGGATACGGGTACTCCAAAACCGCGGCTCTCCATGTTTGTGGGAGTTGATATCAGTGGCTCTTTCATGAATAGTAAATACTTTGACGATTCCATTAACTTCCTCGCCCATTATCTGTACAGTCATCTAAACGGCTTTGGAGACCTGGAAGTACCCAATGTTCTCTTTGTGAGTTCCATTGGAGGCGCGCGGGCTAATGAACCGAAAACCTTCTATCCGATCCAGACGTTTGAGAATAAGACTATAGACGAGATTGAAGCGAAATTACGGGAAATCTTTCCCAAGAATGTTGTCAATCCCTTTACAGATTATAATGCCTTTTTTGAGCAGGTGGCGCTTACGGTTAAGAACAAGAACTTAGTACTCAGACCTATCTCGGTTGTAATGCTCAGTGATGGAATTCCCGATGTCAAAAAGGAAGGCGAAACAGACTTCAATAGCATTGTAGTGAAGCCAATGGAAACCTTAGCACGCAGCGTCACCATCCGTTTGCTTTATACCAGCGCGGTTGTGGGAAAAGACTGGCAGACCAAAGTGAAGCGAGCCAGAGTTAAAATATGGACACAGGACGCCGAAGTGATGATCTTCTGGAAGGATCCTAAAATTCTGATTCCTGATAAACCTTATGAAGAGCAGAAACGCTTCTTTGATTGGGTGAAAGATAATGTGGATTTTGGAGTAAGATCAAGAAGGGTTGATTGAGGTTAATACCCTTCTTCCAAAATTAATTTATCCCTGGCGCAAAGTTGGATTTAGTTTCCCATTGCTGACCAATTTGCCTTTTCGTTATCTATATGTATTGGCGAACAATCCAGCAACCGACACGTATCTACCCTCTATTCCCGGTCGATTGAGCCGGGAAGAAAGTGCTATGATATTTTCCGAACGTTATATATTTTAATGCTTGTTCAAAATAAGGAATGTCTGATGAAATATTTACTGTTATTTGCATTGACGATTTTCCTGGTGTCCTGTTCCACGAATACGGAGCAAAGCGCAGACACGGATTCCGAGCTCGCGCTTGCGGTTCATTTCGAAAAAACAGCATTTTCCAAAGCAAGTGCAAAAGCCAAAAAAGAAGACAAACTGATGTTAATGGATGTTTACGCCACCTGGTGCGTTCCCTGTAAGGAATTGGACAAAGCGGTTTTCAGTGATGAGGAAATCGGTCAATTCATCAATAATAAATTTGTCAGTCTAAAAGTAGACGGCGAAAAAGGCGAGGGTCCGGAGCTGATGAAAAGATTTGGCGTTCCCGGCTATCCAACGATTATTCTCTTTGATCAGAACGGCGAAGAAATTGACCGGCTGGTAGGGTTCGATGGAAACAAAGACGAATATTTTCAAACGCTTCAAAATTATCTTGAGGGAAAAAATACTCTGAAGGACTATTTATCACGAATAGAAACTGAAAGTGATAACGTTGAACTGAACTATGAAATGGCGACGAAATTTCTATACCGGGAAGAAGAAGACAGGGCGCTCAAATATTATCAAAGAGTAGTGGATCTCGACCCGTCGGATGAATATGGCCATCGGGATGAAGCCCAATACCAGATTTCCTCCATCAGGATGCGCATCAACGATGACCCTCAATCTCTCCAAGAGTTCATTAAGAACTCCACAAATGAAAGTAATCTCCGCAGAGCCTATTCCTCCTTAGCCCGCTATTATCGAAACCACAAAGATTTTGAGAAATTAATTGCCACGCACGAAGAATGCATAGCCCGATATCCCGAGAATGCAGCAATGATGAATGGCTACGCCTGGGATATTTTTAGACTAAAGTTAACCGACCATTACGACCGCGGCATAGCGGTTGCAAAAAAAGCGCTGCAACTGGAACCGGATGCAGCCGCCATTTGGGATACATTAGGTCAACTGCAATTTGAAGCAGGCAATGTAGCAGAGGCAATTGAAGCGATGCAAAAAGCCGCGGATTTAGATCCTGAAATGGAGTCCTTTAAGGAAAACCTAGAGAGATATAAGAAGAGTTTGATGCAAACTTAACAATAAATACCGTCATGTTCCAGTGAATCGAGGAACCCCGTGGCTCCTTCAAAATTAGTTGACACACCGCAGGCTATGACCGAAGGTTAACATGCTCACTCGAAACACCTGAGCATTGTTATCTTTAAAATAGCTCAATTATTTTTCAAATGCCCAGCCGCTAAAATTACCATTTTATAAAAATTACCCTTCTGCTCCTCAGTCTACAACAGCGCTGTCAAGCTATAACTTACCATTACCCAAAAAAAATCTTTTACTTCCTTGCGCACACATTATCGAGCCAGAACTCTTGACCTCCAACTCTGAGCGTTTGTACCGCACCCCTTAGGATCATAATACCTTTATTGCCCCCTTGGACGGCGGCCTTGTAGACCGCAACACTCACACCACCAATCGGACTAGGAGTCGATGAAAGCTCTCCGGCAAAAATTGGACTTCCGTTAACCGAGATGTTTTCGAACCCGCCGAGGTCGAGGAATTCAAACTGGACTTCGGAGGTCTGAAATCCAATGCCGCTGAAATCAAACTCCAGATTGATATTGTTTGTTCTAATGTTTTGGCCACTGCCAATGGAAACTGGTCCTATTTCGATCCGGGCAACATTGAAGGTTCCACCTCCGCCGACGAAGTTAAAATCATATACTGACACTTTCACTCCGTTCGTAGTGAAGATTACATCGCCGCTCTGATTTCCTGAGGGTGATCCATACTGGTCACCGATTACTAGCGGTGGCTCGAAATCCACACAGACCTGGCAGACTTGTTGTTGTGGGGGAGGGCATCCCACCAGCACTAACGCGATGAGTGAAATAGCAAAAAACTTCAACAAGATGGTTTTGATTGTCATGTTTTTCTCCTCAATTATGTTTAAACACAAGACATTACTTCTGGCCTCTGAATTATTTCATGTTCATTCATGAGGCAACCTAAATTCAATTTCGCTTTCGACCCTGTAATTCTCTATATAGCTTTTGAAATCTTTCACCTCTTCCCATGACACCTTATTCGACCTTTCACTGCCCTACTTCCGGCGCAGACGCACTGCACCGAAGTTATTCGCAACGGAGGCTAATATGTCGTTTTCGAATATAATTTTGAGGGGGCGGGTATATATGGTAGCTGATTTATCTCCTCCAAATTGTAATGGGATCAGTTTAATCAATCATAATAAATATTTCTATTATTCGCAATAGCAAACATTCAACATATCCCAAAAATCATCGTGAGGCGGCGTCCCTCCTTTTTTTATTTCTTCCCTTCTATTAATAGAAATTTCCTAATAATAACGAATTATCTTATCCCCAAATTACTTCCCTACTTTCGGTCCGACAGCTTTCACTTTCTCACTCACATATTCCTCGTACTGTTCAAAATTCTTTTTAAACCGGGAAGCTAAGTCATATGCTTTCTCATCATATGCTTTCTTGTCTTTCCAGGTGTTGCGGGGATTCAACACTTCCGCAGGAACATTGGGACAGCTTTCCGGCACGTTAAGTCCGAAGAGCTTATCCTGCTTGGTTGGCACATCTGATAGTGATCCATCCAGTGCCGCGTGAACCATCGCCCGTGTGTAGGCAATTTTCATCCGCGTGCCCACGCCATATGGTCCGCCGCTCCAGCCGGTATTCACCAGCCAGCAGTTGACTTTGTGCTCTTTGATTCGTTCGCCCAACAATTTCGAATAAACCGATGGATGCAGCGCCATGAACGGCGCTCCGAAACAGGTACTGAAAGTAGCTTTCGGTTCGGTAACGCCTTTTTCGGTTCCGGCGACTTTGGCGGTGTACCCGGAGAGGAAATGATACATGGCTTGCTCCGGCGTCAGTTTGGAAATCGGAGGAAGCACCCCAAACGCATCCGCAGTCAACATGATGATATTTTTCGGATGTTCTGCCATGCCCGTATCTGAGGCATTGGGAATATGAGAAATCGGATACGCGCCGCGAGTATTTTCAGTCAAGGTATCATCATCCAGATCGACCCGGCGAGTGTAAGAATCAATCATAACGTTCTCGAGGATAGTTCCAAATCTGCGGGTGGTTTCGTAGATTTCCGGCTCAGCCTCTTCGGAGAGGCGGATCACCTTGGCATAACAGCCCCCCTCAAAGTTGAATACTCCGTGATCACTCCAGCCATGTTCATCATCGCCGACCAAAGTCCGATGCGGATCCGCAGAAAGGGTCGTTTTGCCGGTGCCGGACAAACCAAAGAAAATTGCCGTATCGCCATTTTTACCCACATTAGCAGAGCAGTGCATGGGCATAACATCTTCCAGCGGAAGCAGGTAGTTCATAACCGAAAAAATGGATTTCTTAATCTCACCCGCATAACTGGTGCCGCCAATTAGAACCAGTCTCTCTTTGAAATTCACAATAATGAAAACCCCGGAGTTGGTTTTGTCAATGTCAACGATGGCGTTAAATCCCGGGCACTGCAAAACGGTAAATTCGGGTTTATGCTTTTCAAGTTCCTTTGGGGTGGCTTGAATAAACATATTCCGGGCGAACAGGCTGTGCCAGGCATTTTCGGTTATGACGCGAATGGGAAGATGATATTGGGGATCTGCGCCGGCATAACAATCCTGCACATACACGTCCCTACCCTGTAAATAGGCGCACATCCGTGCGTGGAGTTTCTTGAAATTTTCCTCCGGGAAGGGGCGGTTAATATCGCCCCACCAGATTTGTTTTTCGCTGGTAGATTCTTTGACAATGAATTTATCCTTCGGCGACCGGCCAGTATGCTGGCCCGTCCTTACAACAAGGGGACCCAAATGAGAGAGAATCGCTTCATGATTGCGAATGGCTTCCTCATACAATGCCGGGGTGGATAAATTCCAATGAATGATATTGACATTTTGAATGCCGTGATGTTCCAAACCATAATCACTCACATAATGACCAATGTGCTGCATATTCTTTGCTCCTTTTATTTTTCTATTTTGGAATTATTAATTTAACACTGAAGCACACTGAAACAATAGAAAAACGCTTTACCCACGTCACATCCACAAATTCCTGTCCAAGCTCCGATACTGAATCGCCTCGCTGATAAATTGCGGCTGGATCGTTTCTTCACCAGTTAAATCGGCGATCGTGCGGGATACTTTTAAAATGCGGTCATAAGCACGGGCAGATAAACCCAATTTAGTGATTGCCACTTTCAGCAATTCCTGTCCTTTTTCATCCACCTTACAATATTTGCGAATTTCTTTGGATTGCATATCGGCATTACAGAACAAGTGCTTATTATCTGCAAAACGTTTTAGCTGAATCTCGCGAGCACTCTGCACCCGTCCACGGATCACTTCCGATTTCTCGCCTGAGGACTCGGCCGCGAGCTCTTTATAGGCAACTGCCGGGACTTCAATCTGGATATCGATGCGATCCAGCAGCGGTCCGCTGATTTTGGACAGGTAACGTTGGATTTGCGGTGGATTGCAACTGCAATCCTTATTGGGGTCAGTGTAGTATCCGCAGGGGCAGGGATTCATCGCCGACGCCAGCATAAAGTTAGCCGGATACATGATGGATAACATCGCTCGTGCAATTGTAACATTGCCGTCCTCCATTGGCTGACGCATTACTTCCAGCACATTTTTTTTGAATTCGGGCAATTCATCCAAAAATAATACACCGTGGTGTGCTAAACTAACTTCACCGGGACGGGGATATTTCCCGCCGCCAATTAAACCGGCATCGCTTATGGTGTGGTGTGGAGAACGGAATGGTCGGGTGGCAATCATGGCCTTATCCGGCCGTAATAAACCAGCCACTGAATGTATCTTAGTCGTTTCGAGTGCTTCCTCAAGCGTCAAGGCGGGCAAAATAGTCGGTAATCTTTTTGCCAGCATGGTCTTGCCGGAACCGGGCGGCCCGATCATAATAATATTATGTCCGCCGGCTGCTGCCACTTCCAAAGAGCGCTTTACGTGCTCCTGCCCTTTCACATCTGAAAAGTCGACCACATAATGCTGGCTCACTTCAAAGGTGGCGGCGAGATCTACCTTATAGGGTTCGATCTCAATCTCATTATTCAAAAAGTCCAGAGTCTGCCGTAGACTTTCCACCGGATAGACCTGTATCCCCTGAGTCATGGCGGCTTCTTTTGCATTGACAGCAGGGACTACAATTCCTTGCATCCCTTTCTTCTTCGCTTCCCAGGCAATCGACAGTGCGCCATGAATCGGACGCAGCGAGCCATCCAGCGCCAATTCACCCATAATCACATGATCATTCAACTTCGATTCCGAAATCCCTCCGTGTGCCGCCAGAATTCCAACTGCAATGGGCAAATCGTAGCCGCTTCCCTCTTTGCGGATATCCGCCGGAGCCAAATTAATAGTCACCCGCTTTTGCGGAAACTCAAAACCGCTGTTTTTTATGGCAGCCATCACTCGTTCGCGGCTCTCTTTTACAGCAGAATCGGGGAGACCCACCAGTGCAAACGCCATCAAACCTCTTTCCAGGCTGGCCTCTACTTCTACCAGGTAAGCATCGATACCTAACAAAGCTGCGGACATTATTCTGGATATCATGGTTCATCCGTTGTAAGGTAAAAAAGAAAATACTCCGACTGCGCTTTGAAAAACTCGTTATTTAAGATAAGAATTTATTTTGAAATAAAAAATAGGAAGTCAGTTTTTTTGGAATGATGAAAGAGTAGAAAAAGATTTTACTTGATAAAGGAAATAAATTAGCGTAGATTAAAAACGCTCAAATCGCCCATTATATAAAGCGGAGAATTTTTCCCTTTTTTAAGTAGAAAGAAAAAAACTTTCATTTAATACAGGAGATACCAATTGTCGCACGATGAACTGACAAAGAAAGTCTGGATATATTCGGAGACGAATCTACCAACCATTTATGGTAATTTTAAGGTTTATGTTTTCCGCAACAGTATTGACTATAAAGAGCATCTGGCTATCACTGTCGGAGAAATTGGAGACGGCGAAGACATTCCGGTTCGTTTGCACTCAGAATGCCTGACCAGTGAAGTTTTAGGCTCATTGAAATGCGATTGCCGGGAGCAGCTGCAAGATGCTTTAAAACAAATTTCTAGGGAAGGACGTGGTATTGTTCTATATCTCCGCCAGGAAGGCAGGGGTATTGGTTTAGGTAATAAAATTCTCGCCTATTCTCTGCAGGCGGAAGGATACGATACTGTCGAAGCCAATCACATTTTAGGATTCCCGGACGACTTGCGAGAATATGATGTGGCTGCCGCCATGCTTCGCATTCTGGGTGTGAAATCTGTTCAATTACTAACAAATAATCCCAAAAAGATTGAAGGACTGGAAAAATATGATATCGTTGTTAACCAGCGAATTCCCCTCCAAATTACACCTAACTCGATCAATAAATTTTACCTGCAAACCAAAGAGAAAAAATCAGGGCATTTATTAGATTTGATGGAAGCAATTTCCGCCGCTTAAATGGGATTATTATCGAAATGAAAATCTTACTTACCGGAGCCAATGGATATATTGGTAAACGCCTATTGCCGGTTTTGGTGGAAGATGGCCATCTAGTGGTGTGCCTTGTGCGGGATAAAAACAGGCTGGACTTACCTGACAAGCTGAAATCGAAAGTAGAAATTATTACCGGGGATCTAAGCAAGCTGGATTCCCTGAACGAAATTCCTGAGAATATTGACGCTGCTTATTTCCTGGTTCATTCCATGAGTCACACCGCAGACAACTTCGAGGATTTGGAAGAACGAATCGCTCGGAATTTTTCAAAAAGGATATCTGAAACAAATGCTAAGCAGATCATCTATTTAGGCGGAATCTCTAACGATGAAAACTTGTCAAAACATTTAAAATCGCGTCTTAGAGTCGAGGAGATTTTAAAAACAAGCGGAATAAATCTTACTGTATTGCGAGCGGGCATCATTATTGGCGAAGGGAGCGCTTCTTTTGAAATTATCAGAGATCTGGTCGAAAAACTGCCGCTTATGATTGCACCTAAATGGGTGAACAGCAGATGCCAACCCATAGCCATTTATGATGTTATTAATTATATGAGAACGGTTCTGGGATATCAGCAATGTTACAACCATACCTTTGATATTGGCGGACCCGACATCTTAAGCTACAAAGAAATGATGCTTCACTTTGCTGAGGTTAGGAAGCTTAAAAGGCATATCATCACTGTACCGGTTTTAACCCCAAGATTATCCTCTTATTGGCTTTACTTTGTCACCTCTATTTCTTTTTCACTTGCAAAGAGCCTAGTTGACAGCTTGAAAAATGAGGTTGTTTGTAAAGACAATGAAATCCAAAAAATTATCCCCCTCAAGACCATTCACTACGAGGATGCCGTTAAAAGAGCTTTTTCAAAAATTGAGGAGAATGCGGTTATCTCAAGCTGGAAGGATGCATGGGTAACCGGGACTATTCATTCGGATTATTCTGAATATGTGAGTATTCCCCAAAAGGGATGTTTTATTGACAAACGAGAAGTTCAATTCCATAGAGATCCTATCGAGATTTTGGAAAATATTTGGTCCATTGGAGGGAAACGTGGTTGGTATTTCTTAAATTCGCTTTGGATAATTCGAGGATTTCTCGATAAACTGATTGGCGGTGTTGGCTTGAGAAGAGGAAGAACAAATCAAAACAGTATCAACGTCGGAGATGCTCTGGATTTCTGGAGGGTCCTACTCGCGGACAAACAGAATATGCGCCTGCTTTTATATGCTGAAATGAAATTGCCCGGTGAAGCCTGGTTAGAATTTAAAATCATTCCTTCCAAAAACGGAGGAATCCTTCAACAAACCGCCACTTTCAGACCCAATGGACTCAGTGGAAGATTGTACTGGTTTTTGATTTATCCGATTCACATATTCATGTTTAGGGGAATGGCGCTAAATATAACAGAATACAAACCCAAAGTCTCAAATCAATCTGTGGAAATCCAAACAGGTTCAGAGATAATTCCTTCAAATCTCAAGTAAGATATTTGATCTGCTTGTGAGTTCCGCTTTTTATAGTTATAATTAGTCATTGAAATTTAGAAATCGCCTGCATTACCGATTATCCGTTTAGACGGGCTATAAGGACATTTCAATGACACATCCTTCTATTGGAATAGCAAATTCTGTTTCTGCAAATTTTGATTTTGATCCGATTGATACGATTAAATATGCCACGCAGGAAAAATTTGATGCGATTCAGATTTATTTGAATCAGCAATTATTGGACAATCAAAAGGACTTAGAAAAAATACGAAAGCAGCTATCTCATTTCAAAAAAGTATATTTTCATGCCGAAGGATTTTTTAACAAGGAATTCCCAACCGGCGAATACTACGAAAGCCTGGTTCATTTCCTGCAAAACGTTAAGGATGCCAACTACATTCTCCATTTCGATGAAAAAATTAATATTGAGAAGCTGTTTGACCTGACCGAAAAAATGACCTCTAACAACATCAAAATTTTTATCGAGAATTATTTCCAAAAATCTAAGAAGGACAATGCTGAAAAAAATATCAAAAAATTTACGGCATTATTTACGCTTTCAAATACTCTGGAAAATGTAATTTTTCCGGTACTGGATATCCCTCGGATTTTTCACAAAAAGCTGGGATTCAAAAAACCCGACGCATTGAGATGGTGCTATCAACTTTTCAATTTTTTTGGAAATAAAAATATTCCCATCCTGCTACACCTCATCGATTGTAAGGAGTCAAACCAATCCCGGCATAGCTACTGTGCAATCGGCGAGGGTTATATTCCTTACCTGGAAATTTTCGGTTTCATGAAGAAAACCAATCCGCCCATTTCGGATATCATTTTTGAATTTGAAGATAAGATCAATCCCGTTGCTTCGAGGAGTTTTATACGACGGCAACTTTTGGGGGAGTGAAACCGGATTGATCACTTCCTGGAGGCAATTCGAAAAAATCCCCTTCTGGGAGGGCAGAATAGGGCGGGTACTTAATAAGCAAAGGCGATAACTTAACTGCAGGGAAAGGAATTATGTTAGCGTGTTAGATGACCCACTCCCAACCCTTCAATTAATAAACTGAGGTGTCCTCACCGAAGGTTACAAGTAACGAAAACTATTGCTTCGGTCTGGAGGCCTTCAGCCTATAAATTGCATTCTTCAATTAGAGAAAATTAATATACGAAATAACCACATAAAGGATTGATGCCGAAGTCGCCGCCAACAGTGCCATTGGTAACTGAGTTGTCACATGATCCATTAAATCGGCCCCGCAAACCATTGCCGATAGAATTGTAGTGTCAGAAATGGGCGAGCACTGGTCGCCGAAGACCGCACCGCCCATAATGGCTGCAAAATTCAGCGTGAAATAAAATGGGTCGGGATGGACCGCATAGGCCAGGGGCAGCGCAATCGGATAGACAACTGCGTAGGTTCCCCACGACGATCCAATCGAAAAAGAAATAAACATGCAGATAAACATGAGCAGTCCGGGCAAAATGTAGGGTATTTGTTTAATGATTCCCGCGGTTGATTCAATCACGTAATTCGAAGTGCCCAATGTTTCAGATACATAGCCCAGGGTTACTGCCAGCCCTAAAATGATAGCGCCTACGGTTACACCCTTAATTCCTTCCAGCAGCCCATGAAAAATATCCTCCAATTCCATTCCCTTTAATTTGGAAAAGATCATTGAAGACACGACCGAAAGTCCGAATGCCTCGAAAACCATGGGGCTCCCGGCAATCAGCCAGGGAATGATGGAAAAACCGAGCAAGACTCCCAATGGCACCAAAAAATCACTCATGCCCGGTTTGTATCCTTCCGGAACATGTGAAGTGCTCAATTCTTTCGCTATTAATGGATTTGATTCTGGATCATCTAATTCTCCGGTGCTTTCTACACGCTGTATAGCTCTTTTCATCTTATTACCCATAAAAAACATTTTATCTAATGAAAAAAGCAGCGTAAAAAACACCGCCAAAATAGAGTAGAAATTGAAAGGAATGGCACTAAAAAACCAGCTGAGTGCGGCTTTCTCATCCGGCACAATTTGAGACAGTGAACCGATAGTAATTAAACCAGCAATGTAAGCCGGCCAGGCATTAAAAGGAATGATGGTAGCAATGGGAGAGGCGGTTGAATCTACAATGTACGATAATTCTTCATGAGAGACTTTTTCTTTATCAGCAACCGGCTTCACGGTTGTTCCGGTTAGCACAGTGCTGATGGTTCCTCCTTGATGAAAAATAACTCCCATCACCCAGGCAAACAATTTAGCGGTTGCGCGGGAGCGGACAAATCTTTTCGCCACATAGTTGGCAAAATGAAGCGCCCCACCGTTTTTATTCCACATGCCGATTAATCCCCCCAGAGCCCACAAATAGACCAGCAGAATCTGTGCATATTTCTTACTGCCCAAACTGGGAATCAAATAGGCGTTGAGAATATTATAATTGGCGGTGATCAGGCCTCCGAGCAGCACTCCGACGAACAAAGCCAGGATTACATTTCGGGTATAAAAGCAGAGTGCTAGAGTAACGATGGCCGGAATTAATGAAAATATTCCAAAGTGAGTTTGTCCTTCGGCCAAATCACCGCCGTGAGAAATTCCGAACCAGAGCGATGCCAAAATCAAAAGTACGATTGGAATCCAAAGCCAGTTGCGAATGTTGGCGAGCAAGAGTATTCCTCAATCCTATTTATTGACTATTGCTGGACGATTTAGTATTTGTGTGTTCAAGACCAAAATATAGATCGGTTTCATATTTTTTAAAAAATATATTTCTGCTTAACCGAATAAATCCCCTGTTCGTGAGGAACAGCGGGGTAAGCTACCCAGCGCTGGATATTCTTTTTAACGCATTCCTGAATCGGTTTGTATTCAATATCCGAATGAACAATTTTTAGAGTCTCGGGAATGATGTGGCCATCAGGATGAACATCGAATTTCACAATAATTGTACCCCTGAACCGGGGATGTATCCGAAAATAGCGGTCCAGGCAGTTTTCAATGTACTTCTTGCTTTCCGTTCCCACCGTTATGGTCTCCTCGAAACTGCGGTACCCCTGAACAACTCCGAAATCGGTAAAATTGGGTTTGGCAATCTGAACCTGGTCGTCCTCTTTTACGGCAAATCTTTCAATATTTTCTTCGTATACTTTCTTACTATCCTGGTACTTTTTCAATGGATTCTCTGCCGGAGCACTTTCTACCACCGGCGGAATTTCAATTTCCCTGATTATTTCATTATAGACTGGCTTTTCTTCCCGCTCTAAATTCTCCTTTATTTCTCCAAAATAAATTTCATTAATCTCAACATTATCCTCAATAATTGCAGAGCGGGGTACCTGCATCAGCCGGTTGATCGTGTACTTCTTATATGCTCGCTGAAGAACTTCCTCAGGAAGATTTGTAAAATAGTCGACCAAAATAATTGCGAGCGGGATGACCAACAAAAGAGTAAAAAGTAAGAACCACCAGAAAAACAAATTCATTTCCGTTAAAATGGGCCTTTGGAAAAATACTTTTTTGTAGTTATAGGACATTTATTTATCTTCTTTCAAGCGAGAATCGCTAAATTTAATCATGCAAAGCAAATTGACAAAAATTAAAGCAATTTTTTTATTGACCAGACCGGTTAACGTGCTCATCGCTGTATTATCTGTTTTTGTTGCAGCGTTTATTACCGGAACCATCCAACCGATTGAGGATGTGATCATAGCCTGTATTTCTTGCGGCTTGATTTTTGCCGCCGCGAACACTATTAATGATTATTACGACTTTCTTATTGACAAAATCAACAAACCGAACCGCCCCCTGCCCGCCGGATTGATTAGCCCCAAAATCACTTTCGTTGTTTCAATGATTGAATATGCTCTGGGAATTCTGCTGGGCGGGATCATTTCCCGGGACATGTTTTTCATGGCAGCTTTCTTTTCCGCTCTTTCCTTTTTCTATTCCGCAAACCTGAAGCGAACCATTTTATGGGGGAATCTGGCGGTGAGCTTCTCTACCGCAGCGGTTTTCATTTATGGAGGCATGGCGGTGCGAAGACCGATTCATACAATCATACCCGCTGTTTTCGCTTTCTTCTATCATTTCGGACGGGAAATTATCAAGGACATTCAAGATATGAAAGGGGACTCTGAAAATGCTGCCGGTACTTTCCCGGTGAGGTTTGGAATAGCCCCTGCTGTGCGATTAATCAGGATAAATTTCTTATTGCTGACTTTTTTGACCACCCTCCCCTATTGGACAAAATGGTATGGTCTTAATTATTTTCTGATTGTGGTTTTGGGGATGTACCCTGTTATATTTTATGTGTTGATCAGCATAATTAGGAATACAGAATCGAAACATCTCGGATTTCTCAGTAATCTGCTTAAAGCAGATATGTTCATTGGATTATTAGCGATCTATTTTAGATAGCCCATGAAAAAAATCAAAGAAAAATTCTTAACTGATCTTTGCCATCTCAATCAAAAGAAAATTGTGCTCGCCAGCCAGTCCCCGCGGCGGATCGAGCTGCTTCGTTCGGTGGGATTGAAGTTCGATATAATGCCCTCCAATGTGAAAGAAGAGATCACCGAAAAGGTAGATTCCCTGCGATTTGTGCGGGATATATCTTTGAGAAAAGCACAGTTGGTACGGAAGAAAACAACGGCCGATCTGGTTATCGCCGCAGATACTATTGTCACAATGGATGATCAAATATTCGGAAAGCCCAAAGATGCCGACGATGCTTCCAGCATGCTGAATAAGCTAAGCAGCAGAACCCATCATGTGATTACCGGGTTCTGCTTGCTCGCCAAAACTCGACAACTCATTGATCATGAAATCACCAAAGTTACTTTCTATAAATTAACCGATGAGGAAATAAACGCTTACCTCGCCTCCGGAGAATATGCCGACAAAGCCGGCGCCTATGGCGTCCAAGGATTGGCTTCGCTTTTTGTAAGAAAAATTGAAGGTTGCTACTTTAATGTGGTTGGTTTTCCGCTGGGGAAATTTTATCACAGTCTGAAAGAGATTAAACTTTAGATCTTCTCAACTCAATCACCGTTATCTCCGGTGGCATTCCTACCCTACCCGGAAATCCGATAAATCCAATGCCGGTATTTACATTCAGAAGCTGTTTTTTCTCTTTGTACAATCCTCCCCAGCGTTTGTAGCGGATACTTGCCGGGCTCCATCTCCAGCCCGGTATCTCAATCCCAAATTGCGCCCCGTGTGTATGACCGGATAAAGTGAGATCGATTGTGGTTTTGTTCAGCACTTGCGCATCCCAATGGGAAGGATCGTGCGACATTAATATTTTTAATGAATCAGGATTTACATTAACAAGCGCTTTATCCAAATCGCCGTACTGAGGAAAGGGCGGAAGACCCCAATTCTCAACGCCGATCAATTCAATCTCATCCGCATTCATGGCAATTTTTTGGGAATCATTAAGCAGCATTTTAAATCCCAAATCTTCCTGAATTTTGATCAGTCTTTCCAGGTTCTTTCTTTTTTCCGCCGCCGATTCCCAGGGGATATAATCACCATAATCATGATTCCCAAGAATGGAGTACTTGCCTAATTTAGCATTCAATTGGCTAATCATTCGGAGAAAGCCATCCATTTCCGAAGACACGTTATTCACAAAATCACCAGTGAATAGAAGCAAGTCGGCATTTTGCTGGTTGATAAGTTCAACTGCCTCCATTACCTTTTCGTGGTAATGCAAGAAACTTCCGATATGAAAATCGGAGAATTGAACGATCCGCAAACCATCAAATGCAGGCGGAAGGTTGGCAAAGCTCAATGTATGTTTTCTTACCGTATAGTTAAATCTGCCCCATTTAATTCCGTAAGCAATCGATAGAAAGGGGACTCCGGCAATGATTATCCCGACGCGATTCAAAAACTGCGCACGGGAAATCGACTGCCCCTGGTTCGCAACCTCCGGCTCTTTCTTCTTAGTTGCACTGAATACATGTTTGATGAACAAATAAAGATCATCAAATAAATTAAAAATAATGAACACCAATTTTGGGAGATAAAAAAGTATGAAAGTACCGCTTATGAAATGGAAATAGCTCAGAAAGTTAGCCGGTTGAATAGAAAGAATTGAAAATAGCAGTAATCCGGCAATGAGTAGAAAAGGTATGATCCAAAAGAGCAATTGGATGATCCTTTTGGTTTTCTGGCTGTAGCTGAAAGTTAGCTTTTTCACTCCCCGGTAGGAATAAAAGTCAATTAGTAATATGATAACGCTAAAAAACAAAGTGAATATAAAAGGATTATGTCTCATGTTTCTTTCTTGTCGAATAACGAAAAACTAATAAACGTTAAATGTTGAATTTGTTTCCTTGAAAAAGCACAATTAATGAAGCCTATAAAATGCCACGGGAATGTCCTGCCCCCCTGAGCAATATTCTAAACTAAAAAATCTCCCTTACTCCCCCTTTATTAAAGGGGGAAAGAGGGGGATTGCAAAATTTGAATTGATCTTATTATGAACTCAAAACTCCGCCGGCTCGTGGTAAATCCCAAACACTTCCTTCAGGGCATCCACCATCTCTCCTAATGTACAATATGCTTTCGCCGCATCAATCAAAAACGGCATTATATTCATATCTTCCGCCGCAGCCATACGAAGCTTTTGCAAGCTTTTCTCTGCCAGCTGATTATCTCGAGTCTTTTTCAATTCATTCATTCGGTGAATTTGCTGCCGCTCAACTTCATCCGGAACTAATAAGATAGGGATCTCAACTTTCTCGTCAGGATCGGCAAACTGATTGACTCCTACAATAATTCTCTCATCCTTGTCAATTTCATCCTGGTACTGGCGGGCAGCTTTGGCAATTTCTCTCTGGAAAAAACTCTTTTCAATTCCGGCAATCACCCCGCCCATTTTATCAATCTTCTCAAAATATTCCTCGGCCTGCTGCTCCATTTTGTTTGTCAGCATTTCCACATAATAGCTGCCGCCAAGCGGATCAACAGTATAAGGCACACCGGTCTCATAGGCAATAATCTGCTGGGTGCGAAGCGCGATTTTCACTGCTTTCTCAGATGGCAGCGCCAGCGTCTCATCCATAGAGTTGGTGTGCAGAGACTGGGTGCCGCCTAACACCCCGGCAAGCGCCTGATATGCCACACGAATAATATTATTTTCCGGTTGCTGTGCGGTTAAGGTGCACCCCGCTGTTTGGGTATGGAAGCGCAATTTCCAGCTTCGCGAGTCTTTAGCACCGTATTTATCACGCATCCTTTTTGCATAGATTCTCCGTGCAGCGCGATATTTAGCAGTCTCTTCGAAGAAATCATTATGGGCATTAAAGAAAAACGATAGCCGTGGCGCAAATTTGTCAATATCCAATCCGCGCTCCAATGCGGCTTCCACGTAAGCAAAACCATCTGCCAGAGTAAAGGCTAATTCTTGCGCCGCTGTCGAGCCGGCCTCACGGATATGGTAGCCGCTGATGCTTATTGGATTCCACTGTGGAACATGCTCAGTACAATATTCAATCATATCTACAATGATCCGCATAGACGGTTTGGGAGGATAAATCCATTCCTTCTGAGCAATGTATTCTTTCAAAATATCAGTCTGAATAGTACCCCGCAGTCTCTCATAAGGAACACCCTGCTCATCCGCTACAGCAAGATAAAATGCCAGCAGCATTGCGGCTGGACCATTGATGGTCATTGAGGTACTGACTTGATCCAAAGGAATGCCATCGAATAAGGTTTCCATATCCTGCAGTGAACAAACAGATACACCGCACTTCCCCACCTCTCCCAAACTCATTTCATCATCCGGGTCGCAGCCCATCAGTGTTGGTAAGTCAAAAGCTGTGGACAGTCCGGTTTGTCCATGAGACAGGAGATATTTGAAGCGCTTGTTGGTATCTTCAGGCGTGCCGAATCCGGCAAACTGGCGCATGGTCCAGACTTTACCGCGATACATATCGGGATGAATTCCCCTCGTATAGGGAAACTCCCCGGGGAAGTTAATGTCTCTGAAAAAATCGATATCCTGAATATCGTCCGGTGTCGCCAACAGCTCTACAGGTTCCGAAGATGCGGTTACAAATTTCACTTCCTGTTCGGTGGCTTTGCCATTTTGCCTTTTTAGCCAATCCTTTTTGGCTTTTTTGATTTTTTCAATATTTTCAATCATTCTTTTTCTCCTGTCCTTCCTAATGGATTCTCAATGATAGTCTAAATTATAGGCAAAAAATATGAAATCAAGCTAAACTTTCCTTACTAATATCAGAAGAAGAATTATTTTGGAGAACGCTCTGCTCACAATTTCGGTAACCATGATTTTAAATGTACCGCTCATCCGTTAATTTAGATTATCATGAATAGCGGCCTGCAATACTAATCTGAGATTTCTTGCAAATAATTTGATTTCAAGCATCAATTGTAAATCCGTCAAAATTAGCTGCGCCACTTTAGCGATTCAGTATGGTTCTCTATAGGTTCCGAATCCAAATAAAAAAAACTTGAACTCAGAGTTTTATGGAAATAACTTAGTACTCTAAAATTTTGAAAGAAAGGAATAGAATTCATGTATACATTTTTGTTATTTCTTTTTGTATTAGCGTGCGCTTTGATGGTAGTATCAATCCTTCTGCAATCCAGCAAAGGACACGGTTTGGCGGGCTCATTCGGCGGAATGGGTGGCGCCGGAAGCGCTTTCGGTCCAAGGGGAGCTGCATCATTTTTGCAAAGAGTTACCATTGTTCTCGCAATCCTTTATGGACTGCTATGTATCTTCATCAACATTTTCGGTTCGTCATCAGCCGTGAGTCAAGAAAGTATCCTACAGAGGGAGCTTGATCAGATCGAAAGAACCTTGCCGGAAGCGCCGTTACCTTTACCGGGGGAAGGACAGCAGCAAGAACCTCAAGAGTAATAAATCAGACTTATGCTGGCGTGGTGGAATTGGCAGACACGCTATCTTGAGGGGGTAGTGGGCAATGCCCGTGCGGGTTCGAGTCCCGCCGCCAGCACTGAGAAGCCCGGCACGCTCCGGGTTTTTCTATATCCAAATAAAGAAACCCTATCTTGCAGAATGAAATATCCAAAAGCAATCCAGTTAATTCAAAATAAACTTCAGGAGCATAAGCCGCGGAAATTCAGCACACCAAATCTTATTCAAGCAGCAGTCTTAATCCCCCTCTTTAATAAAAATGATGAAGCCCACATCCTTTTCACAGTCCGCACGGAAGACGTGGAGCACCACAAGGGACAAATTTCTTTTCCCGGCGGCGCCAGGGAGGATCAGGATCATTCTCTCGCCGACACCGCTCTCAGAGAATGCCATGAAGAAATTGGTATACCGGGAAATATTGTAAACGTAATTGGCAGATTGGATGATTTCCCCACTATTACCGACTTTCTGGTAACCCCTTTTGTGGCAACACTGCCCTACCCCTATCCTTATAAAATTAACACATTAGAGGTAGCGGAAATCCTGGAGGTACCGCTTGAACTATTCCTCTCAGACAAACACTTCGAAGTAAAAAATTGGAAGCATAAAGATAGGACCTACCCGGTTTACTTTTATCACTTCAATGACCATGTCATCTGGGGCGCCACTGCTTTCATCGTAAATCGGTTCGTCGATCTAATTTTTGGCTACAATCCGGCACCGAGAACCATCATTGAAGATCCCCGGAATGATGAGTACCTCGACGAAAATATTCGCAGGAAAGGCATCGCTGATTCATGAAACGGAACTTTTCAATCCATCACATTTTATAAATCAGTTGACTATGTTTTAGAATAAGCATAAATTCTAAATGATCTTCGGGGCAAGGTGATTCTTTCGTATTCGCGAGAGAAAATTCCTGACCGGCGGTGAAAGCCCGCGACTTCTCCCGACGCAATCGGGAGGACTGAATCGGTGAAACTCCGGTGCCGACGGTACAGTCCGGAAGGGAGAAGATCAAGAGATAAAACTACAGGTATGCCTGGAAAGTTGTTATTCAACTTTCTCAGCATGTTTTTTTATTGATCCTCTCCCACAGTTAATATCCCCGAAAAAACTTAGAACGAAACGGAGCAGTTGCTTTGGTGCATGAAGAATATATGCAAGAGGCATTAAATCTGGCAGCCATTCCGGAAGGATTAACCGCGCCTAACCCGATGGTCGGAGCGATGTTAGTAAAAGATGGCAAAATAATCGGGAAGGGGTATCATCCCCGATGCGGCGAAAAGCATGCCGAGGTCATTGCAATTGAAACCGCGAGTGAGTCAGTTGAAGGTGCTACTTTATATTGTAACCTGGAACCGTGCTGCCATAGAATCCCTGATAAGAAAACGCCTCCCTGCACCGATAGAATCATTCGTGAAAAAATCAAGCAGGTAATTATTT
>Ga0209536_100003555_pt1 | contig 24984 bp, 23 predicted proteins | sample DeeMarSeWOR28_12_FD_187461 | JGI IMG/M metagenome (GOLD analysis project Ga0209536, IMG submission 187461) | Marine sediment microbial communities from White Oak River estuary, North Carolina - WOR-2-8_12 (SPAdes) (version 2) | ecosystem: Environmental > Aquatic > Marine > Intertidal zone >...
CCTGCACGTCGAGCACTCGCCGCTACACCAGTTCGAGCACCAGCTGAAGCTGCCCGTCGACTTCGGCCTGTTCTTCTTCGCCTTCACCCAGGCGGGCGTGGCCCTGGCCGATGTCGGGCCGATGACCTGGCTGATCCTCGGCTCGCTGGTGATCGGCAAGCTGGCCGGCATCACCGCGTTCGGCCTGCTGGCCCGCCAGCTGGGCTTCCCGCTGCCCGACCGCATGGGCCTGCGGGAGCTCGCGATGGCCGGCTACGTCGCGGCCCTCGGCCTCACGGTCGCGCTGTTCGTCGCGAGCGCCGCCTTCGTCGACCCGGTGCTGCTGGGGCAGGGAAAGATGGGAGCGCTCTTCTCCGCGTTCGTCGGCATGAGCGCCGTCGTGGTGGGCCGCATGCTGCGCATGCACGCCCCGACCCGCGACGGCTGAGCCGGTCGCCGCGGCCGCTGCAGACCCGGCGTCCCGTCGAGGCGACCCGATTGTCGGGTCCAGTACCATCAAAGTTGATACCAATATCGGTGATATTGTCGGTACAATCGGCAATTGACCCCCTAATGGGGGGGCGATAGACTCCCGGGCGATGCACATCTCGCTCGAGCGTGACAACGCGCGGGATCGCCGACCGGTCTACCGACAGATCGCCGACCAGATCCGCGCCCAGATCGAGGCGACCCGGCTCGAGGCCGGCGAGAAGCTTCCGCCGATTCGCGATCTCGCGCGCAATCTCGGCGTCAACCGGGATACGGTGGCGCTGGCGTACGAGGCGCTGGCGGAGGCCGGCATGGTCGAGTCGTCGGTTGGGCGCGGGACCTTCGTGGTCGAGACCGGCCAGGCCCGCGAGCCGATCTCCCCGTTCGAGCCCGACTTCTCGCCGCTGACCGATCGGCTGGTCGCGTTCGGTCGCGCGCGCCCGCGTTTCGGGAGCGCCGACGGCGCGGTGCCGATGCACGCCCTGATCCCGGACCCGAGCCTGTACCCGCTGGACGCCTTCCGGCGCACGCTCAACCGCGTGCTCCAGCAAGGCGGACCGGAGCTCCTGCTCTACGGCGGACCCCAGGGCGACCCGCGCCTGCGCATTGCCCTGGCCGCACGTCTGGCGCGCGCCTCGATCGAGGTCGAGCCGGCGGAGATCGTGCTGTGCCACGGCGCCAGTCAGGGCATCTCGCTGGCGCTGCGCGTGTTCGCGGCGCCGGGCGACGTGGTGGCGCTCGAGGAGCCGACCTACAACAACGTGCTGGGGGCCGCCTTCGGCCTGGGCCTCGAGACGGCGCCGGTCGCGATGCGCGAGACAGGGGTAGACCTGGCCTCGCTCGATCGCACCCTCGCCCGACCGGAGGTGAAGGCGTTCTACACCATCCCGACCTTCCACAACCCGATGGGGACCACGACCTCACTGGCGCACCGCCAGTCGGTACTCGAGATCGCGCATCGCCACGGCGTCCCGATCATCGAGGACGGCTACGAGATGGACCTGCGCTTCGCCGGGCGCGCCGTGCCGCCGCTGGCCGGGCTCGACCGCAGCGGACTGGTGGTCCACCTCTTCTCCTTCTCGAAGTCGCTCTTCCCGGGCGCGCGGATCGGCGCGATCACCGCGCGCGGCCGAACGGTGGACGCACTGATCGCGCTGAAGCAGTCCTCCGACCTGTCCGACGCATTGCCCCTGCAGGTCGCGCTCGCCGCGTTCCTGGAGAACGGCGACTACGACCGCCACCTGTCCCGCATGCGGCGCGTGCTGCGCGAACGGCGCGACGCGCTGATCGCTGCGCTCGAGGCCGAAGACCTGGACGGGGCGAGCTGGACGATACCGGAGGGCGGCTACCAGGTGTGGCTCGAGCTGCCCGAGGTGATCGACACCAGCGACCTGCTCACCGACGCGATCGGCGCGGGCGTGCTGTTCGCGCCTGGCTCCCAGTTCAATCACGACGGCCGCCCGTCGCGCTGTCTGCGACTGACCTTCGCGATGGCCGAGTCTGCCGACCTGCAGCTCGGCGTGGCGCGCCTGGCGCGCTGCATTCGCGAGCGCGGCGAACGGCGCCCGCGCGCCGCTGCCGGCGTGCACATCTGAGGTCGCGGCTCCCGCGACCCGACAGGAGGATCGAGAGATGAGCGATTCCAACGGCAATGGCAACGGCAGCGCCCGGACCACCGCCGAGTCCTTCGAGATCAAGGTCGGTCTGGCCGAGATGCTGAAGGGCGGCGTGATCATGGACGTCACCAACCCCGACCAGGCGAAGATCGCCGAGGACGCCGGGGCAGCGGCGGTGATGGCTCTCGAGCGCGTTCCCGCGGACATCCGCAAGGAGGGCGGGGTGGCGCGGATGTGCTCGATCGAGGTGATCGAGGGCATCCAGAAGGTCGTTTCGATCCCGGTGATGGCGAAGGTCCGCATCGGCCACTTCCTGGAGGCCCGCGTGCTCGAGTCACTCGGCGTGGACTTCATCGACGAGAGCGAGGTGCTGACCCCGGCCGACGAGGAGCACCACGTCGACAAGCACGGCTTCCGCTCGCCCTTCGTGTGCGGAGCGCGGAACCTGGGAGAGGCACTGCGACGCATCGGTGAAGGCGCCGCGATGATTCGCACCAAGGGCGAGGCCGGCAGCGGCAACATCGTCGAGGCCGTGCGGCACCTGCGCTCGGTCACCGGCGAGATGCGCGCGCTCACCGCGCTGCGACCCGAAGAGATCGCCACCCGGGCGAAGGAGCTGCAGGCTCCGATCGAGCTGGTACGCCACGTGGCGGTCACCGGCCGGCTGCCCGTCCCGAACTTCGCCGCCGGCGGCATCGCGACGCCGGCGGACGCGGCGCTGTGCATGGCGCTCGGCGCCGAGGCGGTGTTCGTCGGCTCGGGCATCTTCAAGAGCGACGATCCCGAGGCCCGGGCCCGCGCGGTCGTACGCGCCACCACCCACTGGCAGGAGCCGGCCGAGATCCTCGCGGCAAGCCGGGGGCTGGCCGGCGCGATGCCCGGCATCGAGATGGAGACCCTGGCCGAGCACGAGCGGCTCGCGAACCGGGGCTGGTAACCGGAGGACCCGGTGGCGAAGCCCCGTCTCTGCATCGGCATCCTCGCGATCCAGGGGGACGTGGACGCCCACCGGGGCGCGCTCGAGCGGGTCGGGGCCGACGCCCGACCGGTGCGCCGCGCCAAGGACCTGGACGGGCTGGACGGGCTGGTGCTGCCCGGCGGGGAGAGCACGACGATCGCGAAAGGCCTCGAACGGCTCCGGCTCTACGAGCCGCTCGAGGCGTTCGCGAAGAGCGGCCGTCCGGTGCTGGGCACCTGCGCCGGAGCGGTGCTGCTGGCCCGCCGCGTCGAGAACCACCCGGTCCGCAGCCTCGGCCTGCTCGACGTCACGGCCGTCCGCAACGCCTACGGCACCCAGGTGGACTCCTTCAAGGCGCTGGCCGACAGCGCCTACGAGGCCCTGGAGTGCGTATTCATCCGGGCGCCCCAGCTGCGCCGGCCGGGCCCCGAGGTCGAGGTGCTGGCGCGGGTGGACGGCTGGCCGGTCTGGGTCCGGCAGGGCAGCGTGATGGCGACCACCTTCCATCCCGAGCTCACCGGCGACCCGCGGGTGCACGCGGCGCTGCTGGAGGCCACGCTGCCGCGCAGCTGAGAGCCGGGCGGGCGGCGGGCACCGGACCCGTCGCTCTGCTAATGATCTCGGCCTTCTGGCGCCCGCCGGTGGGCGTCGGGAATCTTCCTCGGCCTCCGAGTCCCGGCCGGTCGCTCAGCCAGCGGGGACGGCGAGGCCCGGCGCTGTGGTGCCGTCCGAGAGGGGAGCCGCGTGCGAGAGTACGAGTTCACGTTCGTCGTCCAGCCCGAGATCAGCGAAGAGGGTCTCGAAGGCATCTGCCAGAAGTTCGAGTCGACGCTCGAACGCGCCGGCGCGACGCGCCTCTTCTACGAGGATTGGGGCCGCCGCCGGCTGGCCTACGAGGTCCAGAAGTTCCAGAAGGGTCACTACATGGTGCTCCACTTCCTGGACGGGGGCGGAGCGGTGCCCGAGATGGAGCGCACCGCCCGGCTCGAGGATTCGGTGCTGCGCTTCCTCACCGTGCTCGCGGACGAGGACGTGTCGGACATCGAGGCGCGCAAGACCGAGGCGGTACGACTCGAGGAAGACCGCAAGAAGAAGGCGGCCGAGCGGGCCGTGCGGGAGGCCGAGGAGGCCGCCGCCCGGGCTGCCGAGGAGGAGGCCGCGCGCGAGGCGGCGAGCGCCGCGGCCGACACGTCGGATGAAGACGACGACGACGATTCGGACTCCGACGAGGACGATTCGGACTCCGACGACGATGAGGAGTCCGAGGAGCGGTCGGAATGAGCCAGGTCAAGCTGATCCTCACGGAAGCGGTGCACCCTCTCGGCGAGGCGGGAGACCTCGTGCGCGTGAAGCCGGGCTACGCGCGCAATTACCTGCTCGCGCAGGGGAAGGCCATCCTCGCAACCGATTCGCGCATCAAGGAGCTCGAGCACAACAAGCGAGTCGTGGCCGAGAAGGCCGCCCGCGCGCTGAAGGACCTCCACGCCGCGAAGGCGAAGCTCGACGCGGTCAAGCTGGAGGTGACCGCACGCGCCGGCGCGGAGGGGAAGCTGTTCGGATCCGTCACGTCGTCGCAGATCGCCGAACACCTGCGAGAACGGGGTTTCGAGATCGATCGCCGTCGGATCGATCTCAGGGAGCCGATCAAGGAAGTCGGTGAGCACGACGTGGCCATCAAGCTGCACCGCGAGGTCCAGGCGAGCATCAAGCTCGTCGTGATCGCCGATGGAACGCCGGCCCCCGAGGAAGACCTCGACGCGGAAGACCACGACGACCGCGAGCAACGACGCCGGCGCCACGAAGATCGCGACGAAGACGAAGAGGGCGCGGAGTCCGACGACGACTGAGCTAGACTCCCAGGCCGCGGACGCCGAGGGGGGTGACGTGGCAGGCAGTCAGTACGTCGGAATGCAGACGCGTGGTGCACGGTCGGGTGCGCCGGCGATACCCGGGGTGGCGGGGCGCGTGCCGCCGCACGATGTCGAGGCCGAGAAGGCGGTGCTCTCCGCACTCCTGCTCGACAACAACGCCGTGCACTCGGTCCTCAACGAGATCACGCCCGAGGACTTCTACCACCCGTCGCACCAGCAGATCTATCGCGCGATGCTCGCACTCCAGGACGAGAATCAGCCGGTCGACCTGCACACGCTCTCCGACTACCTGAACACGCAGAAGCGCCTCGACGCGGTCGGCGGACTGGTATTCCTGTCGGAGCTCGCCGACTACGAGGCCACCGCGGCGAACGTGCTCCACCACGCTCGCATCGTGCGCGACAAATCGGTGAAACGGAACCTGATCCGCGTCGCGGCGCAGATCGCGGAGGCGAGCTTCGAGCAGGCCGACGACTCGGAGCAGCTGCTCGACGAGGCGGAGTCGCGCATCTTCGAGCTCAGCCAGACGAAGGCGCGTACGACCTTCACCAGCCTCGACGTCGGCCTGCACGACGCGATGAACCACATCGACGTGCTGATGGAGAGCAGCGGCGAGCTCACGGGAGTGCCCTCGGGCTACCGCGATCTCGATGCGGACACCGGCGGCCTCCAGCCGGGTGAGCTGGTGGTGATCGCGGCGCGGCCCAGCATGGGAAAGACCGCCCTCGCGCTGAACGTCGCGCGCAACGCCGCCGTGGATTCGCACAAGAAGGTCGCGATCTTCTCGCTCGAGATGACCAGGCGCTCGCTGATCCTGCGACTGCTCGCGTCGGAGTCCCAGGTCAACTTCACCAACTTCCGCAAGGGCTACGGCAACGCCGAGGCCTACCGGCGCATCCAGGCCGCCGCGAACCGCCTGTCGGGTGCGCAGATCTGGATGGATGACACCGGCACGATCACGATCCTCGAGATCAAGGCGAAGTGCCGCCGCCTGAAGTCCGAGCACGGCCTCGACCTGGTGCTGGTCGACTACCTCCAGCTCGCCCACGGCAACAACCCGACCCATCGCAAGGACCTGGAGATCGCCGAGATCAGTCACGGACTCAAGTCGCTGGCGAAGGAGCTCGACATCCCGGTGATCGCGCTCTCGCAGCTGAACCGCGGACCGGAGCAGCGCGACCCGGACAAGCGCAGGCCCAACATGGGCGATCTGCGCGAGTCCGGTGCCATCGAGCAGGATGCAGACGTGATCGCCTTCATCTACCGGGACGAGGTCTACAACCCCACCGAGGAGAACCGCGGCCTCGCGGAGCTGATCATCGCCAAACAGCGCAATGGCCCGACGGGAACCATCAAGCTCCAGTTCGACGGACAGTACGCCCGCTTCCGCGACCTCTCGGCGGAGCGGCGCGAGGAGCTGGGGTTGTCTTCGCGCGAGGGCTTCGCGCCGGCCGTCGACGACGGCACCCCCGCTGGCGGCTTCGCGGACGACGACTTCGGTCCGCCGGATCCGGACGACGACCCGGACTACGAGCTCTAGGTGACCGGGATGCATCTCTCGTCGGGCCCCGGGGCGGGTCCCGGGTCGAGCCGCTAGGGCGAGGGCCGTTGCCCCGTCTCCGCAAGCCGCGCGCGATCCCTGCGGACGCCACCATCGGCATCGCGGCACCCGGAGGTCCGGTGGATCCGGCGAAGCTCGACGCGGGCGTCGCCCTCTGGCGCAGCCGGGGCTTCGAGGTGGTGGTGGGCGACGACCTGCTCGCGCGCCGCGGCTATCTGGCCGGCGACGACGCGCGCCGCGCCCGGGAGCTCTCGCAGCTGATCCTGGCTCCCGAGATCGATGCGGTCGTCTGCGCGCGCGGAGGCTACGGCTGCGACCGCATCCTGGCCGCGCTCGACCCGCAGGCGTTCCGCGACGCGCGCAAGCCGCTGGTCGGCTTCAGCGACGTCACCACGCTGCTGCTGTGGCAACGCCGCTGCGCCGGGCTGACCGGCTTCCACGGACCGATGCTCGAGTGGGGCGGCGAGCTCGACCCCGCCGCCTTCGACGACCTGATCCAGCAGCTGCGCGGCCGTGCGCCGACGGAGCGCAGCCTGCACGGTCGGGGGCGCGGTGGCGGGCGCGCCTCGGGGCGTCTGATCGGCGGCAACCTGGTGCTGGTCACCGCCAGCCTGGCCACCCCCTGGGAGGTGGACACGCGCGGCGCGATCCTGCTGATCGAGGAGGTCGGAGAGCCGCCCTACCGCATCGATCGCATGCTCCGGCAGCTGCTGGCCGCCGGCAAGCTGGCACAGCTCGCCGGCCTGGGAGTCGGCCAGCTGGTCGGCTGCGAGGACGCGCGCTACCCCGAGCCGGGCGCGCGCGAGGTGATCGAGGAAGTCGCCGCCGCGCTCGGCCTGCCGCTGGTGGTGGACCTGCCCTTCGGCCACGTGAAGCACAATCGCGCCTGGCCCGAGGGCGCCCGCGCTACCATCGACGCGGAGCGGGGTGAGCTCCGGATCCTGGAACGGGGGGTGGTGTGAGCCGCTGTGCAGCGTGGTCGTGTCCGAGCCACGGGATGCGATCCTCATGAAGTGGAGCGTGATCCGACGCAAGCTCCAGCGGGTCGATCGCGCGATCGACAAGGCGATCGACGCCGCCGAGATCCCCGGCGCCGTGGTGCTGGCCCGCATGCCCCACGAGGGCGAGCGGATGGAGCACTGCTCGGTGCGCGGACTCGCGGTCGTGCGGCCCGAGCGACTGCCCATGCGTCGCGAGACGATCTTCGACCTGGCGTCGCTCACGAAGCCGATCGCGACCACCACGGCGATCCTGCTGCTCGTCCACGAGGGCGCGGTCGATCTGGACGCGCCGGTGTCGAAGTACCTGCCCACCTTCTCCGAGCGCGAGAAGGACGGGGTGACGCTGCGACACCTGCTGACCCACTCGTCCGGACTGAAGCCGTGGCGCGCCTTCCACGAGCTGCTGCTCGAGCGGGAGCGCAAGACCGGCGAGCGTCTGCTCGCGACCCCCGCCGCACGAGAGCAGGTGATCGAGCGCGTGGTCCGCTCGGGCCTGGTCCACGAGCCCGGCGCCGCCGCGGTCTACGGCGACCTCGACTTCATCGCGCTGGGCGCCGTGGTGGAGGCCGTGACGCAACAGCGCCTCGATGCATTCGTGCGCGAGCGCATCACCGGGCCCCTCGGACTCGCAGATACCTTCTTCATCCCGATCGGCGACACCCCGCCGTTGGCCGAGCCGCTGCGCCGGCGCATCGCCGCCACCGAGAACTGCCCCTGGCGGGAGCGCATCGTCTGGGGCGAGGTCCACGACCCCAACGCCTGGGCGATGGGCGGCGTGGCGGGTCACGCCGGGCTGTTCTCGACCGCCGACGACGTGCTGGCGTTCGCCCAGACCCTGGTCGACGTCTGGCACGGCCGTAGCGATGCCCTGCCCCGCGATCTCGTGCGGGCCTTCGCGGAGCGCCAGCAACTGCCCGAGGGCTCGGACTGGGCGCTCGGCTGGGACACCCCGACGGCCGGCAAGTCCTCCTCCGGCAAGCACTTCTCTCCGCAGTCGATCGGCCACCTCGGCTTCACGGGCACCTCGCTCTGGATCGACCTGCCGCGCGAAGCGATCGTCGTGATGCTGACGAACCGCGTCCACCAGATCGCCAAGCGCAGCCGCTTCGAGCTGCGCCCGCTCGTGCACGACCTGATCCTCGACGCGTTCCAGGCCGCGGCGTGAGCGAAGCCCCGCGCCGCGTCTACTTCGTCGCGATCGCCGGCACCGGCATGGGCTCGCTCGCCGGCCTGCTCAAGGCGCGCGGGCTCGACGTCTCGGGCTCGGACGACCACCTCTACCCGCCGATGAGCACCGCGCTGGCCGAATGGGGCATCCCCGTGCACGGGAGCTTCCGGCCAGAGCACGTGCTCGAGGCCGAGCCGGACCTGGTCGTGATCGGGAACGCCGTGCGCGCCGAGAACCCGGAGGCGCGCGCCGTGATGGACGAGGGCCTGCCCTACCGCTCGTTCTCCGACGCGCTCTACGAGCTCGCGATCGCCGGGCGACATCCCGTGGTCGTCACCGGAACCCACGGCAAGACCACGACCACGAGCCTGGTGGCCTACCTGTTGCTGGCCTGCGGGTGCGATCCCTCCCTGCTGGTGGGCGGGTTCGCCTTCGACTTCGATGGCAGCTTCCGCGAGGGCACAGGGCCGCACTTCGTCGTCGAAGGAGACGAGTACGACACGGCCTACTTCGACAAGACGCCGAAGTTCCTGCACTACCACCCGCGCACGCTGATCGTGACCTCGGTCGAGTTCGACCACGCCGACATCTATCGAGATCTCGACCACGTGAAGCAGGCGTTCCGCACGCTGGTGGCGGGCATGCCGGAGGACGGAACGATCGTGGCGGCGCTCGCGCACGAGCACGTGCGCGACGTGGTATCCGCGGCTCCCTGCCGGGTGCTGGGCTACGGCGTCGAGCAGCCCGAGCTCGACTGGTGCGCCAGCGCGCTCGAGCCGGACCAGGCGGGAACCCGCTGCGAGATCCGCCGCGGCGGCGTGCCGGTCGGCAGCGCTCACATCCCGCTCCACGGCGCCTTCAACGTCGAGAATGCCCTCGCCGCGGTCGCCACCGCCGACGCGCTGGGCGTGCGTCCCGAGCGGTCCCTGCCCGCGCTGGCCGGCTTCCGCGGTGTGAAGCGGCGACTCGAGGTTCGGGGAGAGGCGGCCGGCGTGACGGTACTCGATGACTTCGCGCATCACCCGACGGCGGTCGAGGCGTCGATCGGCGCCGCGCGCGCCCGCTACCCCGGCCGCCGCATCGTCGCGATCTTCGAGCCCCGCACCAACACCAGCCGCCGCGCGCTCTTCCAGCAGCGCTACGCCGAGGCGTTCGATGGCGCCGACGCCGTGATCGTGCGAGCGGTAGCCGATGCGCCGATCTACAGCGCAACCGGCGAGGTGACCGAGCGGCTCTCCGCCGAGCGGCTGGCGAGCGACCTGCGCGCGCGCGGACTCGAGGCCCAGTCGCTCGCCGACGTCGATGCGATCGTCGCCGAGTTCGCACGCTCTGCGCGGCCGGGAGACGTCGCGTTGGTGATGAGCAACGGCGACTTCGAGGGCATCTGGCAGAAGCTGCTCGACGCGCTGCGCGCCTGACGCGGCCAGTGCGCGCACGAGGCCAGTCCTTCGACCTGGCCGGCTCGCGCTCAGTAGTTGAGGAAGCGGGCGCCCCGGCCCCGGGCGTCCGAGCTGGCCAGGGCGCGGGCGACGAAGCTCCGTCCGGCTGCGACGGCCTCGGGGATCGCGTCCCCGAGCGCCAGCCGCGCCGCGATCGCGGACGCCAGAGCACAGCCCGTGCCGCGCACCGGTCCGACGTCGAGACGCTGGCTGCGCAGCCACTCGAAGCTGACGCTGCCCCCCGATCGCAGCGCCAGCAGGTCGTCGGGCGGCCCGTCACGGTGGCCGCCCTTCACGAGCACCGCGTTGGCGCCGAGTCCGACCAGCGCGGAGGCCGCCGCCTCCACTCCCTCGGCCGTCGACACGTCGCAGCCAGAAAGCGCAGCCGCCTCGGCGAGGTTCGGGGTCGCGAGCGTGCAGCGCCCGACCAGGTCCAACAGCTTGCCCCAGCCGCGGCGCTCGAGCAGCGGGGTTCCATCGCTGGCGGCCAGCACCGGATCCACGACGATGGGGGTGCGCCGCGCCGGATCGAGCTCGAACAGCCCGAGCTCCACGTTGCGCGCCACGTCGTCGGTCGCGAGCATGCCGATCTTCACCGCGTCGGGCGGCACGTCGCGCAGCAGCGTGCGCAGCTGCTCGAGCACGACGTTCGGGAACGCGGGCAGCACCCGATGCACGCGCTCGGTGTCCTGAACGGTCAGGCCCGTCACCACGCCGGCGCCGTGCACGCCGTGCACGCGCATCACCTGGAGATCGGCCTGGAGACCTCCGCCTCCGGTCGGATCCGAGCCCGCGATGCTGAGCGCCACCCGCACGGCGCCGGAAGGTACGAGGCCGACGACGACGACGCACCCCCGGACCGGAGGCGACCACCATCGCCGGGTGGCTGCCGGGTCGGGTAGCCTACGTCCATGCTGCGATTCCGAAGCTCTGCACGCCGGCTCGCCGCGATCTGCGGGGTCGGCATCTCCCTCGCGCTGCAGGCCACCGCCCAGGATCCGGCTCCCGAGGCGAAGGCCGCCGCGGGCTCGGGCGGCAAGACCTGGTACGCGCAAGCCCTGGCGCGCGGCCAGGCGGGACTCAACGTCACCCACTTCTGGTCGAAGGGACCGATGCTACGGGCCGAGACGGTGGTCGCCGGTCACCGCGTCGTGACGATCGTGAAGGGCGATTGGTACTACGCCTACGACGCGCTCACGAATCACGGCATCGCGATCCGACGGGATCCGGCCGCCATCGAGCTGGCCGCGAAGGACGGACGGCCCTTCGGCAACGAGTACCAATCGCTGCTCGAGCAGGGCGCTGAGCTGGTGCGCCAGGAGGAAGTGCTGGGTCGCAAGACCGGCGTCTTCCGGGTGACCGACGAGCGGGGACAGCGGGAGCTGTGGGCGACGCTCGACGAGGAGCGCCTGCCCCTGCGCGTCGAGATCTACGACCGCCGCAGCGCCACTCGCCGCTACACCGATTACGTGAACTGGCAGAGCGGCCTGGGGATCCCCGACAGCTTCTTCGAGCCCGAGGCGCGCGTGCAGATCGAGCGCATCGAGCTCGACGACTACTTCGCGCGCACGCTGAAGGAAGGCCCGATCGGCCCGGTGCCGGTTCTCTACGGCCGCCTGCTCAGCGTGCGGCGCGACGCGGAGTAGGGCCGGCTCCCTCCCTCGCTGCGCGCCGGCTTCGCCGGCACCCTCGATCGACCCGCCCGGCAAGCCGGCTTCGCCGGCTTGCGGTCAGCTCACCCAGGTGATGTTGGCGTCGGCGATCTTCGGCGTCCGCTCGGCGAGCACCGCGAGCTTGCGAGCCACGGCACCGGCCAGCTCGACGAACGCCCGGGCGGCGGGCGAATCCGGCGCATCGACCACGATCGGACGACCCCGGTCGCCGCCCTCGACGATGCGCGGATCGATCGGCACCTCTCCGAGGAAGTCGACCCCGAGCTCGGTCGCGGTGCGCCGCGCGCCGCCCTCGCCGAAGATGTAGTACTTGCGGTCCGGCAGGTCCGGGGGCGTGAAGTACGACATGTTCTCGATGATGCCGAGCACCGGCACCTGCACCTTCTCGAACATTGCGAGGCCCTTGCGGGCGTCGATCAGCGACAGGTCGTTGGCGGTCGTGACGATCACCGCCCCGGAGAGCGGTGCCATCTGGGTCAACGTCAGCGCCGCATCACCGGTACCGGGCGGCATGTCGACCACCAGGTAGTCGAGCTCGCCCCAGACCACGTCCGTCAGGAACTGGCGGATCAGCCCGTGCACCATCGGACCCCGCCAGATCACCGGCGAGTCGTCCGTCAGGAAGAAGCCCATCGACATCAGCTTCAGACCCGCCGCCTCGTGCGGGTGGATGCGCTTCTCCTCGGCGCGCGGTCGCCCGTGCACGCCGGTGAGCAGCGGCAGTGAGGGCCCGTAGACGTCCGCATCCATCACGCCGACCGCGGCGCCCGAGCGCTGCAATGCCAGGGCCAGGTTGATCGCGACCGTGCTCTTGCCCACACCGCCCTTGCCCGAGGCCACGGCGATCGTGTTGCGGACGCCGGGCAGGACGTCACCCTCGGTCCGGGTACCGCGCCCGCGCGTGTTCGCCGTCATCGTCACGTCCACCCGCTCGACCCCGGGCAGTGCGAGCACGCGCTCCCGCGCCGACTGCTCGAACTGCTCCTTCACCGGACACGCCGGCGTGGTCAGCTCGATCGCGAAGGCGACGCGCGACCCATCGATGCGGACGTCCTTGACGAATCCCAGATCGACGATGCTCTTGCCGAAGTCGGGATCGATGATCGGCCGCAACGCGTCGAGCACGGCGGATTCGGAGGGATCGGACATCGCAGCGGGGCCTCCAAGCGGGCGTACGGGAAAAGTGTAGGACAGCGGGCGAAGCGGCGTTCCGCTCGCTCAGCTGGGGTCCGGCGCAGGGGTCTCCGGACCGCTCTCGGGCAGCTTCGGCCGGGCGGTATAGAGCGGATCGATGCGGCCCGCCAGCGTGCGCAGGAAGGCGCGAATCGAGGTGATCTGCTCCTTCGTGAGCTGCTGCCCCAGCTGGTGCTCGCCCATGATGCGGATCGCGTCCTCGAGCTGCGCGATCGAACCGTCGTGGAAGTAGGGCGCCGTCTGCGTGACGTTGCGGAGCGAAGGCACCTTGAAGACCCCGCGGTCGAGCTCGTTCCCGGTCACCGCGAAGCGGCCCGGGTCCTCCGTACCGTAGGCCTTGGCGACGCCGAGCTTGCGGTAGAGGCTGCCGCCGATTCCGGGCCCCAGGTGGCAGGTCGTGCAACCCACCTGCATGAAGATCGAGAGACCCTCGAGCTGCGCGTCCGTGACGGTGCTGTCGTCGCCGGCCAGGAACGCGTCGAAGGCCGAAGGCGTCATCAGGCGGCGCTCGAAGGCTCCGATCGCCCTGGCCATGTTCTCGAAGCTGATGGGCTGCTCATCCTCGGGAAAGGCCGCCCGGAACAACGCGCGGTAGCCCGGGATCGACGCGAGCAGCGCGACGACGTGCTCTTCGGAGGGCATCGCCATCTCCGCGGGGTTCATCACCGGGCCCATCGCCTGGGCCTCGACGTCGGGCGCGCGGCCGTCCCAGAACTGCGCCACGTGCAACGCCGCGTTGTAGACCGTCGGCGTGTTGCGCTCTCCCCGCTTCCCTCCGTGCCCGGGCGAGGTGACCTCGCTGTCCTCGCCGTAGCGGTCGAGGGGGTGACAGCTGTTGCACGAGATGTCCTGGTTCTTCGAGAGCCGCTTGTCGTAGTAGAGCATCCGGCCCAGCGCGATCTTCTCCTCGCTGATCGGGTTGTCCGGGCTCGTCACCTCCTTGGGCAGCGTCCCGAAGATCGCCGCGGCGCGCTTGCGCAGCGCATCGCGATCGAGCTTCTTGCCCGCGACGGCCGAGGCGACCTTGGGGGCGGGCGGCTTGCTGCCGACGTCGCAGCCGAGCTGAGCGGCGATGGCGATCAGCAGCGGCAGTGCGACCCGGGCATGAGAACGCGGATTGGCGAACAACGAATCCCCCATCATCTCGAGTAGGCTGGCTGCAGAGGCGGGCGGCGGCGGACGGTCAGGACGCCCTGGCACCGCGACCGCGCGGATCGATCAGCTCGATGACGTTGCCATCCGGATCGCGGATCCAGAGCTGACCGATCTCGGGCTTCGTCTCGAAGACCTCGACGCCCCGCTCCCGCAAGAGGTTCAGGGCCTCATCGTAGCTCTCGATCGCGAAGGCGCTGTGGTTCGCGATCGGTGTGAGCGCTCCGGGCGGGGCGCCGACGTCGGCTCCCTCGGGTGCGGCGATCAGGTGGATCTGACCGGCGCCAGCGGCGTACCAGGCACCCGGCAGCCCGATGTCCGGGCGCTCGACCGGCTCGAGGCCCAGCAGCGACTCGTAGAACACACGCGAAGCCTCGAGGTCCCGCACGGTGAAGGAGACGTGGTGGATGCGCTTCGCGAGCATGGGTCCTCCGTGGGTCAGCCAGTATAGGCGGGGCCGACCGAGGGAAAAGCCCACCGACCGAGCGGGTGGATGCGCCGGAGCGCCTCGTCGCCCGAGGCGAGCTTGTGGGCGGGTCGATGCCGGGCCCGCCAGGATGAGGAGCGGAAAGCCGGCGAAGAGCGCCAGCTCGCTCGCACTCGCCGAAGAGCCCAAGGGCCACGAGCACCGGATCGCGGGTCGCGCGCAGTGCCCCGACCGGCTCCGGCCGGCCCGGCACGAGCTCCTCGCCGTCCGGGATCCTACCCCGCATCCGGCCTTCGCATATCATCCGCCCATGCGCCGTGGACGGCTTCGCGACGCGTTCGCCCTGCTGCCGGCGCTGCTCTTCCTCGCGCTCCACGCGCGCACGCTGGACTACGGACTGGTCTGGACCGACGTCCCCGAGATCGCGCATGGCAGCATCCTGCGACCACCGGGGCGGATCCTCCACACCTTCCTCGAGCCGCTCCAGGCGATCGACGATTTTGCGACCCGCCCCTTCACCCAGCCCTACTACCGTCCGCTGCAGGTGATCATCGCGAGCGCGCTCACCCATGCCTTCGGGCGCGAGGCCCGACCGCTGCGCGTCGTGACGCTGGCGCTCGGAGCTGCCACCGCGCTGCTGTTCACGCTGCTCGCGGAACGACTGCTCCGCTCCCGCGGCGCGGGTGTGCTCGCGGGAGCGATCTTCGCAGTCCATCCGGTCGGCCTCGAGATCTACGTCTGGGTCGGGGGCCTCGCGGCCGCGCTGGCGGGGTGCTTCGCGATCGGCGGCCTGCTGTGCGCGGACCGCTGCCTGGCGACGACACGGAGGCCGGCGCAGCTCGGCTGGGGCTCGCTCTCCTGTGCGGCGCTCTGCCTCGCCCTGCTCTCGAAGGAGGTCGCGGCGGTGGTGCCGGCGCTGCTCGTCGCGCTGGTCCTCGCGCTGTACGCCCGCGACCGCGATGCGCGAGACGCGGTGTTCCCCGCGCGCGCAGCGGCCGTGCTCGTCGCGGTCCAGCTCGGGCTGCTCGCCGCCTACCTCTTTGCGCTGCGCCCCGCCGTGATCGGCACGTCGCTGACCGGGAGCCCTCCGATCGGAGGGCGGCTCGTCAGCCAGTGGGCCAGCAGCCTCGCGATCTGGCCCGAGCTCCTGGCCTGGCTGGTCCTGCCCCTCCACTCGACCACCAGCGACGTGGTGCGAGTGGTGCCATCGCTGCTGCAGCCCGCGCCGCTGCTGGGACTCGCGCTGGCGATCGCGTCGGCGATCGCCTGGGTCGCGCTGCTGGTCCGGGGCCAGGGAGTCGCCGCGCTCGGGCTGGCCTGGACCTGGCTGGCCTTCCTGCCGGGCTCCGGTCTCGTGCCCCTGCTGCACGCGCGGTCCGAGCGCAACCTCTTCCTGTCCGTCTTCGGCGTCGCTCTGCTGCTGGCGGCCTCCGCACCGGCACTGCGTCGTCTGCGCGTGCCTGCCGCGATCGCGATGCTGCTCGCGATCGCGTTCGTGGCCGGGCTCGCGGAGCGCAGCTGGCGACGTCAACCCGCCTGGCGCTCGACCACGAGCTTGTTCGAGGGCGACGTCGCCGCCGACCCCCGCCACCGGGAAGGGCGCCTCAACCTGGTCGTCGCATACGCGGAGCAGGGTCGCTTCGACGCCGCGAAGCCCCACGTGGACGTGCTGCTCGGCCAGCGCGAGCCGAAGGACTGGACCAGCTACGCCCTCGAGGCCAACCTGCTCGAGACCGCCTGTCTGGTGAACGCGGCGCTGGGACGCGACGAAGACACGCGTCGCGCGGTCGCCTCCGACCCGCCGCCGACGAGCGCCTCGGCAGTCTGGCTGAAGCCCGGCTTCTACGCGTGCTACGCGCCGGCTCTGCTGCGGCTCGGCAGACCCGCCGAGGCCCTGCCCCTGTTCGAGGCACTGCACCGCGGAGCGACAGGTGTCGTCGCGGACCAGCTCGCGCTGGGCGCCGCACGCAGCCACGCAGAGCTCGGACACGTCGACGAGGCGCGCGGCTGGCTCGCGCGCATTCCGCCGGCGCGAGCCCGCGAGGGCGACATCGCCGGAGAGGTCACACGGCTCCGGCGCGCACTCGAGCACTGATCGCGCCTATCATGGAGATTGCCATGCCGCGTCGCTACGCCGAGGTCTACGCCGAGTCGCTCGCGAACCCCCGGGCCTTCTGGGCGCGCGCGGCCGACGACATCGAGTGGGTGCGCCGCCCGCGCGCGATCCTCAACGCCGAGCGGCCCGGCTACGCCTCCTGGTTCCCGGGCGGCATGCTGAACACCTGCTACAACGCGATCGATCTGCACGTCATCGCCGGTCACGGCGAGCGCACTGCGCTGATCCACGACAGTGCAATGACGGGGCAGATCCAGCGCTTCTCCTATCTCGCGCTGCGGGATCGGGTGGCGAAGCTGGCCGGCGCTCTCCAGGCCCTCGGTGTCGAGCGCGGAGACCGCGTGCTCGTCTACATGCCGATGGTGCCGGAGGCGGTGTTCGCGATGCTGGCCTGCGCGCGCATCGGCGCGATCCACTCGGTGGTGTTCGGGGGCTTCGCCGCGAACGAGCTCGCGCAGCGCATCCAGCACGCGGCGCCGAAGATCGTGCTCTCGGCATCCTGCGGGCTCGAGCCCGGCCGGGTGGTGGCCTACAAGCCGCTGCTCGACCAGGCGATCGAGCAGGCCAGCCACAAGCCCGAGCGCTGCCTCGTGCTCCAGCGCCCCGAGGCACGGGCCGGGCTTCGGGCCGGCCGCGACCTCGACTGGCAGGAGACGGTCGCCGGCGCGGCCGCCGCGCCGCCCCAGCCGCTCCAGTCCGGCGAGCCCCTCTACATCCTCTACACCTCGGGCACGACCGGGGTCCCCAAGGGAGTCGTGCGGGACAACGGCGGCCACGCGGTCGCGCTCAAGTGGAGCCTGCGCTCCGTCTACGGCATGAGCCCCGGCGACGTGTTCTGGGCGGCTTCGGACATCGGCTGGGTGGTCGGACACTCCTACATCGTCTACGCGCCGCTGCTGCTCGGCTGTACGACCGTGCTCTACGAGGGCAAGCCGGTGGGAACGCCCGACGCCGGCGCCTTCTGGCGTGTGATCGAGCAGCACCGCGTGAACGCACTGTTCACCGCGCCCACCGCGCTGCGCAGCATCAAGCGCGAGGACCCCGACGCAAAGGGCGTCGGCCGATACGACACGAGCAGCCTGCGCACGCTGTTCCTGGCCGGGGAGCGTGCCGATCCGGACACGGTGGCCTGGGGCGAGCGGGCGCTGGGCGTGCCCGTGATCGACCACTGGTGGCAGACCGAGACCGGCTGGCCGATCGCCGCGAACTGCATGGGCATCGAGCCGCTGCCGGTCAAGCGGGGATCGCCCACGGTTCCGGTGCCCGGCTACGACGTCCACGTACTCGACGAGGACGGAAACGAGCTCCCGCCCGGCCGCACCGGACACATCACGCTCAAGCTGCCACTGCCGCCGGGCTGTCTGCGCACCTTGTGGGAGAACGACGAGGGCTACGAGCGAGCCTACCTGCGGCGCTTCCCCGGCTACTACCAGACCGCCGACGCGGGCCACGTGGACCAGGATGGCTACCTGTGGATCATGGCCCGCACCGACGACATCATCAACGTCGCCGGCCACCGGCTGTCGACGGGAGCGATGGAGGAGGTGCTGGCGGGTCATCCGGAGGTCGCCGAGTGCGCGGTGACCGGCGTGGCCGATCCGGTCAAGGGTCAGGTCCCGGTCGGCTTCGTCGTGCTCAACGCCGGCGTCTCGCGCGTCGAGTCGGAGCTCGAGGCAGAGCTGGTCGCACTCGTGCGCGAGGCCATCGGGCCGGTTGCGGCGTTCAAACGCGCGCTGGTCGTGAAGCGTCTGCCGAAGACCCGCTCGGGGAAGGTGCTGCGCGGAACCATACGACGCATCGCCGACGGCGAGCCCTGGCGGACGCCGGCCACGATCGACGACCCCGTGAGCCTCGACGAGATCCGCGCGGCGCTCGAGGCGCGCGGAATGACCCGGCGGAGCTGAGACGCGGGCTCAGCGCAGCGCCGAACGACCGAGGGCGATGCGGCCGCGCTCGCCGCACCTCAGCCACCCGCGCGGCATCGCGGGCGTGCCGAAGGGCAGAGCGAGGCTGCCGTCGGCCCCGATCGCGATGCAGCCCCCGTGGCCACCCAGCCGCTCCACCTCCCGCAGGGCCGCCCGACACGCAGCCTCCAGCGGCTCGCCCCGGCGCACGCGCTCGTCGACCGAGTGCGCGAACACGCTGCGGATGAAGTACTCGCCTTCACCGGTCGCCGACACCGCACAGCTCGCGTCGTCGGCCCAGGTCCCGCAGCCGATCAGCGCGCTGTCCGAGACGCGTCCCGGTCGCTTCGCGACCAGGCCACCGGTCGAGGTGGCTGCCGCCAGCCGACCACGCGCATCCCGCGCCACGGCCCCGACGGTCCCACCGCCTACCTCGCGCCGTGTACGCGCCAGTACTCGCGCCAGCTGGGCGCGGCGCCGCTCCGTGACCAGCGATCCGGGTGGAGCGGAGGCCACGCCGGCAGTCAGCGCGAAGGCGTCGGCGCCCTCGCCACACAGCAATACGTGACGGCCGTCGCGCAGCACGGCCTGCGCCGCGTCGATCGGGTGGACCACGCGGCGCACACCCGCCACTGCCCCCGCGCAGTGGGTCGTCCCCTCCATCAGGGCCGCGTCCATCTCGATCTCGCCGTTGGCGGACAGCACCGAGCCGACGCCCGCGTTGAACCAGGGCGACGCCTCGAGCACCCGCACCGCTGCCACCACCGCATCCAGCGCGGAGCCCCCCCGGGCGAGCACGGACTCTCCCGCCGCCAGCGATTCGCGCAGCCCCTGCTGCACCCCGGCCGCGTGAGGGGAGCGCGGGTGGGCACCCGCGCCGCCGTGAATGGCGAGCGCATAGCCCTCGCTCACTGCGCCAGCTCCGGCAGGTCCCGGAAGTGGTCGAGCGCCTCCGGGTTCGCGAGCGCCTCGCGGTTGCGCACCGGTCGGCCGTGTACGACGTCGCGCACCGCCAGCTCGACGATCTTGCCGCTGCGGGTGCGGGGGATCTCGGGCACCTGGAGGATGCGCGCGGGCACGTGGCGGGGCGTCGCCTGCTCGCGGATGCGCCGCGCGATGCGCTCGCGCAGCGCCGCGTCCAGGGTCAGCCCGTCGCGCAGCACCACGAACAGCACGATTCGCACGTCGTCCTGCCACTCCTGGCCGATCACCAGGCTCTCGAGCACCTCGTCCTGCTGCTCGACCTGGCGGTAGATCTCCGCAGTGCCGATCCGGACGCCACCCGGATTGAGCACTGCGTCCGAGCGACCGTGGATCACGAAGCCGCCGTGCTCGGTCGTCTCCGCGAAGTCGCCGTGGCACCAGACGCCCGGAAAGTGCTCGAAGTAGGCGGCCCGGTAGCGTGTGCCGTCCGGGTCGTCGAGGAAGCCCAGCGGCATCGACGGAAACGGCGCCGTGCAGACCAGCTCCCCCTTGGCGCCTCGCAGCGGTCGGCCGTCGTCGTCGAACACGTCGACCGCCATGCCCAGACCGGGCGCCTGGATCTCCCCGCGCCAGACCGGACCGATCGGGTTGCCGAGCACGAAGCAGGACACGATGTCGGTACCGCCGGAGATGGAAGACAGGCAGAGATCGTGCGAGATCTTCTCGTAGACGAAATCGAAGCCCTCGGGAGAGAGCGGCGAGCCGGTGGAGAGCAGCGTGCGCACGCTGGACAGGTCGCACGAGCGACCGGGCTCGAAACCCGACTTCGCTACCGCATCGATGAACTTCGCCGAGGTCCCGAACACGTCGAAGCGCTCGTCCTCGGCGAAGCGGAAGAGCGCGCCGACGTCCGGGTGGCTGGGTGAGCCGTCGTAGAGACAGAGCGTGGCCTCGGACGCCAGCCCCGAGAGCAGCCAGTTCCACATCATCCAGCCACAGGTGGTGAAGTAGAAGAAGCGGTCCCCGGGGCGCAGATCGACGTGGAGCCGGTGCTCCTTCACGTGCTGCAGCAGCGTCCCCCCGACGCCGTGCACGATGCACTTCGGGGGCCCGGTCGTGCCCGACGAGAAGAGCACCGCGTGGGGGTGGTCGAAGGGCACGCGAGTGAACTCGAGCGCGGCACCCCGGTGCTCCTCCAGCAGGTCGCCGAGGCGCAGGGCACCATGCGGGGTGGGTGCCCCCGGGTCCGCGTAGGGCACGAAGATCCAGCGCTCCACGCTCGCGAGCTGCTCGCGGACCGCGGCGGCGCGCTCGCGCACGTCGTGCCGCCGGCCGCCGTAGAAGTAGCCGTCGCCGGAGAGCAGGATCTTCGGCCCGACCTGTGCAAAGCGGTCGAGCACCCCGCGCTCGCCGAAATCCGGGGAACAGGAGGACCAGACCGCCCCGAGCGAGGCGGTGGCGAGGGCCGCGACCACCGTCTCGGGCAGGTTCGGCAGCAGCGCGCAGACCCGGTCGCCCGGCGCCACGCCGAACGAGCGCAGGGCCGCGGCCAGGGCCGCCACCTGGGCGCGCAACTCGTCGTGCGAGAGCGTCGCGCGAACCCGATCCTCACCGCGGAACACCAGCGCCGGCCCCTGCCCGCGCCGCCGCAGCAGGTTCTCCGCGAAGTTGAGCCGGGCCTCCGGGAACCAGCGCGCCCCGGGCATCGCGTCGGGCGAAGCGCCGAGGGCGGGCCCCGGTCCCTCCCCGACGATCCCGGCGAATCCCCACACCGCCGTCCAGAAGTCCGCGCGCCGCTCGATCGAGAAGCGGTGGAGGGCTGCGAAGTCCCCGATCTCGACGCCCAGGTCCTGCTCGACGGCACGCATGAACGCGCTGAGCTGAGCCCGGCCGACGCGCTCGGGCGACGGCTGCCAGAGAGGTCCCGCCATGCGCGCAGGGTAGGCCAATGCGCCAGGCCACGAGATCGCACCCCCGAACCCATCGCTTCGCGCATAATGGCGCCGTGTCCGATTCGCTGAACCATCGCATCGCCCGCGAGCTCTGGAATGCCGTCTCCAACGCGGATGTGGACCGCATCGAGCGGCTGTCCAGCGACGGCCTCGTCTGGCACACGACCGGGCGCGGCCCGCGCGCCGGCACCTATCGGGGACGCCAGGTCGTACTCGACCACCTGGCGGAGATCGGCGAGCACGCCGATCGCTTCGATTCGGAGCTCGAGGACATCCTGGTCGGCGTGCACTACACGGCACTCCTGTACCGGGTGCGGGCGGCCCGCCTGGACCGCAAGCTCGACACCCGCTGGGTACTGCTGCTGCGAATCGCCGACGAGCGCCTCGCGGAGGCCTGGTCGATCCCGAGTGACCAGCACGCCGTCGACGAGTTCTGGGCGGCGTGACGAGCGCGCGCAGGGAGCTCGAGCGCATCGCGCGGAGCCGAGACGCGGAGATCGACCCGGTCGAGGGCGCACTCTGGATCGCGGCCGAGGAGTATCCGTCGCTGGACGTCGGGGAGTACCTGGAGCGCCTCGACGGCCTGGCGGCCGAGGCGCCGCCGGCTGTCGCGAGCGCAGCAACGCTGCGCGAGCGGGTGGCCGCGCTCAGCCACTTCCTCCACGACGAGCAGCGCTTCAGTGGCAATGCCAGCCACTACTACGATCCGCGCAACAGCTACCTGAACGAGGTGATCGACCGCCGTCGCGGCATCCCGATCACGCTCTCGCTCGTCTACATCGCGGTGGGTCGGCGCCTGGCGCTGGACATGCAGGGCATCTCGTTTCCCGGTCACTTCCTGGTCAAGTGCGTTGGCGAGGGCGAGCTGGTGATCGATGCCTTCAGCGGCACGTTGCTCTCGCTCGAGGACTGCCGCGAGCGCCTGGTGGCGGCCCTGGGTCGCGGGGTGCCGATCACACCCGAGGTGCTGCGCGCGGCCGGCCCGCGCGAGATCCTGGTGCGCATGCTCGGGAACCTCAAGCAGATCTTCCTGCACGGCCGCGACTTCGAGCGCGCCCTCTCCTGCAGCGATCGCATCCTGCTGCTGACGCCGGACGTGGCCGACGAGCTGCGGGACCGCGCCGGCCTGCATGCCGAGCTCGGCCTGCTGGCGGCCGCGGCCGCGGACCTCGACCGCTTCGTCGAGATCGCGCCCGGCGACCCGTTCGCGCCCGTCGCCCGGGAGCATCGCGACGCCCTGCGGCGGCGCGTCGGCCCGCTCCACTGACGGCTCGCTGCGCGCCGGCTTCGCCGGCCCGGGCGGACGCCGGCTCGGAGGCCTCCTGTTCGACTTCGCTCGCCTTTCGGCTCGCTGCGCGCCGGCTTCGCCGGCTTGCGATCACTCCGGCTCCGGGCCGGTGCCGTTCCACTCGACTTCGAAGATCGACGAGCCCCGCGCTGCGTACCAACCCAGGATGCGGTCCCAGACCTCCTCGGCGGTTTCGGCGAACTCGAACAGCTCCAGATCGCCGGGGTCGATCATCCCCTCCTCGACGAGGAACTCGAAGTCGACCGCGCGCCGCCAGAACCTCTCGCCGACCAGCACCACGGGCAACGGAGCGCGCTTGCCCGTCTGCACCAGGCACAGCGTCTCGAAGACCTCGTCGAAGGTGCCGAAGCCCCCGGGCAACGCGACCAGCGCGCGCGCGCGCAGCATGAAGTGAAGCTTGCGGAGCGCGAAGTAGCGGAACTGGAAGCAGAGCTCCGGGCTGACGTAGGGATTGGGCTCCTGCTCGCTGGGCAGGCGGATGTTGAGCCCCGCGGAAGCCGCACCCACCTCGTGGGCACCGCGGTTGGCCGCCTCCATGCCGCCGGGCCCGGCTCCGGTCATCACCACCAGACGGTCGTCACCCGGACCGCTTCCATAGCGGCCGACCAGCCGGCCGAGCTCGCGACCGATCTCGTAGAAGCGGCTGCGCTCGAGCTCGGCGCGCGCGCGATCGGTCGCCGCCGCGTCGCCGCGCCGCGCAGCCGCCTCGAGCTCGGCCACGCGTCGGTGAGCCTGCTCGGGGTCGCGCATGCGGGTGCTCCCGAACACCACGATCGTGTGATCGATGCCCCTGTCGGCGAAGGCGAGCTCGGGCTTCAGGTATTCGAGCTGGAGGCGGACAGCGCGCCTTTCGGCCCGCGCGAGGAATTCGCGCTCGCTGGACGTCCGGCTGCGCAGGCGCTTGCGCAGCCGCTCGATCGAGGCGGCGTCGGAGGTCCCATCGATGGCCGCTTCGTCCCGCTTCAAGCCGAGTCTCACCCGCGCGTGTGGGCGCTGGAGCCTCAGCCAGACGACGAGCGAGCGCAAGCGAGGCAGGTCTGCGCGGTGGGCTCGGCCCGCAACCGGGCGACCGGGATGGCCTCGCCACAGCGGGCGCAGGTACCGAAGGTTCCGTCCGCGAGCCTCCCGAGAGCCGCCGCGACGGCCTCGAGCTCCTCCCGGCCCCGGCTGTCGAGCGCGTCGAGCGCGGGGTCGTTCTCGCGCTGGATCGCCTGATCGTCGGAGTCGGCGACCAGCGGGGCGCTCTGCCGGCGGCGATCCGACTGGATCGCCGCCAGGCGCTTCTCCCAGACGTCCCGAAGCGCCACGAGCTTCGCCTCGAGCTCCCTCCGCAGCTCGCTCTGCACTGCCATGCTGGGCTTGGCTCCTCCCCTCCGTCGAGCGCGTCGTGCCGCGCGCGTCAGTCGGCCTGGATCTCGATGCGGCGACCGCCGGCGACCCGGTCCGGGCGCCTGGGAATCCGAACCTTCAGCACACCATTCCGGAAGCGCGCCTCGATGCCGTCGCCGTCGGCGTCGTCCGGTAGCGAGAGTACTCGCTCGACGACACCATAGGAACGCTCGATGCAGTGGTAGCCCTCGTCCTCGTCCTCCCGCTCCTGTCGCTTCTCGGCGTGGATCGCCAGGGTGCCGCCCTCCACCTCGAGCGACACGTCGTCGCGCTCGACCCCGGGCAGCTCCAGCCGCACCGTGTAGGCCTTCTTCCCCTCCGAGATGTCGACGTTCGGACGCAGCAGCGCGGGCGTGCCGCCGGGCACGGCGGGGGCCGGACGACCACCGGGCAGCGAGCGGACGAACGCGTCTCCGAACACGCGCTCGAGCTCGGCGCGGAACGGCGCGAGCGGGTCGCGCCCGAATCCGACCAGCGACGCGGGCTCGGCCTCCTCCTTGAACCAGTTCCAGGGGGCGATCTTCTTCCAGTCCATGGGGGTTTCTCCTCCCGAGTGCCGGGCACAGGTCGCGTACCCATCCTTCGCAAGCGTTGTGCCAGCAACGCGGGTGCGACTGGGCGTCGGGCGCGCTTACGCGTGGCAGATCGCCCCGAGCGCACTCCCGGCTGCACCCCGATGGGCCAGCACGCTGCGCTTTGCAAACTCTCCAGCGCGGGCGATGCTCGCCGACGCGATGAGTCGCCAGCCCTCCACGAGTGCCGAAGCACGCGACCGAGCCATCCTGCGCGTGATCTGGGTCGAGGGTTCGGCCAATGCGGCGATCATGCTGCTCAAGGGCGCGGTCGGGCTCTCGACCGGCTC
>Ga0209536_100003556_pt1 | contig 24982 bp, 19 predicted proteins | sample DeeMarSeWOR28_12_FD_187461 | JGI IMG/M metagenome (GOLD analysis project Ga0209536, IMG submission 187461) | Marine sediment microbial communities from White Oak River estuary, North Carolina - WOR-2-8_12 (SPAdes) (version 2) | ecosystem: Environmental > Aquatic > Marine > Intertidal zone >...
GAAGCCAGCCCGCGCCACCCGAGATCCCGCCAAGCCTCGTGTATTGAGGTTGTCCGGCTGTGCGCCCCAAGCTAGGAAGGCGGGATGGGACGTGCCTCCTGGGACGAATACTTCATGGACATCGCCGTGGTGGTTGCCCGGCGCTCGACCTGCCCACGCAAGCACGTGGGCGCGGTCATCGTGCGTGACAAGACGATCCTTTCGACGGGCTACAACGGCTCGGTCCGGGGTCTCCCGCACTGTGATGACGCCGGTCACATGATGGTGGATGGCCATTGCGTGCGAACCATCCATGCCGAGGTCAACGCCGTCGTCCAGGCGGCAAAGAACGGAACACGTATCGACGGCGCTTCGATCTACGTCACGGCGTCCCCATGTTGGAACTGCTTCAAGACGATCTGCAACGTCGGAATCAAGCGGATCGTCTTCGAGGAGTTCTACCGGGACGAGCGAATTTTCGAGGTTTCGCAGACTTTGGGCATCGAGCTGGTCGAGCTTCACCGTGAGCTCGAGCGCGCCGAGGCTGCACCTTGACGGGTTCGGCGCCCGGCAGTACGAACCGCGCCTGGCCGCGCGCCCGAAAATCCAATGCAATCTGAAATTCGTGAGATCAGTCCAGTCCTCGTGGAGGTCACGGTCGAAGTGCCGTGGGACCGCATCCAGAAGGACCTGAACGATACCTATAAAGAGCTCGGCAAGACCGCCCGCGTGCGTGGCTTCCGTCCCGGCAAAGTGCCGCGTGACGTGGTCAAGCAGATGTACGGTCGGCAGGTCGCCGCTCAAGTCACCGGCACCCTCGTCGAGCAAGGCTTGATGGAGGCGGTGCAGAAGCACGAGCTTCACATCGTGGCGCAGCCCGAGATGGAGGAGGCGCCAGAGCTCGAAAAGGGTAAGCCGCTGACCTTCAAGGCAAAGGTCGAGGTGCGGCCGAAGATCGACCAGGTCGCCATCGACGGTCTCGAGGCGTGGCAGAAGCCGATCGACATTCCCAACGAGGACGTCGACGCCGAGATCGAGAGAATGCAACATGAGCACGCCGAGATCCAAGTGCCCGATCCCATGCGCCCTGCACAGGAAGGCGACTTGATCACGATCGACTACAGCGTGTCGGTCGATGGTGAAATCAAAGAAGACCTGGGCGCCGAGGGCCGGCAAGTCGAGATCAACGACGAGCACTTGCTGCCCGCGTTGAAGGAGGGGCTGCTCGGGATGCAGCCGGGCGACGAGAGAACGGTCGACGTCGCGTTCGAGGAAGACCACCCGAACGAGGGCCTTCGGGGCAAGACCGCGAAGTTCGTGATCACCGCCAAGGACCTCCACGAGAAGCTCTTGCCAGAGCTCGACGACGAATTCGCCAAGGACTGTGGTGACTACGAAACCTTGCTCGAGCTTCGCCTCAAAATCCGCGAGGGCCTCGAGGCCTCGGCCAAGCAGCGCGCCGACGCCGAGCTGAAAGACCAGCTGATCGACAGCCTCATCGAGCACAACGACATCCCCGTGCCGCCCTCGATGGTGCAGCAGCAACAGCAGATGATGATGTATGAGATGGCTCAGTTCATGCAGATGGCGGGCCAGCAAGGAGCGCCGGGCGCCGACTTCTTTTCGGGCATCGAGAACCGGGCGAAGCGGCGCGTCCAGGCTGGCATTCTCCTCGGCTCGCTGGCGCGTCAAGAGGACATCGAGGTCACCGACGCCGACCTGGACGCAAAGTTTCAGGAGATCGCCGACCGGACCGGAAAGCACATCGCCAAGGTCCGAGCGGACTACCAGGAGGCCCAGCGCGAGTCCCTGCAATCACAGCTTCTCGAGGATAAGGTCATGGCGCTGCTCACCGCGCGTGCCAAGATCAATGAGGGGGAGCGTCCCGAGCCCGAACCCAAAGAGGACGCACCGGCCGAGGACGAAGGGGAAGAGTCATGAGCGAGCCAACGACCGCGCAGATGTACATGCCTTGGGTCGTCGAGACGACACACCGCGGCGAGCGTCAGTGGGACATCTTCAGCCGCCTGCTCAAGGACCGAATCATCTTCCTCGGAACGGAGATCAACGACGATGTCGCCAACGCGATTATCGCCCAAATGCTCTTTTTGGAGAGCGACGACCCCGACAAGGAAATCACCCTCTACATCAACAGCCCCGGCGGCGCGATTACAGCAGGACTCGCGATTTACGACACGATGCAGTACGTCCGATCACCCGTGTCGACCGTCTGCCTCGGCCAGGCAGCATCGATGGCGGCTTGGATCCTCGCCTCTGGCACGAGCGGAATGCGCAAGTGCCTGCCCAATAGCCGCATCATGATTCACCAGCCGCTAGGCGGGATTCGCGGCCAAGCGACGGACATCGAGATCCACGCCAAAGAGATCCTGAAACTTCGTGAACAAATGAACACGATCCTGGCCAGGCATACAGGCCAAACGACCGAACGTATTAAGGAAGACACCGAACGTGATCGCTATCTCTCTGCCGAAGAGGCAAAGGAGTACGGGCTGATCGACGATGTCATCAAGCCGAAGCAGCGCGCCTGACACTCCGGAAAACACTGGAAACGCGAGCCGCCCGGCTCTTGCCGTAAATGAGGCAGGACGCTAGACTCACACGAGCAGGTATATGGTGGATCGCAGGCGAGACGACGGACACGGCAATCTTCAATGCTCTTTCTGTGGGAAGTCCCAGAAAGAGGTCAAAAAGCTCATTGCGGGCCCAACGGTCTACATCTGCGACGAATGCATCGGTCTCTGCAATGACATCATTGCCGAGGAGGTCGAGCGCGAAGAATCGCTGACGACCACCACGCCACTCCCGAAGCCCGCCGAGATCAAGGAGATCCTCGACGAGTACGTCATCGGGCAGGAGCGCGCGAAGAAGATCCTCTCGGTCGCGGTGCACAACCACTACAAGCGCATCGACTCGCGGGTCGCCACGGATGATGTCGAGCTCCAGAAGTCGAACATCCTCTTGCTCGGTCCGACCGGCTCCGGCAAGACGCTCCTGGCGCAAACGCTAGCGCGCATCCTCAACGTGCCGTTCGCCATCGCGGATGCCACGACGCTCACCGAGGCCGGCTATGTCGGCGAGGATGTCGAGAACATCATCGTGCAGCTCTTGCAGAACGCCGACCACGACGTAGAGCGCGCGCAGCGTGGCATCGTCTACATCGACGAGATCGACAAGGTCGCACGTAAAGGCGACAATCCGTCCATCACGCGCGACGTGAGCGGCGAAGGTGTCCAGCAAGCGCTCCTCAAGATCATCGAGGGCACGGTCGCGAACGTCCCCCCCAAGGGCGGGCGCAAGCACCCCCAGCAAGACTTCCTGCAGATCGACACGGGCAACATCCTGTTCATCTGCGGTGGCGCATTCGTCGGCCTCGACGACGTGATCGAACGTCGCATCGGCGAGCGCACGCTCGGATTCGGCGCCGACATCCCTTCTCGGAAGGACAAGAAGATTGGCGAGCTGCTCGAGCGGATCGAGCCCGAGGATTTGCTCAGGGCCGGCCTGATTCCGGAGTTCATCGGACGTTTGCCGGTGATCGCCACCTTGCACGAGCTCAACGAAGAGGCCCTCGTCGACATCTTGACCAAGCCCAAGAACGCACTGGTCAAGCAATACCAAAAACTTTTCGAGATGGATGGCGTGAAGCTCAAGTTCGCCAATGGTGCGCTCCACGCGGTCGCCCGCCAGGCATTGAAGCGAAACGCTGGCGCTCGAGGCCTTCGGGCCATCATGGAGAAGTCGATGCTCGACATCATGTACGACGTCCCGTCCCAAGCGGACATCCGGGAGGTCGTCGTGAGCGAAGAGGTCATCGCGTCGGGTGAGGCACCACTCATCGTCTACGAAAAGGAAGAGGCGGAGCTCGCCTAGTGCGGCGCGCGCCGCAGATCCACGCCCCCGTCGGGGGAACCGAGTAGACTGATGTTCTTTCACCGAAACGACAATGACGAGCAGAGCCCCGGCAGCGACATGCCGAGCGGCGAAGCATTCCCACTCCTTCCTTTGCGGGACATCATCGTGTTCCCACACATGGTCGTGCCCCTGTTCGTTGGCCGCGAGAAATCGATCAACGCGCTCGAAGCGGCGATGAGCCAGGACAAAGAGATCCTGCTCGCCGCGCAGAAGAAGGCCAAGACCAACGATCCGACCGCGGACGACATCTTCGAGGTCGGCACCGTCGGCACCATCATTCAGCTGCTGCGTTTGCCGGATGGCACGGTGAAGGTGCTGGTCGAGGGTAAACGGCGCGCGCGCATCACGGAGTTCCTGCCGCACGATGATTTCTTCTTGTGCGCCGTCGAGCCGGTCGAAGAGCTCTACGCCGAGAACGTCGAAATCGAAGCGCTCATTCGCTCCGTCCAGTCGGCGTTCGACGTGTACGCGAAGCTCAACAAGCGCATTGCGCCTGAAATGCTGATGACCGTGCAGACAATCGACGACCCGTCGAAGCTGGCGGACACCGTCGTGGTTCATCTGACGAGTATCAAGCTCTCAGACCGCCAAGAGATTCTCGAGACCATCGATCCGGCGAAGCGTTTGGAGCGTTTGTTCCAACTGATGAATGCCGAAATCGAGATCATGCAGGTGGAGAAGAAGATCCGCTCTCGCGTCAAGAAGCAAATGGAGAAGACGCAGAAGGAGTACTACCTGAATGAGCAAATGCAGGCCATTCAGAAGGAGCTCGGGGAGCGCGACGAGTTCAAGAGCGAGATTCAAGAGCTCGAACAGCAGCTCAAGCAGAAGAAGCTCAGTAAAGAGGCGCACCTCAAGGCCCGCAAAGAGCTGAAGAAGCTCAAGATGATGCAGCCGATGAGCGCCGAGGCGACCGTCATCCGCAACTACATCGACTGGGTGCTCGCGCTTCCCTGGGGCGACAAGTCCGAGGAGAACTACGACATCGACGCTGCCGAGCAGATCCTCGATGAGGATCACTACGGCCTCAAGAAGCCCAAGGAGCGCATCGTCGAATACCTCGCGGTGCAGGCGCTCGTGAAGAAGCTCAAGGGCCCGGTGCTTTGTCTCGTCGGCCCGCCCGGCGTCGGCAAGACCTCGCTCGCGAAGAGCATCGCGCGATGCACCGGCCGTGAGTTCGTGCGCCTTTCACTTGGCGGCGTCCGCGACGAGGCCGAAATCCGTGGTCACCGGCGCACGTACATCGGCGCCCTGCCCGGCCGGCTGATCCAGTCGCTCCGCAAGGTCGGCACGAACAATCCGGTATTCCTGCTCGACGAGATCGACAAGCTCTCATCCGACTTCCGCGGCGACCCGGCCTCCGCGTTGCTCGAGGTGCTCGATCCGGAGCAGAACCACAACTTCAACGATCACTACCTCGATCTCGACTATGACCTGTCCGAGGTGATGTTCATCACCACGGCGAACACGCTTGGTGGCATTCCGCTTCCGCTCCGCGATCGTATGGAGATCCTCGAGATCAGCGGTTACACCGAGTTCGAAAAGCTCAACATCGCGATGCGCTATCTCGTGCCGCGCCAGAAGGAAAACGCAGGTCTCAAAGACATCGACGTCGAGATCAGCGAGAACGCGATTCGACAGATCATCCACTACTACACGATGGAGAGCGGCGTACGTAACCTCGAACGCGAGATCGGCAGCGTCTGCCGCAAGATCGCGCGTCAGGTCCTCAAGGATGGCGAGGACGACGCCAAGACCAACAAGTACGTGGTCGAAGCCAAGGATGTGGCCCAGTACCTCGGAGTTCAGAAGTACCGGCCCGACAAGACCAATGAGAAGGACCACGTGGGCCTCACCAACGGTCTTGCGGTGAACGCGTTTGGTGGATCGATCCTCGAGTGCGAGGTCGCCGTCGTTCCTGGCAAGGGCAAGCTCAACATCACCGGCCTGCTCGAGAAGGGCATGCAGGAATCGGCGCAGGCGGCCATGAGCTACATCCGCTCGCGGCAGAAGGTCCTCGGCCTGGAAGTGGATTTCCACTCCAAGTACGACGTGCACGTCCACTTCCCGAGCTTCGTGCCAAAGGACGGCCCGAGCGCGGGCATCACCATGGCCACCAGCATCGCAAGCGCGCTGCTCAAGATCCCGGTACGGAAGAACGTCGCGATGACGGGCGAGATCACGCTTCGCGGACGCATCCTGCCGATCGGCGGTCTGAAGGAGAAGCTCCTGGCGGCGCACCGGGCAGAGATCACCGTGGTGCTGATCCCGAAGGAAAACCAAAAGGACCTGAAGGAAATTCCCAAGCGCGTGCTCAACGCGCTCCGCATCGTGCTCGTCGAGCACATGGACGAGGTCTTGCGCGAGGCCCTCGCGCTGAGCGATCCCGACGCCCTCTTTGGCGAGCATCAGATGCGCCCCGCGGAGTACCGTGAAGGCGAGCTCATCACGCCCGACTCGCCGGCCGAAGATGACCTTCCCGACCCCACGGTCGACGCCCCCGGCGCCCGCCAATAAGCGAAGCCTTGGGGCTTGCGGCAGCGCAAGCCGTCCCCCATGCTCGTCGACCTAAATCGGTCGGGTAACTCAGCGGTAGAGTGGCGCCCTTACAAGGCGCAGGTCGCACGTTCGAATCGTGTCCCGACCACCGGTGCCAGTGTGCATGCCCCCTTTTGCACCCCTCCGTCGACGAAAATGCGGCTCGCCCCCCCTTTTTTCACCTGGCCCACAGGACAGCTGGCCCTAGGTTTGCTAACCAGTAGTCAGTCTCTGACCGCTGGTCAGTGGCTGGAGGGCAAGCAAATTGGCCGTAGCCGCACGCCGCGAACGGGAGCGAACTGCACGTCGGGAAGCGATTCTCGACGCCGCGCAAGAGCTCATTGCGAGCGAGGGCTACCACGGGCTTCGCATGGATGCGGTCGCCGACACCGTTGAGCTCAGCAAGGGCACGCTCTACCTCTACTTCGAGAACAAGGACGCCCTCTGCGCTGCGGTGGCGACGCGATTGATCGACACCTTCTTACCGTTTCTCGAAGATGCGCTCGATGCGGCCGAGACAGGCCTCGATGCAATCCGCGCGCTGCTCCACGCGTATTACGATTTCACGCAAGAGAACCCGCATCACTTCCGCTTTGCGCTCGCGTGGCTCAGCGCGGGCGAGCGAATGGATGACTCCACCGAGGCGTTCCAGACCTATCGTGGGCGGGTTGGGCACATGCTCTCGCTGGTCGCCACTTCGTTGCAACGCGGCCAGCTCGACGGCAGCATTCGAAAAGACATCGATGTCTTTCCCCAGGCGATCCAGATATGGACCAGCTTCCTCGGCGTCGTGCTGGTGGGCCTCAACCGAGAAGCGATGCAACAAAGGGTTCCAGTGCCTGTGGATTTGGAGCAGCTCGTGCCCCTGCACGTCGACGGCGTGCTCAGGGCGCTAGCCAGCGAAGGGGCTTCATGATGCGAGCGAAGATGCTGATCTTGCTGATCTCGGTGCTTGCGATTGGGTGCAACTACCGAAAAAACTCGGACATTCAGCCGAACATCGAGGTTCCGACCAAGTATGACGACGGCACCGGCAGGGAGGTGCCGCCTCCGCCTGAGGAGAAGGAATCGCAAACCACGCCGATCCGCGATGCACGTTGGTGGCGGGATATGGGCGATGCGACCCTCAGTGCGCTCATCGAAGAGGCCCTGCTCCGCAACCAAAGCGTGCGGGCCGGCTGGGCGCGCGTGAACCAGGCCCACTACATCGCCAACCAGGTTCGGGCGGCCCGGATGCCCCAGATAGGAGCCGCAGGCGACTTTAGCGTGGGCCGCTCGATCTTCGCGTTCGGTGAGGTCACGCAGCTCAATGCAATCGGGTCCATCCCGGTGTCCTACGAGGTCGACCTATTTGCGCGGCGTGCTCGGGAGCACCAGGGCGCCAAGCTCGACGCGGAGGCCGCTCGCCTCGATCAAGAGGCGCTCGCCATGACGATTTCTGCCGAGGTCGCAGAGGCTTGGTACGACGCGATCAACGCGCGGATCGAGGTGGCCGTCGTCGCGGAGCAGCTCGAAACCGATCTGAAGTTCCTCGAGCTGGTCGAGCTTCGGTACCGGGAGGGCTTGAACTCCGCAGTCGACGTGCACCAGCAACGCCAGCGCGTTGCCAGCCAGCGCGCGCTCTTGGCCATGTCCGAGTCGCGACTCGACCTGACCGATCAGCGGCTGTCGGTCCTGCTCGGCGAAGCACCCGGCCGCCCCTTCCCCGTGGAGGGCAAGGCATTGCCTGACGTAGGTCCGACTCCCGATATCCAGGCGCCCGCGAGCCTTCTCGAGGCGCGCCCCGACATCAAGGCGCTTCAAAAGCGTGTCGAGGCCGAAGACCGGAGAGTTGCAGCGGCTGTCGGAGCGCGATTGCCGGTCATTACCATCGATTTCACACCGTCTTACACCTGGTTGCGCTCGAAGATCACCGGGACAGGCGCGATTGGGGGTATGCCGGGCGAGGAGACACCCGCAACGACCGCCAAGGGGTTCACCTGGGCGGCCGGCGGCCATCTGGCGGTTCCGCTCTTCGACGGCCTTGCCGGCGTCTCCGCGATTCGGGCGCAGCGCGAGATGCTCGACCAGCTCATGGAGCAGTACGCCGAGGTGATTCTCTCCGGACTGGTCGAGGTCGAAAGCTCGCTCGTGCTCGAACGCCAGGAACGCCTTCGCATCCAGTACCTCGAAGACGAGTTCCGGCTCGCGAACATCACCCTCGAGGCAACCCGCGATCGCTACCGTGCCGGTCTCAGCGACTTCCTGCCCGTATTGACAGCCCTGGCCACCCGCCAACGCTCCGAGCTTCAACTGGTCTCGGCGCGGCGCCAACTGGTCTCCTATCGCATTCAACTCTATCGGGCTCTAGGGGGAGCCTGGCCCGAGGAATTTGGAGAGCCCGAAGATGAGTAAGCGAAGCGAGCGCCGCCTGAAGTGGGCGCTGTCGATTGGTGTGATGGTGGCCGCCCTAGGCGTCGCGGCCTTGCTGATCGCAACCAAAGAGGAGCCGCCTCGCGCCGACAAGCCCCTCGAAGGCAGCCTGGTCGAAGTCATCCGGATCGGCGCAGGGCGGCACAAGGTCGATTTGAATGCCAAGGGCACCGTCGTCCCGGCGATGGAAATCATTCTCCAAGCTGAGGTCGGCGGCCGCGTCACCTGGCAGAGCAAGGAGCTCGTTCCTGGTGGCCGCTTCAAAAAAGGCGAGCCCATCGTGAAAGTCGACAACCGCGATTACCGGCTCGTCGTGGAGTCGGTGCGCTCCGAGGTCCGAAGGGCGCGCCTCGACTATACGCTCGAGAAACGCCGAGCAGAGGTCGCGAAACGCGAATGGAACAGCTTCGGCGAGACCGACGCCTCCGATGAGCAGCGCGCGCTTGCGCAACGCGAACCACAGCTCGAAGCGGCCTTGCTCGCCGTCAAGGCGGCCGAGAGCGCCCTCAAGAAGGCGGAGCTCGATCTTCAGCGCGCGACGATGCGCGCCCCTTTCAACGCCATGGTCGTCACCGAAAGCGTCGACCTCGGCCAACTCATCAGCCCGCAGACCACGGTTGCGCGCCTCGTCGGAACGGACGAGTATCACGTGCAAGTATCGGTCCCCATCGCCTCTCTTCGGACGATTCGCGCGCGGACCCAGGACGAGCCCGGATCGCCGGTCACCATCACCCAGCGCGTCGGCCAAGGGACGATCCAGCGGCCAGGCGAAGTCATCCGCCAGCTCCCCGACCTCGATCCAGGGGGAGCGATGGCCCGCATCCTCGTTCGCATCGCGAACCCGCTTGGTGACAAGAGCGAGCTCCCGCTTCTGCTCGGCTCGTTCGTCGATGTCGCCATCGAGGCGCAGCCGATCCAAGGCGCGATTCGCGTTCCCCGAGTCGCCCTGCACAACGGCCGCAACGTGTTCGTGATGAATGACCACGATCTGCTCGAGATTAGGGACGTCGAGATCGTTTGGGGCGAGCCTGATGCCGTGCTGGTGCGTGGTGGTCTTCAGCCGAACGAGCGTGTCGTGATCAGCCGCATCGCGACTCCCATTCCCAACATGCTGTTGAGAACAGCCGAGCCCGAGCCGCAACCCAACCAGCCCGAGCCGAGCGAGCCGGCCGCCCACGCGACCCCATGAGCGAAGAAACACAGTTCGATCCCGACAAGGAGCATGGGCCGATCGCCTGGATGGCCAAGAACCGCGTCGCGGCCAACGTCTTGATGCTCATCTTGATCGTCGGCGGCCTCGTGACGCTCGCCTCCGGCATCAAGCAGGAGGTCTTCCCCGAGGTCGAGATGGACTTGGTCTCGACGCAGGTGACCTATCCTGGCGCCAGCCCGGCGGAGGTCGAGCAAGCCGTCATCCTCGCTGTCGAAGAAGCGGTGCGTGGCGTCGACGGCGTCAAGAAGGTCACCTCGACCGCCATGGAGGGCATGGGAACCGTCAACGTCGAGCTCTTGCTGGGCGCCGACAAGGACCGCGCCCTCAACGACGTCAAGAGCGCCATCGATCGCATCACCTCGTTCCCAGAGGACGTCGAGCGGCCGACCGTGAGTCTCATTTCGAACCGCCAGCAGGTCATTTCGCTGGTGCTCTACGGCGACGTCGACGAAGCCACGCTGCGCGCGGTGGCCGAGAACTGCCGCCGTGATCTGCTTCGGGACTCGCGCATCACCTACGTCGAGCTTTCCGGGATTCGTCCGCTCGAGATCAGCATCGAGGTTCCCCAGGCGCAGCTGCGAAAGCACGGGCTCACGCTCGATGAAGTCGCTGCCCGCATCCGCGCTGCGTCGGTCGAGCTTCCCGGTGGGGGCGTCAAGACCAACGCCGGGGAGGTCCTGCTTCGCACGACGGAGCGTCGCGACAAGGGCGACGAGTTCGGCGACATCCTGCTCAAGAGCCACCCGGACGGCGCGCAGCTGCGCGTCCGCGATATCGCGGTCGTTAGAGATGGCTTCCGCGAAGTCGACAAAGAGGCCACCTACAACGGCAAGCGTGCGGTCATGATCAACGTGTTCCGCGTGGGCTCCGAGACCCCACTCACGGTGTCGGCTGCCGCGAAGGAATACGTACAAACCCTCGAAGAAGAGCTGCCAGAGGGCCTCTACGCCGCGACCTGGTTCGACACGGCCGAGATGTACGAGGGCCGGCTCGATCTCCTAATCAACAACGCACGGATTGGTTTGATTCTCGTGCTCCTCACGCTCGGCTTGTTCCTCGAAGGGCGCCTGGCGTTCTGGGTGACGCTCGGCATCCCGATCTCGTTCTGCGGGTCGCTCTTGTTCTTCCCCGTCACCGACGTCTCGATCAACATGATCTCGCTCTTTGCGTTCATCATCACGCTGGGCATGGTGGTCGACGATGCGATCGTCGTGGGCGAAGCCGTCCACAAGCTACGCACCGACGGCAAGGACCGGCTCGAAGCAGCTATCACCGGCGCCAAGGAGGTCTCGCAGCCGGTCATCTTCGCGATTCTCACGAGCTGCTTTGCCTTCGCGCCGATGCTCGCGGTGCCTGGAGTGATGGGCAAGTTCTTCCGGGTGATCCCAATCGTGGTCATCGCCGTCCTGATGATCTCGCTGGTCGAGTCGCTCTTGATTCTGCCCGCCCACCTTTCGCACCCGATGCCCTGGTGGCTGCGCGTCATCTTGGCGCCATACCTCTGGCTGATGCGCTGGATCGGCAAGCTCGACATGCCGCACCGGCTTCAACACCACGTCCAGCACACCTACGTGCCGATTCTCGAGAGCGCGCTCAAGTGGCGTTACTTCACGATCGCAGCGGGCATCGCGGCGCTCTTGGCGACCGCCGGCTACGTAGCTGGTAGGATTCCATTCACGTTCCTGCCCAAGGTCGAGGGTGACTTGATCACGGCGCACCTCAAGATGCCCGTTGGCACCCCGGTGTCGGAAACCGAACGCATCGCCGACCGCATCGCAGGTGTCGCCCAATCAATCGTCGACGAGCAGGACGCGCAGAGCGACGGCCCGACGATCTCCAGAGGCCTGTACGAAGAAGTGGGGGCGCTCGCAGCACTCGAGGCCAGCCCGGATGGCCCGGCAATGTCCGAGGCGAGTCACTACGCCACGGTGATGATGTACTTGGTCGACCCGGCCGAGCGCGAGATCAATACGCAACAGTTCGTTCAGCGCTGGCGCGCGGAGATCGGCGAAATACCGGGCATCGATTCGCTGACATTTGCCTACGAGGTCGGCGTCCAAACCGGAAAGCCAATCGACATCGAGCTAATCCACGACGACGTGCCGACACTCGAAGCGGCTGCGGAGCGTCTCGCCGCGGAGATCACGTCGTACAGCGGCCTGAGCGACATCGACAGCGGTGTGACGAAGGGCAAAGAACAGATCGACTTCCGCTTGACTGACGCGGCGCAATCGCGCGGTCTGACCGAGCTGGAGCTGGCCCGGCAGGTCCGCGCCGCCTTTTTCGGCAGTGAAGCGGTGCGGCAACAGCGCGGGCGCGACGAGGTGCGCGTGTACGTCCGCTTGCCGCTCGAGGAACGGCAGTCGCTCTACAACGTCGAGGAGCTCGTCATCCGAGCGCCCGGAGGCGGCGAGATGCCGCTCTCGCAGGCAGCCATCATCGAGCGCGGCCGAGCCTACACGGTCATCAAGCGCACCGACGGCCGGCGCAACATCAGTGTCACGGCGGACGTGGCGAGCGAGGACGACAACGCGAACGAGATCGTCGCACAGATCCGTCAGCGCGAGCTACCCCAGCTGCTCGCGGACATCCCTGGTCTCGCCTACAGCCTCGGCGGCGAACAGGAACGCCAAGCCGAAACGATGGGGGCCCTCGGGATAGGCTTCTTGCTCGCCTTGATCGTCATGTACTCGACGCTCGCGATCGTGTTCCGAAGTTACGGGCAGCCCATCTTGGTGATGTCGGCGATTCCCTTCGGCATGGTCGGCGCGGTCTGGGGGCACGTCGCCATGGGCTGGTTCCTATGGGACTCGGTCAGCCTGAGCCTAATGAGCATGATGGGTGTCATCGCCCTCTCCGGCGTCGTCGTGAATGACTCGCTGATCCTAATCGTCGCCATCAACCGCTACAGGGAGGACGGCATGGGCCTATGGGAGGCGGTGGTCGCCGGCGCGGCACGGCGCTTCCGCCCCATCTTGCTCACTTCGCTCACCACCTTCTTCGGCCTCGCGCCGATGATCATCGAGACTTCCGTTCAAGCCCGCTTCCTCGTGCCGATGGCGGTGTCGCTCGGCTTCGGCGTGCTCGCAGCGACCATGATCATGCTTCTCATCGTGCCGTGCAGCTACATCATCCTCGAGGACCTGCAGCGCAACACGGGCAACGTCTTCGCACGGCTGCGCGGCCGGCCGACCGTGCCGCCTCCGCCCGCAACGGTTCCATCCGACGCAGATGTCGAGCTGCTGACTGCCGAGTAGGCGCCGTTACGACGCCGCCGCGAGCGTCCAGCTGCCCGTAGCGGCGTGGTTGCGATTGAGCTCGACCGGCTTGCGCATCAGACCCATCGCCGCGACCGTCGCATGAAGCCCGGTCCAGGACGCGAGGCCGCTGTAGGCCTTGATCGAAGAGCGTTGCGGCGCGCGGCTCGCGTGGTCCTTCGCGATCTCGAAGACCTCCAGATAGCGCTGCACGCAGACCTCAGGGTCGGAACGATCCTTCGCATTGCTGACGGCCTTGTTCGCCATCTGCCGACGGAGCGCTTCCTTGGTAAGCAAGAGCTCGACGTGATGACCGAACTCCTCGTCGGCGCTCGCGGACCGGGGATTCACGAGGAAACCATCCTCGCCGTCAGTGACCTGGCCCGCCACGCCCATGCCGTCGTTCATCGCAACGACCGGGAGGCCACACCAGAGCGCCTCGCTGATGACCTGACCGTAGGTCTCGGAAAGAGACGTATAGACGAAGAGGTCTCCGTGACGGTACCAAGCGGGCATCTGCTGAAGACTCTGCTCGCCGACGAAATACGTGCGCTGGTCGACGCCGAGCTCTTTGGCGAGCTCCTTCAGCGCATCGCTCTCCGGGCCGTCGCCAACCAAGGTGAGCGTGGCGCCTTGCACCTTCGGGCACACGTACTGTGCGAAGATGTGAAGCAGACGATCGACTTCCTTCTCGCGCGCGTGCCGGCATACGACCACGAGACGTCCGCCTGGAGTAGCCTCGGCCGGGAACGGGTCGTCCTGCCCCGTCGCATTGAAGATGCGCGTCTCGATGGCGCGCGGAATGACATGAATCGGCACCTCGACGCCGCGGTCGCGCCAGTACTGCTTCAGGCCTGGGCTCAAGCACACGAGCGCGTCGCCGGCGTTGTAGACATCGGTCGACTGCGACTCGACCATCGGAATGACACGATCCTCGAAGAGCCGGTTCACCGAGCCGACGTGATTGAGTGCGTCCGGAAGCACGACGTTGTACACGCTGGGCATGTGCACCGTGTTGACACATACGAGCGGGACACCCTGCTGCTGACGGAGGAAGCCGCCGGCGTAGAGAAGGCCACTCGGGCTCTGCACGAGCATCATGTCGAAGTTGGCGGCCTTGAGGCTCTCGAGGGAGCTCCTAGAAGGCATCGCCAGGCGCAGGCCTGGATGGTTGCGGACCGGGATACTCGGCAGGGAGATGTGGCGCGGCGGAAGCTCGCTTGGCTTCGCGGCCGGGTCGTCGGGACCGACGACCGTGACGTCGACACCGCGCGCGCTCATTTCGCGGTACAGGAACTGGGAGGCGTAGGACGAGCCGTTCGCGTACGGAATCCGTACGTAATCATTTAGAATCGCCAGCCGCTGCAGCCATCGTCGCTCATGCGAATACATCGATGCCCTCCGTGTGTTTCATGAGTGAGACTGTCAACCGTGACTGAGATTCACACGTCGTGAAGAAACCTGTGGTGTTTGAACCACGAGCAACTACACGAACCCCTCCTTGCGACAGCGGTTGTCGCAATTCAGGGGGTTTTTCCCAAATTTCCGGAGACATTGTCCCGCTCCGCCCCAGGACCCTGCGAGAACCGGGCCAACTCGCCAGAAATTCGGCAGTGCCGGAATTGTCTCTTGGCTTCAGCGAAAAATGCGTCTCAAACGGCGATGCCGCGCCGCTGTCAACAGCTCTTTGACAGCCCCTAACCCCCAAGCTACAAGGCCCGTCCCGAAGGGCGAAGTCCCTGGGGGAATGCGGCGGTAGTTAAGTTGGTTATAACGCCGGCCTGTCACGCCGGAGGCCGCGGGTTCGAGTCCCGTCCGCCGCGCTGAAAAACCCGGGAGAAAATGGTCTCCCGGGTTTTCTGTTTTCGGACGCTGGACATATTCTGGACACTTCTGAGCCGTCGCTTTCCGATTTGCTGCGCTGAAAAGCGGGCACTTTCTAGATCGCGTCCTGCTCGCGCAACCACGCTTCCCACTGCGTTTTGCGAGCCAGGTTCTTTGCTTCGTCCGCGGTCATTCCAAGGCCACGAAAAACGGCGCGGGCAACTAGCAACGGGTTCCACGGGCCTTGGCTGCGGCACTTCACTAGCTCGGGCACGAAGTTCCTTTCTGCCACCACCGCCTCAACTGCCGCCTCGAGCTCGGCCTCGTTCGTTGGGTAGCGGGGAACCTTCGCCGACAAGGTGGCGGGCATCAAGACAATGAGGTCACGCGCCACCGCAGCAGGCTCGCCCTTGTGTTGATCCGCAAGCTGTCGAACCAGTGTCACCCATACCTTGCGCCAAAACTTGTCCGGGTGCTTCGGGTTCGTTCGCGCTTCTTTCCCGGCCAGTTCCCTTTCGTGCTGCGCCAGCTCTCTTCTTCGCTCGGGAAAGAAGCCAATGGCGAACAGCAGTTGTGCTCGCCGCAAGTTCTCTTCGGTTCGGTCGCGGAAGTATGCGGCCCAAGCGTCCTGCGCGAGCTGGACAAGGCGGGCGTCCAATTCGTCGGGCGCTTCTTCCACTCGGGCGCTACGCTTCTTCCTGGCTGGCGGCTTGTCCATTCACTGCCGGCTCATGTCCGGGGCGCTGCAATCGCTGCCGGGCGTTTTTAATATGGGCGCAGCTTGGGCCGTGCTCAACCACAAGCACCCGCTGCGCCCTCGCGCCGCAAAGGCAAAACCTGCGCGCTACGGAAGAGGATTCCGTTGCGGTGAGGCTCTCTCGCTTGGTATGCCTGCTGCAACTACGCAGCTGGACTAAGTGGCGTTTTGCGCCGGAGCGGGGGAGGTTCTTATGAAGCTTGAAACACTACTTTCGATCGGAGCTGTACTTGCGGTGATCCCGTTAGCGAGTGGCTGTGGGTACAGTTGTACTGCAGTGGGCTGCTCGCCCGGAAGACATGTTGCCCTGGTGCCGGATGTCGGCTCCACATACGACGTCGAGCTCGTTGTGGATGGCGCCGTTGATGCGTTTACCTGTATCAAGACCGAAGACGGTTGGTCGTCGGTCGGCGACCCGACTTTGTTTTGGTGCGACGGCTTCGGGTTCTACCTAGAGGCGACTCCCGAAACGTTGGAGATTTCGGTAGCTGCCCAAGATGGAAGCTGGACGGGCTCGATCAGCGAGAGCCCAGAGTACCGCTTCTATCAACCAAACGGGGCCAGGTGTGACGGAGACTACGGCTGCAACCAAGCGGAGCTGACTGTACCGAAGGACTGAAGCTCGTCGCTCCTCCGCGGACCCGAAGCCGACCAACCGTCGTAACTACGCACCCGCTGCGCCCGCCCCTAGCCAAACGCAAGACCTGCGCGTAACGGTAGCGGGAATCACTGCGAAAACAGGCGTGGTATGGCTGATGCACCTACACGCACCGACCCTTGGGGCAAGACGCCAGACGGGAGGTTTTCGTGCGTTGTTTGGCAGGTTTGGTTTGCGTGCTGGCGCTGGGCGTCATGGGGTGCAGTGAGACGTCGGGAACGGGTGGCTCGGCTGGTGACGGTGGCGGAGGCGTTGGCGGTGCAGCTGGCGACGGTGGCGGAGGCGTCGGCGGCAGTCCCGCGCTTTGCGTGGACAACGTGTGCGCTTGCACGGAAGCGGGCATTCGCGCAGCGATAGCCGAGGGCGGCGGACCCTTTACGTTCGACTGTGATGGGCTGACAACCGTCGTACCGGGGGCACTCATTGACATCGAAAACGACGTCATCCTCGACGGCGAGGGCAACCTTACGGTCGAAACTGGGTTCTTCCTAGTCGACGACGAAATCATGGTGGAGCTACGCGGTTTCGTATTCACCAACGGTTCCTGTCTGGCAAACATTGATCCCGGTACGCTCATTATCAGAAACTGTACGATAACGGCGAGTGATTGCAGTGCGGTTGGTGTCGGTCCCGTTTTTAATAGCGGAGCGATGACGCTGACAGACAGCACGGTGTCGGAAAACGAAGGCACGGGCAAAAGCCAAGTTGGCGGCGGCATCCACAATCTCGGATGGATGTCGATAACGAACAGCACCGTGTCAGGCAATACAGAAGTCATCGCGGGCGGCGGCATCTATAACGACGGAACGATGTTGATAACGAACAGCACCGTATCAGGCAACATGGCCAGCGGCAGCGGCGGCGGCATCGCCAACGGCGGAGAGATGTTGATAACGAACACCTTGGTCGACAACGATTGCAGAGGGGTCGCGGTCTCTGGCGGCCACAACATCGAATCCCCCGGCAACACCTGCGGCTTTGATCAGGCCAAGGGCGACCAGTTCGACGTCACAGCTGAGCAGCTAAACCTCGGACCGCTACAAGACAACGGCGGACCGACCATGACGCATGCGTTGCTTCCAGGCAGCGTCGCGATCGACCAGATTCCGGAAGCGGACTGCGTGGATGCGGACGGTGCAGCGCTGACCACCGACCAACGTGGCGAGCCACGACCGGAAACGGGCGGCACGATGTGCGACGTCGGCGCGTTCGAGGTGCAGCCGTAGGCGCTAGCGCGGCCCCCGCACTCCCAAGGAAACAATTACGTATGGCCCGGCGCGGCCCGGTGACCCCAAGCTTCCGATGACCCTCCAACGACTGGATCAGACAGGGAGGTTGTCATGCGTTATCTATTCGGGTTTGTGGGCGCACTCGCGCTGAGCCTCGCACTGATGGCGGGGTGCAGTGACGAGAATGGAGAAGGCGGAAGCGGTGGGACGGCTGGGACCGGTGGAACGGGCGCCATTGGTGGTGGTGGCACAGGCGGAACCGCTGGCACGGCTGGGAGTGGCGGTGCGGCTGGTACTGGCGGAATGGCTGGGGCCGGTGGCATGGCTGGCGCAGGTGGTGAAGGTGGCGCGTGCGGAACGGGGGGCACTGTCGAGTGCGAAGGGGCCGGAGACGGCACCGCATGCAGCAATGGAGCCTGCCTGGACGGGGTCTGCACGGTTCTGACCATCGTGAGCGGTACCGTCACCCTGCAAGAGAGTCTCGACATGGACTCGCCAGCGGCCGGTGCCACCGTGTCGGTGCGCAAGACTTCTCTCAGCACGACAGCGGATGAGTTCGGCGAATTCGCTTTCGACGTGTTCCCGGGGCTCTGGTTCTTCGAGTCGTTGAAAGAGGACACCTGGGGCTTCATCGAACTCTACGCCGTGCCCGCCGAAGGGCGAAGCGATCTCGAGGTTGTGGTCGCTGCGGATGCTTTCGTGACGCAGCTCGAAGAAGCTCTGATGGTCAATATAGACGACACAAAAGGCATGGTCACACTGCTTTTCGAACCCGCCGGAGGCATGGGAGGCGAGACCGCGACTTTGAGCGAGCCGTACGATTTCTCGCTCACGTTTGATGCGGACGGCGAGCCGGTCCGGTCGGACAATGTCCTTCCTGGAGATGAGGCGCCGATACTGGTTTTCGGCGGGGTGGACTTGACGGAGGAGTTGACTCTGACTCCTGTCGGCGTAGACGGCGTGAACGCCTGCGACCTGGAATACCGAGGAGCGGTCTATCCGGTCATGGCCAAGACAATAACCGTGGTGGACGCCGAATGCGCACCACTCTAAAAGCCCGGCGTGCAGGCAGCGAGTGCGACGTAGGTGCGTTTGAGGTGCAGCCGTAGGCGCTAGCCCATCCCACGCACCGCCGAGAAAACAATTACGTATGGCCCAGCCCTGCCCGGTGACCCCAAGCTTCCGATGACCCCCTAGTGATCCGGGTTAGAGAGGGAGGTTGTCATGCGTTACGTACTGGGATTCATGTTTGTGCTCGCGCTCTGCTTTCTTTCCACGGCAGGCTGCGAGGACTCTACGGGCGGTGATGATGACGACGAAAGCACGTGCTCATCTCTAGACGGCGGTGTAACTTATTGCACTAACAACCGCGATGGCACCCAACTCTGCGCGTTGGGTAACTTCTGGGAGCCGCCGGAGTTGTGTGCCGAGGGAGAAGTCTGCGTCAAACCGGAGAGCACTTCGGGCGAAGAAGCCGACGCGACCTGCGTCCCGGGCACTGGTGGAGCCGGTGGCACGGCTGGTAGCGCCGGCACAGGTGGAACCGGTGGTAGCGCCGGCACCGGTGGCACGGCTGGTAGCGGCGGCACTGCAGGAACGGGCGGCAGCGCCTCCTCCTGTGCGGAGTTGGACATCCCGGGCCTACCCCAACTCTCGGGGATGCTCGAAACCTTCCCCTCGATCGTCACCTTTGACGAGTGCCTAAACGTCAGGGCGAGCGTCGACGCGGACACTAGGGAGGTAACCGCGTTCATCAATAATGTGAACTCGGGCTTCTTTGGCGGTTCCGGCTTCGCGTTGACGGCCGGGGACGAAACAGTCGAGATCTGCGTCCGCGTCGAGACCGTCGCAGACCCGGGCCCGCACGTGCTCGAACTCGAGCTGCGGGCAGACCCTTCGAATCGACTGGACTACGTGTTGTACACACCTGGGGACGGAGACACATACGTCAGAATCGAATTCAAAAACAGCGTGCCTGGAGCCGAAGCGGCAACGACCTGTCTTGAGAGGAACTGTCTTGTCCAGTTCCCCTGATTGAGTAGAGAAGACAGAGCAGTGCGGCTTTCTCCTCCGACTCGATGTGCGACGTCGGCGCGTTTTGAGGTGCAGCCGTAGGCGTGCACCCGCTGCGCCCGCTCGGGCCCACACGCAGGAACTGCGCGCCACGGTACCGGAAATCGCTGCAGAAACCGCCGTGGCACAGGGTGTGCAACTGAGGGACTCGACTTACTAGGAGAGGAGGCACGCGATGCGGCGTTTGATAAGCTTTCGAATCTGGGGCCTCGGCGTTCTAGTTTGCGCGGGATCGACGGCCGCGATTGCTGGCTGCGGCTCACCCATGAAGATGGTCAAGCCTTCGAACATGGCTACGGGTTCGACCTATGCGATATCGGGTGTCGAGATTCCGGGGATGCCTGTCCCGGTTATCGCGATTGCGGACATCTCTTCACGCGGCATGGGCGGCAAGTACCCGGTAACAAAGGACGAATCGAGTCTATTCGTGGTCGCTGAGGACGTGATGCAGAGCGACGGAACGGTGCTTGTCAGGAAGGGAACTCGGGTCAACGCTCGCATAACCAGGAAGGAGCACACCCGGCTCGCAAGGCCTGGTTGGTTGGAAGTTGCATTCCTATCGACGCAGTCGGCGACCGGCGCCGTAGTCCGCCTCGATGAGCGGCCTGTGAGGTTCGAGGGCAAATCCCGCAAGGGAGGCATGATCGCCGGCGCCGTAATCGTTAGCCTGCTGTTCCTCCTGCGAACAGGTGGTGACGTGACCATGAAAGCGGGCTCCACATTCGTGCCCAACGGCTCGATCATGGAACTGCCAGCGGTGCAATAGCCCGGGCGGCAAGGCAGTCGTGCACGCCGAGTGCAATGGGATCTCGCACGGTCGCGCCTCGTGTTCTGAGTGACGCTGGCGCATTTGAGATGCAGCCGAAGGCGCGGTCGGCGTGACGCGTCTACCTTGAGCCACGGCACCCAGCCGCGTGAGAGCGCACTCGATGCGCGCTCGCGCCAAGAACGCAGAACGTGCGCCCGGGAATGCGAGATTTCTTCGCAAAGACGATGTCTTCGTTTTGGCACGCCTGATGCACCTGTTTAGCCCTGCTCAGGGCGCTTGATGCCCAATCCCGGGGAGGTGGCTTATGCGTTATCGAGCAGCATTTTTGTGTGTCTGCGCGTGGCTCTTCATTCCCCTCGCAGGGTGCGGTGAAGAGACTCCGTTGTGCGAAGGCGTCGAATGTAAAGACGACGGCAACGAGTGCACGGACGCGGTGTGCGATCCCGCGACCGGCACATGCATGCACGTGACGGCCGAGGACAACACGCCCTGCGACTTCGAGGGGCTGCCTGGCCTGTGTTGGGCTGGGGTGTGCGTCGACGCGGCATTGTGCGACGACGTCGAGTGCGAAGACGACGGCAACGAGTGCACGGACAATGCATGTGACCCTGCGACGGGTGAGTGCGTCCTGACGACGGCCGAGGATGGGACGGCGTGCAGCGCTGGCATCTGCCAGGAGGGTACGTGCCGACCCGCATGCATCGAGAACCTCTGCCATTGCAGCGAGATGGGTATTCGCGCTGCGGTCGAGGCGGGGAGCCATGACCCGTACACGTTCGATTGCGACGGGCCGACCACGGTGACGACGAAGGACGAGATCGAGATCGATGAAGATGTGATCCTGGACGGAGAGGGCAATCTCACGGTGGACGGAAACGAAACGCACCGGGTCTTTTGGGTGAGCTCGCGCGCGACGGTGGAGCTTCGGGGGGTGAAGGTCGTCCGGGGTGCGGCAAGAGAGGACGGTGGCGGCATCGACAACGCCGGTACGCTGACCTTGACCGACTGCGAGGTGTCCAACAATGCAGGCCGCCAAGGCGGCGGTATCAGCAATGACGGCACACTCACCTTGAGCAAGACGACGGTGTCGTCGAACAGCGCGCAAGGCGACGGTGGCGGCATCTGGAATGGAGGCATGCTGACGCTCGTCGACAGCACGGTCGCAGACAACACTGCGGAGCACAGCGGCGGCGGCATCGAGAACAACTCGGGCTCGGTGGAGCTCCGACGGTGCACACTCTCCGGCAATACCGCGGAGGACGGCGGTGGTGCCGCGATCGAAAGCACCGGCTACGGGGGCTACATGCCGATCCAGCTGATCAACACGACGGTGTCGGGCAACCATCCGGCCGCCGGGCGCGGCGCGATCGAAGTCGACAGTGGAGCCGTGATTCGCTTCAGCACGCTTCAACAGCTGCCGTTCGGCGATGGGCGCTACCTCTGGGTCGGTAGTGGCTGGGTCGAGGTCGGGAACACGATCCTACACGGCGAGTGCGCGTGGTCTGATATCTACTCGTACGGGGGCAACATCGAAAGCCCCGGAGACACCTGTGGCCTGTGGGGCTACTACGAAGAGGATTGGCCTGACGTCTCCGAGGAACAGCTCGCCCTCGGACCGCTCGCGGACAACGGCGGGCCGACGCTGACGCACGTTCCGGGAAGCAGCAGCGTGGCCATCGACCGGATCGAGCCGTGGAACTGCGTGGAGACCGACCAGCGTGGTGTCACCCGGCCGCTGGGTCCGCTGTGTGACGTGGGCTCCGTGGAAGGGCCGAGCCTTTGCGAGGGCGTCGATTGCGACGACCTGAATCAATGCACCTCGGACAGCTGTGACCCCGCCGATGCCACCTGCAGCTACGAGCCGGTGCCGGACTACTGGTACTGTGACCTCGGTACCGGCGGCAGCGGCGGTACTCCTGGTACAGGTGGCACCGGTGGCACTGGAGGGTACGCGCCTGGTATCTGCTACCAAGGCGAATGCATTCCCAATCTGTGCGCGGAAAACGCCTGTGACGACGGCAACGACTGCACCTGGGACCACTGCACATTGCCCGATGGTTCTTGCTGGTACGAGAATGTGCCGGATGGCTGGAGCTGTTACATGGGCGCTGGCGGGACCGGTGGTTCTCCTGGCACGGGCGGTACCGGGGGGTCCGTACCCGGCATCTGCGCCCAAGGTGAATGCATTCCGGATCCGTGCTGGGACAACCCATGCTACGACGGCAACGACTGCACCTGGGACCACTGCACATTGCCCGATGGTTCTTGCTGGTACGAGAATGTGCCGGATGGCCGGGGCTGCTACCTAGACGGTGGTGGAGCCGGTGGTGTAGGCGGCGCAGGTGGGACCGGCGGCACGGGGGGATCCGGGGAGTGGGGCGTTTGCGTTGAAGGCGAATGCGTGCCCGGCGGCGAGGGCGCATGCACCAATGCCGCGGACGCGGCTGTTTACGACGCCCTCTTCTACATAGATGGTCGAGGCTACGAGCTTACGGGACCCGAGGCGGCGGCTGCGATCGGCAGCGATTGCGTGTTTGGTAATTTCGGATCGCCCACGCCCTCGCACCCAGGCTGCGGACCCGAGGCGAGCGCGATCATCCTTTGTGCGACGAATCCTTCCGTGGAATGCCCGCCGGAGGAGATCGACGCGCTGGCGAGCTGCGTCGTGACATGCCAGCAGCAATCGATCGCCGAGTTCACAGATGGAAGCACGCTGACCGAGGAATGCGCGCAGTGTTACGCTGACAGCGTGGCCTGTAGCGCCGCAAACTGCGCGGCTGCAGGATGTACAAATCCGAACTCGTCGACCTGCATCGCTTGCCGCTGCGAGCAGGGCTGCACGCCGGCCTTCGACATATGCTCGGGTCTTCCCCCGAGTGGGGAATGCGGGTAGCAGATCGAACCGGCCGCGCGGCCTGTTGTTTTCGCCGCATTTCTTGGGCTTCGGTCGGGGGCGCGGGAAATTCCGCATGCCCGCCCCGGGCCATGACCCCACCTTGATCGTGTAGGCGAGGAGGTTCGCCGTGCGGTATGTGGTTGGCTTTGTAGGTGTGGTGGCGCTGGTCGCGTTGCCGCTGAGCGCGCCCGCACAAGACGTTGAGGAAGGCGCAGCTTCGGAGCCGAAAGGCGAGGGGCCGGTACCCGAGGAGGGTTCGTTACAGTTGAAGCTCGACGACGCCGGCGTCGATGTTACGCCAACGACGCCACCACGGACGGCGGACCGGTACACACCGGAGGAGATGGAGCTTCGTGTGAAGCGAGCCCGCATCGGGCTCTACGTCTCGGTTGGCGTCTATGTGATTGGTTTGGCGGTGGCGATTCCGGGAGCCGTAGGTGATTGCGGCTATGTCTGTTGGGGATATGCAACCCTTGCAGCCAGGTGTGATCCGCTCCTCCGTACGGGCATCGCCGTTGCGGCCCTCGGGGTCGTCGGGATGATTGCGAGCGGCGTCATGCTGAAGCTAGCCAAGCGCAAGCGAGGCCGGAACCGGCAGATGCAAGCGTGCCACGGAACACCACGCCGAGTCCAATGGGACCCTGCACGAACGCTGCTTGTATTCTGAGCAGCGTGCGACGTCGGCGCGTTTGAGGTGCAGGCGCGGGCGCTCCCGAGGAAACAAGTACGTATGGCCCGGCACCGCCCGGTGACCCCAAGCTCCCGATGACCCTCCAACGACTGGATCAGACAGGGAGGTTGCAATGCGTTACCTATTCGGGTTTGTGGGCGCACTTGCGCTGAGCCTCGCGCTGATGGCGGGGTGCAGTGAGACGACGGGCACGGGTGGTAGTGGGGGCAGCGGTGGCTTTGGTGGCGAAGGTGGTTCGGGCGGCATCGGCGGAAGCGGCGGAAAAGCTGGCGCAGGTAGCTTTGGCGGCGAAGGCGGCGTGATGACGGACGCTACGCTCGAGGTCTTGGAGCTGCGGGTTGGAGACGTCGGCGGCGAGAATCTCCTTGATGACTTCAACCCGAACACGCTGGTCTATCAAACAGAGTTCCCTGCTTCAGAAGGCGCTGGTGTGCTACGAGTGGAGACTGAAGATCCGCAGGCGACTGTCGAGATCTGGCATGACGACGGTTGGCTCATCGGAGCCCAGCCAGTTTCGTTCTCCGAGGCGCCGTTTGCGATGGTGGACTTGCCGATGGGTAGGAGTAGCGAACTGCGCATCGCAGTGACCACCCAGACGGGCACGCCAGCAGAGCGATCTTCGGAGTACATCGTCGAAGTCGAGCGCTCGGGGTAGATTGCCTACACTTGGACGGGAACGTTTGAGCCGGGGTCAGGCCCATTCAATGGGCGAGACTTCGAAGTCACCTTCGAACAAGAAGTCGCTTCCGTCTT
>Ga0209536_100003557_pt1 | contig 24963 bp, 20 predicted proteins | sample DeeMarSeWOR28_12_FD_187461 | JGI IMG/M metagenome (GOLD analysis project Ga0209536, IMG submission 187461) | Marine sediment microbial communities from White Oak River estuary, North Carolina - WOR-2-8_12 (SPAdes) (version 2) | ecosystem: Environmental > Aquatic > Marine > Intertidal zone >...
GGAGCGCTCGATGAAGTTGCCCTGGTTGATGACCGGCACGATGTTTATCTGTGGAAAAGTCTTATTAATCGCATCGATTTCGGTGAGGATACGATTGGAAACCTCGACCGTATTGGCATTGGCCTGCTTGCGAATACCTATGCGCAGTCCGCGCCCGCCGTTAACACGCACGATGCGTGTCAGTTTCTCATAGGTATCCTTGACATCGGCAATTTGACCCAGCGAGATGGCACCGCCGTCACGCTGAACGATGACCGTGTCCCGAATTTGATCGAGGTTGATAAACTCGGCCGGGGCACGCAACGTGACCTCGTAACGTCCCTGTTCGATCTTGCCCGCTGGAAGATCGAGGTTGGCGTCGCGAATGGCCTCGAGCACCTGGTCCAGCGGCAGACCGGCGGCTTTGATCCGGTCGGGATCCAGCTCGATCCGCACCTCGCGGTTGAAACCCCCAAAAACATCAACCTGAGCGACACCCGGAATGCGGGCAAAACGATAACGGATCTGGACTTCGATCAATTCCGTGATTTCCACAGGATCGAGGCTGCTGGAAATGCCCAGCAGGACGACCGGGAAGCTGGCGATGTCGAACTTTCGAACGCGGGGTCTGATGACATCCTCCGGCAACTCGTTGATCTCGTCTTCGAGTTTGCCCTGAACATCAATCGCCGCAGTATCGATTTGCGTGCCCCACACGAAACTGACACGAACCCTGCTGCGGCCCTCCGAGGATGATGATGTGATTTCCTCCACCGCGGGCACCGTGGCGACGATCTCTTCGATTATCTGAGTCACCAGACGCTCCATGACCTCGGGGCTGGCCCCCTCGTATTCGGTCGTGATGCTGAGCGTCGGCAGTTCGATGTTGGGCAGCATATCGATTTGCAGCCTGCTCAGAGAAACCGCCCCCAGGATGACCAGGATCAGGGTCACCATTGTGGTGAAAATCGGACGCTTGACGCTGAAATTCGGCAGATTCATTGGGGATCGACCTTTTCGCGACCGGCGGCGTTTTTATCCTGCTCGGCGGGAATCGTTATAGGAGAGCCGTCGCTGACCAGCTGCTGCCCCAGGGTCAGGACCCGACCGGAGAGCCCCTCGCCTTCCACCTGCACCCGGTTGCCTTCGCGAATGCCCACCTTTACCTCGCGCCAGACAACAGATTTACCATCCTCGCTGACAATAAAAACGCCCTTGCGGTCATCACGAATGGTCAAGGCTTGCTCCGGGATGATGATGGCCTCCGGCACCCGGGCCAACACCACTGTAGCCCTTATGAACATGCCGGGCTTGAGTCGGTGCCGTGGATTGTCGACCGTCATTTCAATCCGCGCCTGTCGGGTGGATTTGCGGAAAACGGGGGCAATACGATCGATGCGGCCCGGATATTGTTCGCCCGGATAGGCGTCGGTTGTCAGCGAAACGAGCTGTCCGGGTTTCAAGTAGGCGTAGTCTCTCTCGGTGACGAAAAACACCCCGACGATAGGATTGAGTTCGACGATCAAGAGCAGGGGAGCGTTGGCGGCTACGGTCTGGCCTTCGTCCACATAGCGCTCGGCGACGACGCGATCCTCGCTGCCCCCGGTCCAACCCGCTGTTACCTCGGTATAGCGCAGACGGATATTTGCGGTTTCCAGAGAGGATTCGGCCTTGGTTAACTCGGCCTCGGCGACTTTAAGTTGAGCCTGCTTGGCCAGTTTATCCTGACTGGCGACATCGAATTCGGAATCGGATGCGATCCCGCGCTTTAAAAGTGACTCGGTGCGGCTGAATTCGCGAGTGGCTATTTCCAGAGCGCTTTTGGCCTCGGACAACTGGGCCCTGGCCACTAACAGATCGGCCTGGGCCTGGGCTACCGCCTGAACGTATTCATCGTTATCCAACTCGGCCACAACCTGACCCCGCTTAACCGTATCGGCGATATTAACAAACACCCGCTCAACGCGGCCGCTTACCTTCGGCGCAACAAAAAACTCAGCCAAGGCTTCCAGTTCCCCGCTAAATGTCCGCACCAATGCGATCGTATCGCGCTGAATTTGAATCGCTTCTACCGGTACTGGCCGCAAAGCCTTTCCGCTTTTACTCGAGCCGGACCGCTGCTGAAATTGACCGAAAATTACCCAGCCTGATGCTGCCGCTCCAAGCAAAAGAACCGTCAAAATAACAATTTTAGAACCGCCCGCTTTCATGTTAAATACCCTTTTCGCCGTCAATTAAATAAGCACTTCTAAAAATATGTGCGGTTTGATCTCAGACAGGAAACATTGCACCTTTCAGGCCGGCATTGCAACGAAAAAATGTTGAATTAAAGAGGCCAACTGTGATCTGTTCGGGCTTTTTTGCCGCTCAAGGGTGCAGAAAAACGCGTCATCTGTACAAAGCAGTTTTCGGTTGTCATTATGAGGCAAAAAACTGTATAGTCTGGGCTGCACGTTTTATTCCGCTTGTCATGATAATGTTCCGATAAAAGGATGGCGGCATAGGTGATTGCAGCAAAAAAACCTGCCCCAAATCGGAACGCTTTTCTGGCAATCATTATAAATCACCTGCAAATCGAACCGAAGAGATCGCCATCGCGCAGGGTCAGGATGGGTAAGGATTTGATATGATGGATGCAAGATATTATCTTCGCCTGCTGGAATTTTTTGCCGTGTGCGGGCTTTTGCTGGCATCGGCGTCCTGTACGATGGTCGCAGAGCGGATTGACCGGGCGGCGGACGGACCGAATGTGCCTGCCGACACAGCCGTGCACATGCGTCTGGAGTCTGCCGAAGAACCCGAAGAGACCAGAGCGCAGACACTGCCGCCGGGGCCTCTGAAAATCACCATCACCGAAGCCATTTTGCTTTGCCTTGAAAACAACCGCTCGCTGGTAGTGCAAAGATTGAATCCTTCGATCCAACAAACCTTCGAGGACCAGGAAAGGGCTGTTTTTGACCCGACAGCCGGCGCGGATATCTCCGCCGGCCGGGTGAAAGGAGAACGCCAGGCAAGATCCGGGTCCCAAACCGAGGATTTTACCACCGATGCCGCTGAGGGTGTCATTTTTCTGGAGCAATATTTCCCGACCGGCACGACGGTTGCCCTGGAAGCCGGCACCCAAATAAATGACTCCTCGCTTTACGATGACACCTTCTACACGAACCGCTTGGGCATAACGGTCACCCAGGCGCTGCTGAGAGGGTACGGAACGGACGTGAATCTGGCCCAGCTGCGGCAAGCACGCCTGGCTACACGCATGTCGGAATTCGAGTTGAGGGGTTTTACCGAGTCTCTGGTGGCGGAGGTGGAGCGCACCTACTGGGACTATGCGCTGGCGCGGCGTCAGATGGAAATTGTTGAGGAGTCTCTGAAAGTTGCCCGTCAGCAACTCAAGGAAACCGAAGAATTGATTGCCGTCGGGCGTTTGGCTAAAGCCGAATTGGCGGCCGTGCGGGCCGAGGTCGCGGCTCAGGAACAGGCGCTTATCGAAGCTAGAGCCAGCAAAGAATCTATTCATCTGCAGCTGCTGCGGCTGCTAAATCCTGCAGGGCCCGGGCTCTGGCAGCGTGAAGTGGATTTAATTCACCAGCCGACCCTGCCCGAAATCAAGCTGGAAGAAGTTGAGCTGCATGTGGCCGTATCGATGCGCATGCGTCCGATTTTAAACGAGGCCCGGCTGGAAATACTAATGGGCGATTTGGAGCTTGTCAAAACCCGGAACGGATTACTGCCCATGATGGATCTTTTCATCACGCTCGGCAAAAGCGGTTATTCAAATTCTTTCGGCGAATCCATTGGCAATATTAACGGAGACAGCTATGACGCCCTGGCGGGCGTCAGTGTTAATTATCCTGTTTATAACCGGGATGCAAAGGGGCTTCACCGGCGTGCGCTGCTGGACCGCGAGCAGGCGGAAAAAGCGCTTGATAACCTTGCACAGTTGGTTGAAGTCGACGTCCGCAGCGCCTACATCGAAGTTAGCCGTGCCAAACAGCAGATTGTTGCCTCCTCGGCCACCCGCATGTTCAGCGAGGAAAATTTTCGGGTTGAATCCGAAAAACTCCGCGTGGGAAAATCGACCAGCTTTCTAGTCGCTCAGGCCCAGCGGGATCTTCTGGTCAGCCGGATTGCTGAGGTCCGCGCACTTGCCAATTACCTCAAGGCGCTGGTCGATCTTTACCGCCAGGACGGGTCACTGCTCGAGCGCCGCGGCATTGCCGCTCCGGGCCGCGAGCCGATCAAACTCACCCAAAGATAAAATTACTGAATTCTTTCTGCTAATCTCTCAACGCACGGGGGCAAGAATGATTTCGATGCGCCGATTCTCTTTTCGGCCTTCTTCGGTTTCATTAGAGGCTACCGGCTGAAAATAACTAAAGCCACTGGCAGTTAACCTTTCCGGCTCGATGCCGGCAGTATCTTGTAAAAAGCGGACAACAGCTGCAGCTCTAGCGGTGGATAACTCCCAGTTGGTTGGAAACTTCGCCTGCAAACCCGGGCCGATTTGGACATCATCGGTATGACCTTCGACCACGATTTTCTGCTCCTTGTTTTCCCGAAAAGTTTCGGCCAATCGCAGGAGTACTCCCCTGCCCCTCTCCTTGACCAGCACGCTTCCCGAATCGAAGAGAATTTTATCAACAAAGGTTACCTTTAACTTTCCCTCAATCTCCTGCAATTTGATATCTCTTTGAAAAATTTCCTCTTTCAAACTTGTTTCAATGTCCCGGCGGGTGGCTTCCAGAGTTGCAACTTCCTGCTCTTTTTCCAAAACAGTCATTTTTTCCTGCCGCAGCTCAAACTTCAGATCTTCAATCGTATTTAAAAGTTCGGTATTCGTTCGCTGCAGTTTTTGATACTTGGCCTGAAGATCTTCCAGTTGTTCGTTGTTCGTATTCAACTGTGTTTGGGTTTCGGACAATGCGGTTTCAAGCTCCACATATTTACTTTTTGAAACGCAGCCCGAAAACAAGAAACCAAGCAAACAAAACATAATCGATAATCGTCTGTAATGCATTGATTGATATCCTTTCATAGCGGGTTAAAACGTGCATTCCACATTTTTGATGATCATCTCAGCAGCCGAGTAGGGATCAATTTTGCGGCTCTTGAGATTTTCAAGAAGACGCTTAAATCCAGGCCGCTCTTTCATTTCGTCGAAAATCTTTTCGGTAGTCATTTCCACGAGCAGCCTGCGAAAAAATTGAAATTCCCGCTCGGCGTTATGTTTAGCAAATTTTCCGCTTTCCAGCAAGTATTCGCGATGGGCCCAGAAAGCATCGACAAGTTCGCAAATCCCTTCAGCGTTTATGGCTACTGTCTTGAGGATAGGCGGGTTCCACGCACCGTCGCTTGGCGAACGCATGTCGAGCATCAGCTGAAGCTGATCGACAACATCATCGGCCCCGTATTTGTCAGCTTTGTTTACAACGAAAATATCTCCGATTTCCAGCAGCCCGGCTTTCATCGCCTGGACCTCATCGCCCATTCCGGGCAAACTTACAACAGTGGTGGTGTGTGCAAAATCAGCGACCTCTACCTCGTCCTGACCGACGCCTACGGTTTCTATCAGAATGACATCAAAACCCATCGCATCGAAAACAAAGGCCGTTTCCCGGGTGGTCCTGCTCAAGCCGCCCATGTGACCGCGGGTAGCCATAGAACGAATAAAAACACCTTCGTCCTCGGTGTGATGACGCATTCTCAGGCGATCACCGAGTAAAGCTCCACCGGAAAAAGGGCTTGAAGGATCAACAGCGACAACCCCAACCTTGAGCTTCCGTTGCCTCAATTCCGTAATGATGTGCGTCGACAGGGTTGATTTTCCGGCCCCGGGCGGACCGGTAATCCCTAAAACAAAGGCCCTTCCGGTATGCGGATAAAGGACTTTGAGACCGTCTATACCCTGCCTATCGCCATCCTCAATGAGGCGAATCAATCGGGCTGCTGCCAACTGGTTACCTTCAAGAATTTTAGTGACATCAAATTTCATAAACAAAACCTATTCAACGGGATAGAGCCACTTTTTGAAACGCTCATCTTTGCCGGATATGATGTTTTGCAACAATGTCGCCATTTTCTGTGTCAGCTCGCCGGGTGCCTTTTCCAGCACGCGGTCTTCAATTTTTCTCACAGGAAAAACTTTCAGGGGGCTGCAGGAAAAAAATACTTCTTCTGCTTTGTCGAGCAAGTCCACAGACAAACGTCCTTCAAATGTTTTTATGCCGGAAGCCCCGGCTGCCTCAAGAACAGAAATGCGGGAGATGCTCTCCAAAACCGTCCCCAGCGCTGGCGTCAGAAGATTTCCGTTTTGAACAAAAAAGATCGATTCGGTGCCACCTTCGGCGATGAATCCCTGGGTATCAAGCAGGATGGCATATTCAAAGCCACGTTTACCGGCTTCGAGTCGCGCCACCATGCCGTTGAGGTAGTTTGCCGCTGCTTTAGCACGGACAGGGACCGTTTGCGGGTCAAGTTTTCGCCATTTGCTGACACAAGCCGTGGTTGATTGTGCTGCAAAGAAGTCCTTCTCTAAATCCTTGCCCGGGTCGAACGCGAAAATAGACACAGACAGCGGCACACGCGGTGGAACAATTTCAACGCAAAATTGCGGATAATAGCAAATCACCTTGATAAAGCCCTTGTTCAGATTGTTGCGCCTGACTGTATCCGCAACCGCCTTACAAAACTGTTCATGGGTATAGGGCAGCTGCATGTCCAGCAGTTCGGCAGTTTTAAAGAGGCGGTTGATGTGATCCCGCAGACGAAATATGACCGGTCCGACATCACCGTCATGCAGGCTGATGACCTCAAAAATGGCCGATCCCCGCCCGAAGCTATGACTCATGATGTGAACTGTTGCATTCTCCCAGGCGACAAATTCCCCGTTTAAAAACACCATGCGCTGCTCTATCATCGTGATGCTCCTTTTGAGTAAAATTGATTATTGGCGGCAACCGGTCCTCCGGGGCTGGCCTTGAATGAACATAAGCTGCCACATCATTAGCACTTTACCTCAAAACGTGTCAAACCATCCAAAATGGCGAAAAATAATGAATCTGCTGCATCCAGGTATTGACGCTTATCCCGATTGTTTCAGCCGACGCCAATCGGTATATGTCTATTGATATATGCCGAATCTTAACCAATTGAACCGGTTGCGTATCGACTCGGATATGTTTGTTCCCACGCGACACATAAACAAATTTTCCGCCCTCAAAGATATGTTGGGCTCGTTGGTCGGGTATTCCTGAAATCCAAGGGGCTCGAATACCCTGATAAGCATCCGGCGGTAGTCCTCGGCAGTTTTTTTCGTTCCTTCCAAATCCCAGGTCCACGAATACCCCACCATGTAACCGATCTTATTTTCTATCTGCGGATGCGCGATGGTCATCTTCATGATCCCGGAGGCGATTCTGGCCGACCTCCAACGACGTGCAACCTCAATGGCTTTTACTTCCATCATGATTTTCGGCCCTAATGCAGCCCACCGCTCGTCAGATTCGGGATAGGCCAGTACGCCGAAACCGATAATATGGCGACGATCGGCAAGGGCTAAAACAATATTGGCCCCGCTATCCTCAGCTAATTGCTCCAGGCTTTTTCGCTTTGTATACAGAGACCTGTAATGAGGGTAAATTCTAAACTGGCTGTCAAAAGTATACCGCCGGATCTCCTCGGGGCTGCAAAGGCAGCGAATTCGCACATCGCCTTTGGCTGAGGGCCACAAAATTTCTTTGTTTCGCATCTCCGTCATGAAGACATCCATTATCAGTTTATAGAAACAGCAGATACAATAAGCCTTATTTAAAGCTCAATGTCAATGCCGTAAAGACGGCATCAAACCAGTTCCTTGAGGACCGCAGCAAATCGGCTAAACCTTTGACGGGGTGCCCCATTTTTTTTCTTGACTAAACAGTTATGTAGCTAATATATAGCTATAAATTAGATAAATTTAATGGTTATCAGTTGTGGCTGTATTGAAGAGATAAGCTATCAAAATTTATGGCAAAAACCGAACAAAAAAGGAGTGTTTCAATGGCAGATTTAAACTGGTTGCCACGAGAGTCTGGCCTAAAAGATCATTATCTCTGGGGCGATGAGCATTTTTCGGACAAAGCCCCCGGTATCATCTTCGAAAAAAAACCCATCCTCGATCCAAAGGGCAACAAAATTGATAACCTTTTCTCCGCCTGGATCACCTTAAACAACCCCAAACAGTATAACTCATATACCACTGAAATGGTCAAGGGTGTCATCGCCGGTTTTCAGCGCGCATCGGCCGACTCCTCGGTCATTGCTGCGGTATTCACTGCTGCCGGCGACAAAGCCTTTTGTACGGGCGGAAACACAAAAGAATATGCCGAGTATTATGCGGGCAGACCCAATGAATACGGTCTGTACATGGATCTATTCAACGGGATGGTAGACGCTATTCTCAACTGCAAAAAACCCACCATATGCCGGGTCAATGGCATGCGCGTGGCCGGAGGTCAGGAAATCGGGATGGCGTGTGATACCACCGTTGCCAGTGACCTTGCCATTTTCGGTCAGGCCGGCCCGCGTCATGGGTCCGCTCCAGACGGCGGCAGTAGCGATTTCCTGCCCTGGATGCTACCTATCGAGCTTGCCCTGTGGAATTGCGTATCTTGCGAAATGTGGAGTGCATATAAAATGAAACAGCTGGGCCTGATTTCAAAATGTACTCCTGTGATCAAAGAAAACGGGAAATGGGTTCGCAATCCCGCTGTTATTACCGATCACTATATTGACGACGGTGAAGTTGTTTACGGTGAATTTAAAACCGGTGAAGCCGCCAAAAAAGCCCGCGAGTATGTAAAATCAACTCAGACCGATTTTGAACTCCTCGATGCAGAAGTAAATAAGATCCTGTGGACATACACCAACCTTTTTCCCGGCTGCCTCATAAAAAGTGTCGAAGGTATCCGCTTAAAAAAGAAGTTTTTCTGGGATCAGGCCAAAACCATAAACCGCCATTGGCTGGCAGTCAATATGAACTACGAAGCATACCTGGGATTCAATGCCTTCAATACCAAAAAGATAACCGGCCAGGATGTCATCGATTTTATCGAGTATCGCCGACGCCAAGCTCAAGGCGAGGCCTTCGATGCAGAGTTTATGGCGGCTGTGCTGGGCAAACCGCAAGCATAGACAAGCGGTTGAACGGTGAAATGGTTAAAATGAGGTTTTAAGACCCGCCATTGAGAACTATTTCGCCAGTCAGCGAATGAGCAAATAAACGAAATATTCAGCCAGGAGGATAGGATGCTACTAGAAGGGAAAAATGCATTGGTGACCGGAGGATCCCAGGGCATCGGGGCTGCCGCCGCCCTTGAGCTGGCCCGCGAGGGGACCAATGTTTGCTTAACCTACCGCAAACACGAAACCGAAGCCAAAGAATATGTCAAAAAAATACAGGATATGGGCCGCAAGGCCCTTGCCGTTCAATGCGATATCTCATCTTTTGCCGATGCCGAGCGTGTGGTCAAGGCTGCCATTGAAGCTTTCGGCAGACTCGATATCCTGGTCAACAATGCCGGGATGAATTGGGATGGTGTCTGCTGGAAAATGACCGAAGAACAATGGGATCGCGTGCTGGACGTCAATTTAAAGGGCTACTTTAATTTCACCCGCCAGGTTGCGCCATTGTTCAAGGACCAGAAATATGGAAAAATAATTAACATCACCTCGATTAACGGGTTGCGCGGAAAATTCGGTCAATCCAACTACTCGGCATCAAAGGCGGGCATTATTGGATACACCAAGGCGCTGGCTAAGGAACTTGGCGGTTTCGGCGTCAACGTCAACGCAGTGGCTCCAGGCTTGATTGAAACAGCCATGCTGAAGGAATCAGAAGCCAGAGAGAAAATAATCGATCTGGCAATGGGTGAAAGCGCACTGAAGCAGGTGGGCAAGCCCGAAGATCTGGCTTACCTGGTTGCATTTTTAGCCTCCGATAAAGCCAGACACATTACGGGCGAAGTAATAAAGATTGACGGCGGCCAATACATTTAATTTCTGTTTCTAAACGGGAGAACATATGCGAAAAGTTGCCATCATCGGTGTGGGGCAGAGTGCCTTCGTGAGGTCTTATCCGGGATCGATCCGGGAACTGGCTTTTGAGGGGTTTAAAGAAGCCATGCAGGATGCCCGGCTGGCTCCTGAGGATATTGGTGCCTCGGTGATTTGTTCTGCACCCGAGTATGACAAGCAAAGATCGCCGGCAGGCGTTTTTGCAGAGTATCTGGGCTTAAACCCGCAACCCACCTTCTATGCTGAAAGTCTGTGCTCCTCGAGCAGCATGGGCGTCCGACTGGCTTATTCGCTTGTGAGATCAGGCCTCCACGATTCGGTAGCCGTCATCGGTTTTCAAAAAATGTCGGAAATTTCCTCCTCGGAGTCCCAAGAGCGCATGGGCCGCGGGGCCGACATTCAGTGGGAGAGTCCATTCGGCACAATGATGCCGGCCTACTATGCCATGTATGCCAGAGCGCATATGGAAAAATATGGCACCTCCCTGGCGGATCTGGCTCTGATTCGCGTAAAAGCAGCAACTTACGGCCAGTTGAACGGCAAAGCGGTTTACCGCAAACCGGTCACATTTGAGATGCTTTCAGATCCGGAAAACCGTATGGCCGGCCCGGTTGCAAGCCCCTTGCGCGTCGGTGATTGCTGCGCAAATGCGGACGGAAGTTCCTGCATTATTGTCGCCAGTGAGGAAAAAGCCAGGGCCGTTTGTAAAAAGCCGGTCTGGATTATCGGTTTGGGCGCGGCCACCACAACTGTCAATTTGACCGGTAGAGATCTTTTTACTGGATTGACCGTGGCCCGACAGGCGGGTCAGCAAGCCTACAAAATGGCCGGTATTAAACCTCACGATATCGATGTGGCTGAGGTGCACGACTGTTTTACGATTGCAGAAATGATGGCCTATGAAGATTTAGGATTTGCAAAACCGGGAGAAGGCAAAGAACTGATAAAAAGCAAAGAAACCTACAAAGACGGCCGCATTCCGGTCAATGTCGACGGCGGTTTGTTGTCCAAGGGCCATCCAATCGGAGCCACCGGAGGATCACAGATCAGAACGGTTGTATTGCAACTCAGACAGGAAGCCGGAGATATCCAGGTAAAAAACCCTCAAATTGGCCTGGTGCATAATATCGGCGGCGTGGGTCTTTACGGAAATGTGACGATACTGGCCAGATAGAATTTTTTCTTTTATTAAGGACAATTCCATCTGAAGTTCAACTGCAGTAAAAAAATATGGCAACCTGTTCATTAAAAAAATGAACGGGCGGAGCGAAAACTTAACTCTCGGAACTTCAATTGTCTGGGGAGATAATTATGGGTTCAAAAAATGAGGCTGATGATCGATTCAAGAAATTCGGAACGGTCAGTTTCACCTCCGCAACCAAAATCAACGACTTCATTCAATACCTGGAAAAAGGCAAAGTGATGGGCACCCGCTGCAAGGACTGTGGCCTCGTTTTTTTTCCGCCCAGGGCGGACTGCTATCAGTGCCTTGCCGACAACATGGAATGGTTTGAGGTCGATGGTGAAGGCAAATTAATAACATTCAGCAAATTGGAATTCGCCCCGGTCGGTTTTCAGGAAGACCTTCCCTATTGCATCGCTGTCCTGGATTATGGCGACTATAAAGTCTTTGGCAGAATAACGGCCGATCTTGCCGAGGGAGAAATCAAAATAGGAATGCCAATGAAAACTTGCGTTAATACAATGCCTAACGGGCAGCTGAATTACGTCTTTACGAAGGTGTAGAATTCTCACCACAGTGAACACAGAGATCACAGAGGTAAAATAACACAGCGTTTCATTTATATAACCTTTTCTTTGGGATTTCTGCGGTATCTGTGGTTAATATCGAAACAAGGGATAAAAATCATGGCAGAGCGCAAACATCTTAAAGTCGAAAAGTCCGCCGGTGTAGCGAGCATTACCTTTGCACGACCCAAGCACAATGTGCTGGATATCGAAATGATGAATGAACTGAACACCGAACTGGAAGGTCTCGTCAGCGATGATGATCTCAAGTGCCTGATCATCTATGGTGACGGCCCAAGCTGGTGCGCCGGGGTGGAGGTTGCCGATCATAAACCGGAAATGGCCGCAGATATGATTGCTACCTTTAACCGAATTTTTGAGCTCATTGATCGGTTTGAAGTGCCAACCATTGCCGCTGTGCATGGCGCCTGCCTTGGCGGCGGCATGGAAATCGCCATTGCATGCGACATCATTGTGGCAGCCCGAAGTGCTCTGTTCGGCCAGCCGGAAATTAAACTGGGTTTTGTGCCACCCTATGCGGCGATTCGCCTGCCTTACATTGTCGGGCCTTCAAAAGCTATCGAAGTTTGTACAACCGGCAAGCGGTATACAGCCGAAGAGGCTCTGGGTATGGGAATGATTGCCTATGCGGTTGAAGACAATCAATTTGCCGAAACGGTTGACCAAATTGTAAAAGAGATACAGGGCAGCAGCCCCCTTATTATCCGGCTGAACAAACGGGCAGTCAAAAAACACCTGGGTATGGCGTTTCCCCAGGCATTGCAGAGTGTCAGCGATCTCTTCCTGAACAAGCTCATGAAAACCGAAGACGTTCTGGAAGGTATTGCAAGCTTCGAAGAAAAACGCAGGCCGAAATGGAAAAACAAGTAACTGCCGCCGCGCGAATGGGACGGAATTTTACATATATAGAATGCCCAAGGCGAAGCTTTCGCCGCTTGACCGGAAACAAACGTATAATCCGAATCAGGCAGCTTGCACCTTGTAACTCGTAACGTTCAATAGGAGTCTTTATGGCGCAAATCAACAAAATCGGGGTAATCGGAGCAGGCAATATGGGAAGCGGGATTGCCCAGAAAATGGCCCAGGAAGGATTGAATGTTGTCATCGTCGATTTGAAGCAAGAATATGTTGAGCGCGGCCTCAATACGATCAAACAAACGCTGCAGGAAGGGGTTGATCGTAAAATAATTCGACCCGACCGGATAGACGAAATTCTTTCCCGAATTTCGGGTTCATCCGACTTCAATACGGTGGCCGACGCGGATTTAGTCGTCGAAGCAGTTTTTGAAGACAAGAAGGTAAAAACCGACCTTTTCAAGCAGCTCGACCAAATCTGCTCTGAAAAAACAATCCTGGCCACCAACACATCCAGTTTTTTTGTTCATGAATTCGCCGTCCAAACCTCCCGCCCGGATCGCTTTGTCGGGCTCCATTACTTCTATCATCCAGCCAAAAACCGTCTTCTGGAGATTGTTCCCCATGAAGGAACCAGCAAAGAAACACTCGAAAAATCGCTTCTGGCAGCAAAACTTCATGGTAAAACCGCAATTATCGTCAAGGATTCACCCGGTTTTGCGGTAAACCGCTTTTTTGTGCCTTTTCTTAACGAAGCTGCCAGAATGCTGGAGGAAAAAATTGCAAATATCCCCACTATTGAAGAAGCGGCTAAACGCGCATTCAAAATTGGAATGGGGCCCTTTGAGCTGATGAATGTTACCGGTATCCCCATTGCTGCTCACGCTTCGGCAACGCTTGGAAACGAAATCGGCCCCTTCTATGCCACCGCTGAGATACTTAAAGCACAGATGGAGAAAAAGGAAGATTGGCCCTTGACGGGCAAAGTGGACGAAGATCAGATTTCTACCGTTGTGGATCGATTTTACGGCGTTTGCCTCGGGGTCGCCGCCGCCCTGGTGGATGAGGGAGTTGCTTCTATTGAGGACACCGACCGCGGCGCAAAGATCGGTCTGCGCTGGACCATGGGCCCGTTTGAAATCATGAACCAAATCGGTGTGGCCAAGACATTCAAGGTCGTTGAAGCCATTTCGCAAAAATACCCCGATTTTAAAATGCCGAAACTTCTCGCCGAGCAACAGAAGCTGGGCAAACCCTTTGCATTCAGCTATGTCGATCTGGAGGTAAAAGACCAGATCGCCTATATTACCCTCAACCGCCCTGAGGCCATGAATGCTCTCAATAAAACCGTTGTATCCCAGCTGGATGAACGATTTAGAGAAGCTGAAAACAATCCCAGCGCAAATGCCATTGTTTTCCGAGGCGCCGGAAAGGCTTTTGTCGCCGGTGCTGATATCCGCTATTTTGTCAACAAGATAAAAGCAGATAAGATCCAGGACATTATTGATTTCACCCGCGACGGCCATGAGCTTTTTTTCAGAATCGAAAACTCATCCAAACTGACGATCGCTTTGCTGGACGGCCTGTCTCTCGGCGGCGGCAGCGAACTGGCGCTGGCCTGTCAGGCGGTTGTTGCCACACCTGCAGGTTCTTTGGGTTTTCCGGAGACCGGCATAGGCATCTATCCCGGTCTCGGAGGTATGCTCCGGATGACGCGTTTTGCAGGCCCCGAGCTTGCTAAATATTTTGTGATGACCGGGACTGTTATTTCCGCTGATGATGCAAAGGCACTGGGCATCGTAACCAAACTCGTTAAACCTTCTGAGATCGAAACGGCCATTCATGATCTGGTGCGCGAAGGCGTTTCGGATAAATACCCAAGCAGAGAAATTCCTGCCAACCTGAAGCCATATGCCAAAATGTACGGCAACGAAAATGTTGCAAAACTTCTCGCCGGTCAAACACCTGAGGGGGTTGCCGGAGATATTGCCGCCAAGGCCGCAAAGATCATTGCTTCCAAAGCCCCGATCGCCCTCAGGCTTGTAAATCAAATAATTGACCGGCAGGCGGGTAAGTCTGTGCCTGAAGCCATAGAGATTGAACTTGCACATCTCGGTGAAATTTTTTCTACTGCAGATGCTCTTGAGGGCCTTTCGCATATGGGTAGCAAAAGGCCTGAATTCATGGGAAAGTGACTCCGATGACACCCGAGGAAAAATTGACCGCCCGGGGCTGGAAAAAGCAGGCAACCTACGACGAACCGCGTTTGTCTGAAATGGTCGAGATGTACGAAAAAATAGGCATTGAAGTTCACCTCGAACCGTTTAATCCGGATAATGAAAAACAATGCACCAGCTGCATGCAATCGACCCCGGGGCTTTACAAAACAATTTATACGCGCGCAAATAAATAAACGAGAATTCAACTGTGAATTTTTCTCGGTGCGCACGATTATCGCGGCAGTAATAAATAATAGATAAAGGACTTTACTATGCACAAACTACTGACTGACAACCCAGGAGAAAAAATGGTGCTTTTGGGCAACGAGGCCATTGCCCGGGGCGCGATTGAGGCCGGTGTTGCTTTCACCAGCACCTACCCAGGCACGCCTTCTTCGGAAATTTCAACCAACTTTTTCCAGATTTCCCAGGAATGCGATCTGTATTTTGAATACAGCACGAATGAAAAAATATCCATGGAAGTTGCGGCTGCGGCTGCAAACTGTGGTGTTCGCAGCATGTGCGTCATGAAGCATGTGGGCCTCAATGTGGCCGCCGATGCGCTGATGACGCTGGCATATGTAGGTGTCAAGGGCGGAATGGTCGTTCTCTCAGCCGATGACCCTTTCATGTTTTCAAGCCAAAATGAACAGGATAACCGCTATTATGCCAAACTGTCCGGACTGCCCATGTTGGAGCCATCATCGGTTGAAGAAGCAAAAGAGCTCATTCCTTATGCCTTTGATCTTTCCGAAAAGCTTCAGGAGCCCGTCATTTTTCGAACAACCACCCGCATAAACCATTCAACCGGGCTGGTAACGCTGGGAAAGATCAGGAAACGCAAACCTGAAGGCACTTTTACCAAAGATCCATTAAATCTGGTGGTTGTCCCGGCCGTAGCACGAAATCTGCATGTCAAATTGCTCAAAAATTGGGATGCGGCGCTAGAGCTGGCTGAAAAATCGGAATATAACACGATAGGCGGACAAGGTGCGTGGGGCATTATCTGCAACGGAGTCAGCGACAATTACGTCACTGACGCTATCAAAGAACTTGGCATTGAGAACAAGTGCAAGGTGCTTCGAATCGCCTTTTCGCATCCATTACCTTCCAAACTGATCAAAGGCTTTCTCAAAGGAGTTGAAAAAGTCTTGATTGTCGAGGAGGGTGAGCCTTACATGGAAGAGGCGACAAAAGCCTTTGCCCAGGAAGAAGGCCTGACGCTTCCGATCAAGGGCAAAGCCGAGGGTCTGTTCACGCGTTTATATGAGTATAATCCGGCTCAGGTCAGGAATTGTATCGCAAACTATTTCGGTGTCGATCATACCCCGCTTTCTGCTATCGACCTTTCGGATGTTCCCCCCATTCCCCAGCGCCCACCCACGTTGTGCGCGGGATGCTCACATCGAGCGACGTATCACGAAATCAAGAAAGCCGCTGAAGGCCTGGCGACCATTTACCCTTCAGACATCGGCTGCTATACATTGGGGCTTCTTCCACCCTTGTCATCGGCTGATTTCCTTATATGCATGGGATCTTCGGTTGGCAGTTCCGGCGGATTTGCACAGGTAACCGACAAAAAGGTGATTGCATTTATCGGTGATTCCACGTTTTTTCATTCAGGCATACCCGGGCTTATCAATGCGGTTTACAACAACCATAATTTTACACTGGTTATACTCGACAATGGAACGACGGCAATGACCGGGCATCAGCCGAATCCAGGCGTCGATATGAAAAAACTGAACCTTGAAGGATACGGAAAAGTGTCCATCGAAGCCGTCGTGAGGGCCATCGGCGTGGAGAGTGTCACCGTTATCAAGCCTTACAAAGTAAAAAAGAGTATTGAGGCCATCAAAGAGGCCATCAACTATAAAGGGATCTCCGTGATAATCTCTGAAGAAATATGCGCCCTGTATGCCAATGCGCTCAAGCTTCCTAAACGCAGACCGTTTCGGGTGAGCGAAAAATGTAAAGACCACAAGGATTGCATCAATAGTCTGGCCTGCCCCGCCTTTTATATTTGGGAGGACAGGGTAAAAATCGATCCCAATTTATGTACAGGATGCGCGGTATGCGCACAAATTTGCCCGGAAAACGCAATCCTGCCTGAAAAAGCCGGCGGATGAGGAAAAGAAATGGAGTAAGGAAAAATTATGGAAACAAAAAGATTAGTCATCGTGGCTGTAGGGGGTCAAGGGAATCTGCTGGCATCCAGTGTACTGGGAGAAGCGGCCCTTCTTTCCGGAATACCGATGAACATGAGTGAAATACATGGCATGGCTCAACGCGGCGGCGTGGTGGAATCTGCAATCGTGTTCGGCGATGCCAAAAGTACGATCATCTCCGATGGAGAAGCCGACCTGCTTGTGGGATTCGAGCCTGCCGAGACCTTGCGGGCCTTGAGCAAGTGCAATAAGAATACTGTTGTGATCACCAATCTCGCTCCTTTAATGCCCTTTACGGTCAACATTGGGCAGGGAGTCTATCCGGACCTCAAGCAGCTTCAGGAGCTGATACGCGCTAAAACTGCAAAGCTCATTGCCTTTAATGCCACGGACCTCGCAAAAGAGGCCGGCAATGTTTTAGCGGTCAACATGGTGCTGCTTGGCGCATTGATTCAAACCGGAATCTTGCCGCTCAAATCCGAAACGGTCAAAGAGGCGATGAAACGTAAAACAAAGACACAATTTCTGAAATCCAATTTAAAAGCTTTCGATCTTGGATATTCGGCTGCAGAAAATGCTGCCTAGATTCGCTTAAACAGTCTATGTTTCCTGCGCGGATTGGAATATATCTTAAAAAGGAGAAAAGTCATGGCCTGGAACAAAAAGTATGAATGCATGCCGGTTGAGAAGCTCCAGAAATTTCAACTGGAAAAGCTCAAGGAGACTGTAGCGTGGGTATCTCAAAAGGTTCCTTTTTATAAAAATAGATTCAAGGAACTGGGTGTCAAAGCTGCTGATATCAAAAGTATCGAAGATGTTTCCAAACTGGGATTTACAGTGAAAAATGATCTCCGGGACAATTACCCTTTTGGTCTGTGTGCAGTCCCAATGAAAGACGTAGTTAGAGTCCATGCATCTTCGGGAACTACCGGCAAACCCATTACCGGTCCATACACTGCTGAAGATCTTGATCAATGGATCGAGTGTATGTGCAGAAACCTGCACGCTGCAGGTGTGCGACAGGATGATATCGTACAGAATGCTTATGGTTATGGTCTTTTTACCGGTGGATTGGGATTTCACCAGGCCGCCACCAAAATGGGGTGTGCGGTTGTCCCCACCAGCTCAGGACTAACCGAACGCCAGATTACCTTGATGCAGGACTTTGGAACCACAGTATTGTTCTGCACGCCTTCCTATGCCCTTACCATTGCGGAACGGGCCGAAGAGATGAAAGTGAATACTAAAAAATTGCCCTTGCGTATTGGGGTCTTCGGTGCCGAGCCCTGGTCTAAGGGAATTCGCCAGGAAATCGAAGAACGCATGAACATTAAAGCCATGGAGGCTTATGGATTAACCGAGCTTTGCGGGCCGGGTGTCGGCTTTGACTGTGAGGCCCAGGATGGAATACACCTCAATGAAGACCACTTTCTGGCAGAAATTGTCGATCCGAATACACTGGAGCCGCTCCCTTTGGGACAACAGGGAGAGTTGATTTTCACCTCGCTGCAGCGCAGGGCGATGCCGATGATTCGATATCGAACAAAGGATATCACCCGCCTGCATCGCGACAAGTGCCCCTGCGGTCGCACGTTTGTAAAAATGGATAAAATTTTTGGCCGCTCCGATGATATGCTTATCATCAGCGGCGTTAACGTCTTTCCTTCTCAGATCGAATCCCTGCTGTTGGATATCGAGGAGGTCGAACCACAATACAGGCTTGTCGTTCGTAAGAAAGGCTATCTTGATCAGTTGACCATTCAAGTGGAAGGAAAGACAGAGATATACGATGCCGGCTCTGAGAAAAAACTTGTCGTCGAAGCAAAGATCGCCGGCCACATTAAAGGAATGATGGGAATCGGTGTTGAAGTAGAGCTGGTGGAGCCCAAATTTATCGCCCGCAGTGAAGGCAAAGCGCTGAGGGTCGTCGACGAACGGCCCAAGCAACTGCGATAAACGGTATAGCTGCGAGGCTTTAACCAATCGTTAAAAAGGTGGGTGAGCAAGCCTTGCCTGTGCAGGGGAGGTAAAAATGGTCGGCAAATCAGAGTTTCGTCCCCGGTCTTTTGCAGTGGTCGGTGCAGGCCCGGTCGGTTGCATCGTCGCTGCTTTCCTCGCCAAAGGTGGTTATGAGGTAATCCTTTGCGATGTAATTCCGGATCTTTTAAACCCGGCGCTGGATCCCGGAATCATTCTCGAAGGTGCAGAAAACCTTCAGCAGAAAGTATCCCAAATATCCACCAGTGTCGATGAATTAGCGGATCATAATCCCGATGTTATTATCATCACCGTCAAAGCCAATGCTTTGCCGTTGCTGGCCTCATCCATTGAAGGGTTCATTCACGAAGGGATGTATGTTGTCAGCTGGCAAAACGGCATTGACACGGAGTTGGAGCTGGCAAAATCACTTGGCAAGACCCCGGTGATGCGCGCAGTCGTCAACTATGGTTGCGGGCTCCTTGGCCCTGCCCATGTGCGCGTACCATTCCATCACCCCCCGCACTATATCCAGGAACTCGACCCCCATTCTCAGCCAGCAGCACTGGCCATTGCCGAAATTCTAACCCAATGCGGGCTCACCACCGAGCACACGGATCAAATTGTTTCGATGGTCTGGCGAAAATCAGCCATGAATGCCGCCATGAATCCGGTTTGTGCGGTTACCGGCCTGACCATGTCACGGGCCATGAACGACCCCATTGTTTTTCAAATCGTCGACGCACTGGCAAAAGAATGCATAAATGTTGCCAGAGCGAACGAGATCAGTCTGGGGTGGGATTTTTACCCCCATGCCATGGAATACATGCGCAGCGCTGGTGATCATAAGCCTTCCATGCTGATGGATATTGAAGCCAACCGTCGCACCGAAATTGACTTTATCAACGGAAAATTCGTTGAATACGGTAAGCGAATTGGAATAGATACACCCTACAACAATACGCTGAGGGCCCTGGTAAAGGGTCTGGAGTCCAAATGACCTCGAAAGAGATATTTGTTGGTGCTGATGTGGGGTCTTCGAGAACAAAAGTTGCGGTTCTCGATGCAGGAAAGAATCTACTGGGCTATGCCGTCAAAAAATCGGGTACCGATTTTGCCGCCACTGCCAATGAATGCCTGGCGATATCTCTTAAAATGGCGAAATCAGAGCCCATCGACATTGCCAACGCCATTGCAACCGGCTACGGCCGCAAAAATGTTGAATTTGCCACAGATACCAAAACGGAAATCGGCTGTCATGCCAGTGGGTGCTATCTGTATTTCCCAAAAGCCATTACCATTATCGATATCGGTGGACAAGACAATAAAATTATCAAACTCGATGAACGCGGGCGTCGAACCAGCTTCAAAATGAACCGCAAATGTGCCGCCGGCACCGGCGCATTCCTGGAAGAGATGTCCGCTCGCCTGGATATTCCACTTGAAGAAATGGACGGATTGGCCGCCAAGTCGGAAAATATGGTCAAACTGGGAAGTTTTTGCACGGTTTTTTCTGCCACTGAAGTACTGGAAAATATTCGTCATGGAAAAAAAATTGAGGACATTGTCAAAGGCGTGTTCTTTTCGGTGACAAGAAGAGTTATGGAAATGGATTCCATGACGGAGAACGTGGTTATGACCGGCGGCGTGGTGGCCCACAACCCTTTTATGGTGAAAATGACCGAGGAGATGATCGGGAGAAAAATCCTGGTCCCGGAACACCCGCAGCTGACCGGCGCCATCGGTGCCGCGTTGTATGCTATAAATGCCGGGCAGTGAGCCCGAGGCCAAGTGTGCACTAGGGTTTCCGGCTGCCGGCCAGTGGATAAAGAATTGAAAAAAGCATAGAAAATCTGGAGGATTCATCATGACCGAAGAAAAAAAAGTCGTCAGAAAAAAAATAAATGCTGCCGCCGACGTTGGAAAATTCATGCAGGATTATTATCTGGAGCTGGATGAGGCATCCAGGAAGGGAAAGCCTAAAATTGCCTGGTGCACCAGTGTTGGACCCGCAGAAATATTAAGAGCTATGGATTTTTTAGTGTATTTCCCCGAAACGCATTCGGCAATGCTCGGCGCGACAAAAATGGCTACCGATCTCATTCCGGAAGCCAATGCTTTGGGATATTCACCGGATATTTGCTCATACCTCACCGCCGACATCGGTGCGTTCCTCAAAGGCATCACACCCCTGAAAAAAGCCTTTAATATCCAGAGCATTCCCAAACCCGATGTGCTCGTATTCAACACCAATCAGTGCCGGGATGTCCAGGATTGGTTTGCCTGGTACGGCGAAAAATTCGATGCTCCGGTTATCGGAGTCAACACATACAGGGGTGTCGGAGAAGTAACCGAAAAGCATATCGGCTCAATCGCCAGGCAGATGGAGGCGCTGATCGAGCCTCTGGAAAAAGTATCCGGTCAAAAATTCGAGCTCGATAAATTAAAAAAAGCCGTAAAATTATCGCGTGATTGTTCGGATATCTGGAAAAAAATCCTGGACACCGCAGCCGCCAGACCCTCTCCGATAACATTTTTCGATGGAACCACCCTGATGGGTCCCGCCGTGGTGGGCCGGGGCACCCAAAAAGCGCTGGATGTCTTTCAGATTTTGCTGGCGGAGCTGGAGGAGCGGATTGCCAATGGTGAAGGAGCACTGGAGGATGAAAAATACAGAATTTACTGGGACGGCATGCCGGTGTGGGGTCGGCTCAGCGCACACTCAAAATTGTTCTCGGCCCTGAATGCCAATGTTCTGGCCTCTACCTACTGCAACAGCTGGATATTTTCGGCATTGGATCCCGACGATCCCTTCAACAGCATGGCCAGAGCCTATACGGAATTGTTCATTGTGCGATCCGATGAGGCCAAGGAAAAATATATCAAAGATATGCTCAATTTCTTTAATGTCGACGGAGTTATCTACCATGATGCCAAGACATGCCCGAACAACTCCAACTGCCGTTATGGTATGCCGCAGAGACTCGAGAAAGAAACCGGTATTCCCAGTTTGACGATTAACGGCGATTTGAACGATCTGCGGCTACTCTCTGATGAACAGACCAAAACCAACGTGGAGGCATTTGTCGAGCAATTGGAAGAGAGTAGGTAAAAAGCGGGTATAACCAAAAACCAATTTATGTGGAGATCTACCATGTTAGACTCTTTATTTCGACCGAAAAAAGTAGCTGTAATCGGAGCTTCTTCCAAGGAGCTATCCATCGGTAACCGGGTGATTAAAAATCTGCTGGATTTTGGGTTCAAGGGTGAAATTTACCCCATCAACCCAAAAGCGGACGAAATCCGAGGGGTAAAGGCATATAAGTCCATTCTGGATTGTCCGGATAACATTGATGTTGTCCACATGGTGATCCCGGCAAAATTCGTACCCCTGGCCATGGAAGATTGCGGCAAAAAAGGGGTAAAAAATGTAATTATCAATTCCGGAGGTTTTTCGGAAACCGGGCCGGAAGGAGCGGCCATCGAAAAAGATTTTCTAGAGAAAGCCAGACATTATGGAATACGCGTGCTGGGCCCTAATTGTCAGGGAGTGATCAACACCGATGTCGACATTAGGGCTTACTGCAACTTTACTTTCACCAAACCGGAGCCGGGATATATTTCTATTGTTGCGCTCAGCGGTGGGGTGGCCGAAGTGATCCACCAGGCATTTTCCCAAATGGGAGTCGGTACCCGAATTTATGCCTCCAACGGCAACGCTTGCGATGTCACGATTCCCGAAATTATCCGCTACCTGGGCGATGACAGCGGCACACGGGTAATCGTCACCTATGTTGAAGGGCTGAGGGATGCCAGCACCTTTATGGAAGTGGCCACCGAGGTCGCCGCTAAAAAACCGATTCTGGCCATGAAAGCCGGCCGCACCATGGAAGGCGCCAAAGCCGCAGCATCTCATACTGGCGGTCTGGCCAAAGAGGATATCGCAACCGATCTTATCTTTAAAAAAGCGGGCATTCTGTCCTTTAGAGATGAAGGCGAACTGATCCAGGCTGCGGCAGCCTTTGCCAGCCAGCCGGTTCCCAAGGGCAACCGGATCGGTATCATCACCAACACCGGTGGACCCGCGGTCATTGGCACAGATGTCATGGTGGGTGCCGGTCTTACATTGCCTCCGCTTTCGCAAAAGACCGAAAAGCTGCTTTCCGAAACCCTATACCCCGAAGCATCGGTAAACAACCCTGTAGATGTTTTGGCAACCGGAACCGCCCAGCATTATCGCACCTGCCTGGATGCAATGATGGCCGATAATAATTTTGACGGGGTAATGGTCAATTTTGTAACGCCGTTCTTTGTGGACAACGAAAGCATTGCCAGAGAAATTGTAGAGGTTAGCAATCAGCAACTCAAACCGATTATCTGTAATTTGATGACTGACAGGCGCCAGTGGACAGAGGTAGTAAAAATCTTACAGTACGGCGGCGTGCCGTGCTACGCATTACCCGGTGAAGCAGCGCGGGCCATGTCCGCCCTGGTTCACTACAACAAAATTCGCAGTCGCAAAATCGGAGAAGTCAAGCATTTTGCCGAAGCAGACAAAACAAAAGGTGCAAAAATCATCGCAGCTGCCAGGGAGAAAGGAAAATCCAATCTTTCGGCTGAAGAGGTCTACAGCATTTTGTCGGCCTACAATATTCCTACAGCACCATGGCGCATTGTGAAAAGTGCCGAGGAAGCCCTAAAGGCGGCTGCCGAGATCGGCTATCCGGTGGTTATCAAAGCCGACGCCGAGTCCATCGTCCACAAAAGCGACATGGGCGGTGTCGTTGTTAATCTAAAGGATGCTGATGCCGTTCAAACGGCCGCAGCCGCGTTGCAAAACACGTTTTCCAACGATGACCTTTGCTTTTTTATCCAAAAATACATGCCTGGCGGGCTCGAATTAATCATGGGCGCAAAGGCTGAAGATGCCCTCGGCCACGCCGTCATGTTCGGTATTGGTGGAATATTTGTTGAGATCATGAAGGATGTCGTGTTCAACCTCACACCGGTATCATCGGGGGAGGCAGAAGAAATGCTGGCATCGATAAAAGCCGCACCTTTGCTGGAGGGGGCCCGCGGAAAGCAGGGAGCCGACCGGCAGAAGCTGGCCGAAATCATCCAGCGGCTCTCCCAGCTGCTTACCGACCAGCCGGATATCCGGGAAATGGATCTAAATCCGCTCATCGCCTACGAAGATCAGGTGTATGTGGTAGATGCAAGAATTTCAATTTAAAGGAGATTCGCCATGGCCGGCTGGCTCAATTTGGGGCAACACCTTAAAGTCAATGCAAAAAAATTTCCAGACACTGTTGCTCTTAAAGATGCTGCCCGCAGTTATACCTATCTTCAACTAAACAAGCGGGTCAATCAACTGTCCCACAGCCTCCTATCCCTGGGCTTGACCAAGGGGGATAAGATCGCGGTGTTCATGGAAAACAGCATCGAGATAGTCGAAATTTTCCTGGCCACCGCCAAAACCGGGATTATCATCGTGCCCATAAATTTTCGCCTGGTCAGCCAGGAAGTCGAGTACATTGTCGAAAATTCCGATGCCAGGGCCTTTGTTGTTCACGATGAATTTACTTCCATCATTGATCCGATAAAAACCAATCTCTTCAATATAGTTCCGGAGAATTATATTGTTGTTGGGAAAAGCAGAGACGGATATCGTCCTTATGAAGCATTTATTGGAAATTCACCGGATACCGAGCCCGGCATAAAGGTCGATCCGGCAGACACCTGGATTTTAATTTATACTTCCGGAACTACCGGAAAACCCAAGGGCGTTGTGCGCTCCCACGAGTCCCATATCGCCTTTTACCTGATCAATGGGATAGATTTCGGGTTTAGCGAGCATGACACCTGCTTGAATGTCATGCCTTTGTGCCACATCAACTCGACTTTTTTTACCTTTACCTTTATCTATATCGGCGGTTCGG
>Ga0209536_100003558_pt1 | contig 24956 bp, 27 predicted proteins | sample DeeMarSeWOR28_12_FD_187461 | JGI IMG/M metagenome (GOLD analysis project Ga0209536, IMG submission 187461) | Marine sediment microbial communities from White Oak River estuary, North Carolina - WOR-2-8_12 (SPAdes) (version 2) | ecosystem: Environmental > Aquatic > Marine > Intertidal zone >...
TTCTCCACACCCATTTCCTCTTGCAGGAACTTGATGACTTTACGCACCTCATCGGTTTCCGCGGCCCACTCGATGCCGGCATAAATGTCTTCGGAGTTTTCCCGAAATATAACCATGTCAGTTTTTTCCGGCTCCTTGACCGGGCTCGGTGTGCCGGCAAAGTAACGTACCGGGCGCAAACAGACATAGAGGTCGAGCTCCTGACGCAGGGTTACGTTCAAGGAGCGGATGCCGCCGCCTACCGGTGTCGTCAGCGGTCCCTTGATCGACACCACGTAATCCTTTACCGCATTGAAGGTTTCCTCCGGAAGCCAGACGTCGTCACCATAGGTGTTGACGGCTTTTTCACCGGCGTAGATTTCCATCCACGCGATCTTTCGCTTACTGCCATAGGCCTTGTCGACAGCAGCATCCACGACCTTTTTCATCACTGGAGTGATATCAACGCCGATGCCATCGCCTTCGATAAAAGGAATAATTGGATGGTCGGGGACATCGAGCCCACGATCCCCGACAGTGATTTTTTCGCCTTCTGCGGGAACGGAAATTTTGTCGAACGCCATGGGTTACTCCAGATTTGATTGTCAGGCTGGCCTGCTCTGCCTGCGTGGTTTAGTCTCGCAGCACAGCGCCAAAAGGGGCGCATTCTACCACCTGACCGCCGGTCTCCAAGCCCCAATCGATGAAATCCACGACACGACTCATACTATTTAACAAGCCCTACGATGTGCTGTGTCAGTTCACGGATCAGGCGGGCCGGAAAACGCTGGCACAATTCGTTGATGTTCCCGGCGTCTATCCTGCGGGACGACTGGATCGTGACAGTGAGGGCCTGGTGTTACTGACCAATGATGGTGCACTGCAGGCCAGACTGAGCCACCCTCGGCACAAGATGGAAAAGACCTATTGGGTACAGGTCGAGGGTGAGCCGGATGACCAGGCAGTCGACCGGTTGCGCCAGGGCGTTGTCATACAGGACAAGAAAACCCGTCCGGCAAAGGTCTCGCGGATTAGCGAGCCGGAGTTGTGGCCGCGTAACCCGCCAATCCGGTTCCGAAAGGCTATTCCGACCAGTTGGCTGGAAATCACGCTGACCGAAGGGCGCAATCGACAGGTTCGCCGGATGACCGCTGCCGTCGGTTACCCTACCCTGCGACTCATTCGGGCAGCAATTGGGTCCTGGCATCTTGACGATCTGGCGCCCGGCGAGTGGCGCGACGCTGACCCTGACTTATAATCTGGCGCTATGGTGTGGAAACCCAATGTCACTGTTGCTGCGATCGTCGAACGAGACGGACGCTTCCTCTGCGTGGAGGAGGAAACCGGGAGCGGACTGATGATCAACCAGCCTGCCGGCCACCTCGAAGATGACGAAAGCCTGATCGATGCGGTTGCCCGCGAGACACTGGAAGAGACAGCCTGGCACTTCCTCCCCACTGCGCTGGTGGGCATCTATCGCTGGCGCCAGCCCGATAGACAGATTACCTATTTACGCTTTGCTTTTACCGGGAAGCTGCTGGAGTTTGACAACGGCCGAACGCTGGACGATGGCATTGTTCGCGCACTCTGGTTAAGCCGCGACGATCTGGCGCAGACCCGTGACCGCCACCGTAGCCCACAGGTGTTACGCTGCGTTGATGACTATCAAAACGGCATACGACTGCCGCTGGACACCTTGCATGATCTCTGAAATGGAATTAAATGCCGATGGCCACTAGCGAACACGTTGTCGTTGGTATCTCCGGCGGCGTCGATTCCGCTGTGGCCGCCATGTTGCTGTTGCAACAGGGCTATCAGGTGACTGGCGTCTTTATGAAAAACTGGGAAGAGGACGACGACGCGGAGTATTGCGCAGCAGAGGAAGACTACCGTGTCGCGCGCGAAGTCTGTGCCCAGCTGGAAATTCCGCTACGTGCGATTAACTTCGCCAGCGAATACTGGGACCGGGTATTTGCCTATTTCCTGGAGGAGTATCGCGCTGGTCGCACACCGAACCCGGATGTCATGTGCAACAAGGAAATCAAGTTCAAGGCATTCCTCGACTACGCCATGTCGCTGGGTGCGAAACACATAGCCACCGGCCACTATGCCCGAGTTGATGAGGCAAGCGGCTCGTTCCGGTTGCTACGTGGCAAAGACGAGAACAAGGACCAGAGTTATTTTCTTTATGCACTCGGCCAGCACGAACTCTCGTCTTCACTGTTTCCGGTGGGTGAGCTGGAGAAGCCGCATGTGCGCCAACTGGCCGAGGATGCCGGCTTCGTGAATCATGATCGCAAGGACAGCACCGGGATCTGCTTCATTGGCGAGCGCCGGTTCAAGGACTTCCTGGCGCAATACTTGCCAGCACAGCCCGGCGAGATTCGCGATCTGGAGGGTAACGCCGTCGGTGAGCATGATGGTCTCATGTACGCGACCATCGGCCAGCGTCACGGGCTTGGCATCGGCGGTCCGGGCGATCCCTGGTATGTCGCCGACAAGGATCTTGAGCGCAACATTCTCTATGTCGTCCAGGGCCAGGACCACCCGGCGTTGTTCCGGGACCAGTTGCTGGCCACAGACCTGACCTGGGTCAGTGGTCGAGCCCCAACAGATCGTTCTACTTGCACTGCAAAGATTCGGTATCGCCAGCTGGACACACCGTGCACCCTGAAATTTACCGACTACGGCGTCAATGTGCATTTTGCACAGGCGCAGCGCGCCATTACGCCGGGTCAGTCGATCGTCTTTTACGACCAGGCCGTCTGTCTCGGCGGTGGCATAATCCAGTCACCCGCGGATCATGCCACTGTTGCCGGTGTCGCCACGGCCGCCGCCTAGGGGCTCGACATTGCGCGTCGGTACGGGCGTTCTGGTAGAATCCGGGCTTCCGTGGTGAATCCCGCCACCAAACCAAGAAATAATAACGATGTCTGATTCCGAATCTCTCGCATTGAGCAGCCTCACGGCTGTGTCGCCACTGGATGGCCGTTATGGTCGTGCCACCTCCTCGCTGCGTTCAATATGCAGTGAATACGGGCTGATTTACTACCGCGTAGTGGTCGAGATTCGTTGGCTTCAAATGCTGGCCGCGAATCCAGATATCAAGGAAGTGCCGGCGTTCGACAAGAATGCCACCTCGGTACTGGAAAAGATTATTCAGGACTTCAGCGAAACCGATGCGCAGCGAGTTAAGGATATCGAGGCAACCACGAATCACGACGTAAAAGCCGTGGAGTATTTCCTCAAGGAAAAGATTGCCGGCAACGATGCTATTCAGGCGGTGAGCGAGTTCATTCATTTTGCCTGTACCTCGGAAGACATCAACAACCTGTCCCACGGACTAATCCTGAGCGCTGCCCGCAGCGATGTGCTGCTGCCCCAGATCGACGCTATTATTGCTGCGATCGACGAACTGGCAGCACGCTATGCAGACGTACCAATGCTTGCCCGGACACACGGGCAACCCGCCTCCCCGACAACACTCGGCAAGGAAATGGCAAACGTCGCGGCGCGTTTACGTCGGCAGCGCGACCAGATCGCCGGCGTCGAGCTACTCGGTAAAATCAACGGCGCGGTGGGTAACTACAATGCGCATATTGCTTCCTACCCGGAAGTTGACTGGCCGCAAGTCGCCGAGGCATTCGTCACCAGCCTGGGTTTAAGCTGGAATCCGTACACTACACAGATCGAGCCACACGATTACATTGCCGAGTTGTTCGACGCGGTCGCCAGGTTCAATACCATTCTTATCGATTTTGATCGCGACATCTGGGCCTACATATCGCTCGGATACTTCAGTCAGAAAGTCATCGAAGGCGAAGTTGGCTCGTCGACCATGCCGCACAAGGTAAACCCGATCGACTTTGAAAACTCGGAAGGCAATCTGGGTATGGCCAACGCAGTACTGGGCCACCTCGCTGACAAACTTCCAATCAGCCGTTGGCAGCGAGATCTGACTGATTCGACCGTCCTGAGAAATGTCGGCGTGGGCCTCGGCTACTCGGTACTCGCTTATTCCTCGACCTTGCGCGGCATTGGCAAGTTGCAGGCCGACGTCGATATCATTTCGGCAGACCTGGATCAGCACTGGGAGGTGTTGGGCGAGGCAGTTCAAACGGTCATGCGTCGCTACGGTATCGAGCAGCCCTACGAGAAACTCAAGGCCCTCACCCGAGGCAAGAAAGACATCACGCCCGAGTCGTTGCGTGAATTTGTCACTGGCCTTGAGATTCCCGATACCGCCAAGCAGTCATTGCTGGCCCTGACCCCTGCCACATACACTGGCAACGCTGCCGAACTGGCAAAGAAAAACGCCCGCTAATTGCGGGCGTTTTGCACTCTAACCCGATCTGGGGCTAGTTAGCGCCGTCTCTTGGCTGCCTTTTTCTTGGCCGCTTTTTTCTTGGTAGTCTTTTTCTTGCTGGCCTTCTTCGCGGCAGGTTTTTTCACCGGGGCTTTTTTGGCCGCGGGGCGCCGCGCCGAAGCGGCCGACCCACCTTCTTCCTGGGTTCTCGCGACGAACAGAAATACCGCCAATCCTACCACTGCGATGAATACAACAATGTTATAGAACCCGTGCGGCATCGAGTGGCTCACCAACATCTGGTGCCCGATGATGATCCCCGCCAACAGCAATGCAGTTGCGGCTGCGCCTGTGAAGTCGGACTGCGGATTCTCACCCATGACCAGCAAGATGATGGCCATACCAAGCATATTGGCCGCCAACAGGAAATGCGTCGTACTATTGTAGGCGTGTACACTAATTACCTTGTGCGCGCTCATGGGATCAGCAACCATGCTCAGGGCTATAAGCAAAAGTAGCGCTGCCCCGATTCTTAGCGCGATTTGAATTTGTGCTCTCATACTTATTGTTCCTCCACGTCGGTAGCGGCTATGCTATTATTTATTAGCACATAATTATGTAGATTGGCGTCAAAATCGACACCATCCTCCCATATCAAATGACGATGGGCAACGACGAAAACGTGAGCAACAACGAAACCGGCAGTCGTTTCAGGGCATCCGGTCGTGAAGCAATCATCGAGAACGTGGCTTCAGCCTTCGAAAAGGCACGCCACAACATCTCGATCTTTTCCCCTATTCTCGACAGCAACTATTTCAACACCAGCCGTGTCACCGACGCGCTCGCCAGACTCTGCACTGGTGGCCGACCCAATCGCGTGCGAATTCTGGTACAGCGGGGCGACGAGACCATTCGCAATAATGGTCGCATCACCAGCCTGGCCCAGCGTCTTAGCGACTTTGTCGAACTAAAGCAGCTGGAGCATGGTGTCGGCACATTTTCGGAAATGTTTATCTTGATCGACAGGGATGGCTATTTGCGACAGCCCGATCACGAGAAGCCCGAATGCCTGGTTGATTTCGGTGCCAGCCACGAATTGGGTGCACTGTCGCGTCAATTTGATAAGCTTTGGGAGCGTAGCGAGCGAATTCCCGGCCTGCACGTGCTGGGTTTAGGAAGATAATCATGAGCCTGAATAGAACAATTCATCTGTTTCTGATTTCCAGCGCCGCTCTGGCACTGCTTGCGGGGTGCTCCAGCGCTCCAGCAAAACCTGTTCACAGCTATTCCATCTATGGTGAACGCGCTGCCGCGTATGCACAGAAAATGATCGGCACACACTACCGCTATGGTGGCAATCACCCGAGCAAGGGATTTGATTGCAGTGGGCTCGTCCAGTACAGCTACAACCTGGCCGGGCTGCAGGTACCGCGTAATACCAGGTATCAATACCGCTCGACCCGGTACGTGCCGTCGAACCAGCTCAGGCGCGGCGACCTGGTATTTTTCAACCAGCAGGGCAAACGTTACTCTCACGTCGGTATTTATATAGGTAACAGTAAGTTCGTACACGCACCCTCTACCGGAAAACGGGTTCGCATCTCGTCATTGAAGAATCGATACTGGAAACGCAATCTCTCGAGCACGCGCCGATTCGAGGCATTTTAATCTTGTCGCGGCCCGCACGGGCCCCGAGCCTACCGTGAACCAGACCGATTCCAGCAATTTGTGCTCTACGTTTCTTGCCATTGATCAATGAGCTGGGTTTAAAAGCTGAGGTCATTTCTGCCATAACACCAGTCAGATCACTGGATATCACTCCTACGACTCCCTTATCGACTATACTTACCGCTGACGTCACGACGTTTTGACGTGGCCTGTGCTGACGGCCCAATCTGGCAGCACGGCGAGCGGGGTATCCCGCGCATTGACCAAGATGATGAATCGTTCGGCAACTGCCAGGTTGCCGGGATCACAAGGAGGAGATATGCAATCGGAACGTCGCTGGAGTTCGCGCAAGCCCCTCATCCTGAATGTCGCCCTGTATTACGACCGAATCGGCCTGCTTCCGTGCCAGACTCGGGACATCAGCACGGAAGGCATGTTTATCCAGACCAGGCATGTAACCCTGGCGGAAGGAATTGCCGTTGATGCAGTGTTGACCGGTCTGGGTAGAACCCCGGCACATCATCTGCATCTGCCTGCTCGCATCGTTAGGGTCCATCGCGACGGCGTCGGACTTCGGTTTAACAATTTCGACATCGACACATACCAGTTTCTGCGCATGGTTCTTGATACAGCCGAGCCCGTCAGCGCCGCCTGAGTGTCAGTCGCTGTCTCCCTCAAACCAGTGTATTCTTCGCACTGGTTTGGTTTCTGTTCCACGTTTTATGAGTCAACAAGATACCTTGCAGCGGTTCCTGATCGAGGACAGTCCCGTGCGCGGCGAGCTGGTACACCTTGATAACACCTGGCGAGCTGTGCTGGAAAAACGCCACTACCCCACCCCGATACGCAATACGCTAGGTCAGTTTATGGCGGCAGCGGCTTTGCTATCCGCGACCCTTAAATTTCAGGGCTCACTGATTATGCAAATTCGGGGTAATGGCCCGATCCGTTTGTTGGTCGTTGAGTGCACCAGCAGTGGCGCCTTGCGCGCGACCGCGCAGTGGAAAGATGTGCCCGCGACAGAGGATCTGTCTGAGCTGTTTGGTGATGGTCAACTGGTAATCACCATCGATCCAAGGCTTGGCAAGGAGCGCTACCAGGGAATTGTCGAATTGAAGGCGTCCACTGTTGCCAAGGCACTTGAAGATTACCTGATGCAATCAGAGCAGCTTGCCACCCGACTCTGGCTTGCCTCGGATCAACACCAAGCTTGCGGCATGTTGTTGCAAAAGTTGCCGCAGGAAACCGGGGACGAAGATGGCGACGACTGGAATCGGGCAATCCATCTGGCGGAAACACTGACAAAAGATGAATTGCTCATGATGCCTCCCAACGAGATTATCAGACGCCTCTATCATGAAGAAACAATTCGATTGTTTGCTTCCGAGCCCATGAGCTTTTCCTGCTCGTGTTCGCGCGACCGGGTAGTACGTGCGCTGCGGGTAATGGGGCCGGATGAGCTCAACAAATTAATTCATGAGCAAGGGAACGTTTCTGTCGATTGCGAGTTTTGCAACGAGCACTACGAGTTTGATGCAGTCGATGTGGAGCAAATATTTGCCTCGGCTAATCCCGCCGAGGCACCACCCACCCCGCAGTAGATGCTGCAGCACTCATAAATTTCCTCACTAACATCAGGCAGCAGTTGTTTCGCTGACAGCAAGCGCAGACAATGATCTTAAACCGTGTATAGAACTGAATATGTCGACTGAAGCCAACAAGATCCCTAGCGCACTGGTCCTGATTAGCCCACAGTGCCCACATTGCGCGTTGGTAGTGCAGGGATTGCAGGAACTGGTAAAGGAAGGCGCCCTATCACGCCTCGAGATTGTCAACATCGTCGCCGATCCCGGCCCCGCTACCGAGCGTGGTGTTCGTTCGGTACCCTGGACGCAGATCGGCCCCTTTGTGCTGGAAGGCAGCCACACGCCAAACGAACTCCGACACTGGGCCGAACGCGCCAACGATCCTGATGGCATTGCATGGTATATCGACGAGCAGTTGAAAACGGGTGGACTGGCCCGGGTCGAAGCGATGATAAGGGAAGACCCGTCGCGCCTTGATGCCATTCCCCGCCTTGCCGGTGACACGGATACGGCAATGCAGACGCGAGTCGGCATTGCCGCTCTGCTAGAAAGTATCGAGGGCAGTGGCATGGCGAGACGGCTGAGCGATGAATTCATCAAGCTAACCAGTCATCCCGATGCCCGTGTTCGCGCTGACGCCTGTCACTTTCTGGCGCTGACTGAAAACACAGAAAACATTCCGGCGCTCGACGCTTGTCTGAACGACGACGACGAGACAGTCAGGGAAATAGCGGCGGAAGGCATTGAGCATCTGGAAGAATTCGTTGCGCAACACAAGCAGCAGTCTGATCAAGCCAACTGATCCGCGATGGACGAAAACCAATACCGTCAGACCTATCAGCAGATCAATGCACTGCCTTGTGTATTTGAACGAGCGATTTTGCGTCGATGTGCCGTTTGTATGCATGCACAGCGACTCAACATCGCCGAGCGCGAGGCAGTAAGTTGTCAGTCAGAATCCAGACGCTCTTTGTGCCAGGAATTTCTGGAGCTCATGCACCAGAAATCCCTGTTCGCGATCAAGCCAGAAAATCCTGACGAGCCATTGCCGTTCGGCAAGGAAATCAAGATCCAGTGCGGCGCCCTGCTAGGATTGCAAACGGAACTGGCAGCCGATGCGCCGGTCGACATCAGTCTTGTGCTGGAAGAAGCAGCACAAAAATACGGCAGTATTGACGCACTTCCGTTCGAAAACATTGTCCGTGAAGTAACCGCGTTCAGAGCACGTCGGCCACGCAAAGGCTAGAGCCCGGTACTGGCCAGCCAAAGACGCGTGCGCAATCCCGCTTCGGATGAGTAACCGACTTCTATAAACCGGATCCTGCCGGACGCATCAATGATGAAGGTGGTGGGCACCACCTTGATCCCGAATCGACGCGAGATGTCTCCAGCCTCATCATTGATTACCGAGAACCCGAGACCCTGCTCCTGTACATGACGTGCCACCTCCTGGTCGCTGCCGGACTGCATCGCAACCGTAATCACCGGGTAATCCCTGGCAATAGCGTCAATCGAGTTTTGCTCGAACCGACAAATGCGGCACCAACTCGCCCAGAAATGCACGAGAATCGGTTTATCAGCGGTCGCGCTTGAGAAGGATTGGCCGTTAAGCGTCTGGCCGGAGAGCACCGGTGCCTGACCACTGGCAATATCCCGGTGCTGGTAGGCCCGAACCCCGAAGAATACGACCAGAAAAGCGATCAGCCAGATCAGATTGGTGACAATGGTGCGACGATCGAATTTCATTGCTCCGCCTGATTGCGCATGTGGTCTGCCGTTCGGGCAAAGGAATCGGTAAGCTCGCGACGAAGCGCGGGATCGATGTCGAGTGAATCCATCGCGTGCTCCATACAAAGCAACCATTGATCACGCTCCGCTTCACCGATTGGCACCATCAGATGGCGCGATCGAAGACGTGGGTGTCCGTATTGAGCAATGTAGAGTGAGGGGCCGCCAAGCCAGCCAGATAAAAACATAAACAGTTTCTCAATCGAGCTCGATAAATCATCCGGATGCATCCGGCGTATCCCCTTTGCTTCAGTGAGCTGATCCATCTCCTGGTAAAAACGCACGACCAGCTTGCGCACGGCCTGTTCGCCGCCGAGTCGCTCATAGGGTGTTTCGGTTCGCTCATGCATCGGTTGGTTACAACAGCTTGCGATAACGTGCTGCATTTTTCAGCAGTCGCATTTTTTGCTGCTTCCACGGATCGGGCCATGGAAGCCCCGGGCGCACAAATGCGCGACACAGTATCAGCAGACCATCAATATCATCCTGGTGGACAAATTCCGGTGCCGGCCCTTCCGGCGCAACACAATCCTGACCGCCTTCGAAACCCTGGTTATGGTAGTTGCCTAGCGGGAGCGTAATACCAATTGCCGGCAGGTTCCAGATCGTCGCGGCGGCGGCTTCACAGGCGCCGCCATCCATGATGCGCTGCTGAAACCTGCCCGGCAAGACGCGACTGGCAACATCACCAAGAACCTTGAGGTAGTCTGCTGCATACACGGTTCGACGATCACCCAGACGAACAATCGGCCCCTTGCCAACAATGGCGCCTGGCAACGTGCGTGACGCCTCCAGACTAACAAACACGGATTTTCGCTTCGCGTTTGCCAACCAGCCCAAATCGAAGTGGGCGATGGCACCGACGAAGCCCACTTCTTCACCGCGTGTTAACAAACCGATAAACGGCGGCGCATTCTGCCTGTCACGTCGATAGGCAGCGAACGCTGTTTCCAGTACCGCGAAGACACCCACCAGGTCATCAGCCGCCTTGGTATACACGCGTTTACCACTGCGCCACACAGGCGCGCGAAAGGCCAGTCCGCCAAAAATTTCACGGGCGCGAAACCGTCGGACCAGAGAGGGATCATCAAACTGAATTTCCGCGCTCTCCATGTAGTATCCAGACTTGTGAATCGTCGGTTTTCTGATTCGGCCAAAACCGAAGACGCCGTCGTCATTGGCGAGCCACACCCTGGCGCCGCCGAGATGCTTGACCGGTGAACCCCCATGCCAGGTGATACCGAGGCGACGATTATCCTGCCAGGCTTTTCCATGAAAACCGGGATGATCCATGTGGGCTGCAAGTATTCGTAACGGCTCCTGATCGGGATCGCGTAGCAACGCGCGATAGTCTCGCGCTGAGGCAACACCGATAACGATATTCCCGGCAGGATCGATAAAGTGAGGAATTTCGCGGCGCTCGAGCTCATCCACCGCGACCCGGGTAACGAGTTGTTCGCGAAACGGGGCGGTCGGTTGGGAGAGAACTTTGTTTAGCAGGCGGGTTTGTCGCTGGTTCATAAAAAACTATTCAATAGTTGCGCCTCTGCCGGGCGTCGACCCCAACGGTGCTGAACCGGGGTTGTCAATCACTGTAGAGCAGATCAAGCAGCGCGCTATAGGATTCCATGTCCAGGCGGCTGAAACGAACACCGATGCCATCTTCGGTTGCACGGGCGACGGTTGCCGGCAGGCGATACTCCCTCGCTTTGCGCTCTTCACCGCTAGGCAATGTTATCGTTACTTCAACCGCGGTAAAGACAGGAACATCTCGCCAATCAGAACGTACAAACGCCCCTTCAAGACTGACATCGGTAATCCAGCCAGCTTGCGCTCCCAGCCTTGCATGAATCAACACTGCCGGGCGTCTGATGGATTTGCGCGGATTATCACGCCGTTCGGCATTCCGCCCAGGATTCACCTGTTCCATATCACCCCTCCTTGGGCATCAGCACTGATTGGCAGACTATCGACCGTGACAATCTGTAGGTCAAATTTACACCGATTCATCGATAAATGACATCAGCGCTCGAAAACCTGTCTTGCTTAAAGTGTCCTAGCCCATCAGGGTCAGATCGAGGAGCACGCCTAAGACTCAGATCGCTCGACTGACAGGTATTCGTCCCGATCGTCGGATGGCTGAGTTCGAACTCCTGCTGGATTTGCCGTCGGCGGTTATCCCGACCATCCGGGATTGATGCACGTCGATCATCATTCATACTAAGATTCCATCCTGACGGGCAAAACACGGCTTCCTTTGCCCAGGCAATCAGCCTGCTTGCCCGCCCGCCCAGGCGTAGCCCTGTATAGACTGGCTACGCGAACTCATACCAAAACAGGAATATGGACCAGAAAACTGTTCGACTCGACAAATGGTTGTGGGCTGCGCGATTTTTTAAAACCCGCGCGCTGGCCGCTGCGGCCATTGGTGGCGGCAAAGTCCTTGTCGATGGCGCCAGATCCAAACCCGCACGATCGATAGCCGTTGGCAATCGGTTGCGTATTACCAAGGGACCATTCTGTTTTGATATCGTAGTAAGTGCCCTTTCGGACAAGCGTGGCCCGGCAAACGTGGCGCGGACTCTTTATGAAGAATCGGAAGACAGCCGGAAACAGCGATTGCTTCAGGCTGAACAACAACGGCTGGCGAGTTTCTTCACGCCACGACCGAAACAGCGACCTGGAAAACACGATCGTCGTCGCCTACTGAAACACAAAGGAAAGGTATAACGCTTAATTACCGGCTGCACGTTGCGCCTGGATTGGTTTAGACGGTTTCGCCGGATCATTCAATCGCAACGCATTGCCGCTGATCGCGGCTGGTACTGGTCGTTTGTACGGGGCCTTCAGATAAAGCTCTGCCTTCTCTACAACAAAGTCCGGGGGCGTATCCCAGAAAATGCTGGAGTCATCAGGATTGTCGGCAGCGAACACGATCTCACGATACATTCTTTTCGCCTTATTTCGCTGTTTATTCACGTCGTACGTCTGCGCTTTTGCCAGGTACCAGTGCGCGTAATCTTTCTTGGCAAACAACGGTGCCATTTCTTCAATTTTTTCCATTGCCCCGATCGCGGGATAGACCTGAAGCTTTACCAGGTTCAGTGGCGCAGTCATATCAGGAAATCGTTCGAGGAAAGCGGCAAACGCCCGGCGATTTTCTTTCAAGGCCTCGTCCGGGTATCCGCAGTGCACCAGGATCAACTGATTCGCGCCGGAGAAGTGCGGGTTCTCGGGATAGAGCGCCACGGTTTGGCGGGACAATGGCAGGTATTTGCATGGGTCCGTGTACTCGGGCTGCAACGCCGCCGCAGCAAGCAGCATCCGGGCCGCTTCCGGCGCCATGATGCGGGCATGGGCGGTTGCACGCTCCAGATAGCTGATTCCAAGATCACGATCACCGCTTATATCGAGCAGATACGTCAACCACTTGAGGCCGCGCGGTACTGAACCGGCAATGTATTCATACATTCCCAAAACAAAGTAGGCGTCCTCCATGTCGGGATGCGCCTTGATCAGGTTACGCAAGGTATCGCGGCTAGCCCGAGCGTACTTGATAACACTGAAAATGTTATTAAATTCCACGTGAACCCGTCCCATAAAAAACTGGGACATACCGAGGTTGAGGCGCCAGTACACGTTCGAGGGATCCTTTTTCAGCATCTCTTCGGAGCGGGCGATGGTTTTCTCCAGCTGTCGTTGAGCCTCATTCCAGGCCGCCCGACGCTCATCTCCCTGACCGGCCTCCGCCTTCCCCCAGTAGATGCTGGCCCTGAGAAAACCAACCAACGGGAAATCCGGATTTTCTTTCTGCAGCCTGGCGAAGGTTTTCTCGGCATTGTCGAACTCAAGACGCAGCAGCTGGTCGGCCCCCTTGCGTGCGAGCAAGTCATTTGCCCAGGCAACGCCCTGCATCGAAAATAACAACACACCGGCCAGTAAAAACACTCCAAATCGCTGCTTCAAAGATTTGTTCCCGTGATAATTCACTATTTGTTACTTACGTATGACAAAATTTGCAAATACCGGTTCCATTCAACGACTCCGGAATGTACACCCATTAATAGCTTCACATCATAATCAATAAGCATGACAATTTCGCTAATCGCTGTCATCGACCTGTAATAATTCGTGGGTCTAATACCGGCTACATGAACACCAGTGGACTGACAAATGAGTGAACTCGGAAAAACCATTTTGACGGTTGAGGATGAGCGACCGATTCGCGAGATGGTTCGCATGTCGCTTGAAAAAGCCGGTTTTGACGTGCTTGAAGCCGAGGACGGCGAACAGGCGATGGTCGTCATCGCCGACCATCGCCCTGACCTCGTGCTGGTCGACTGGATGCTACCGGGGATGAGCGGTATCGATCTGGCCAGGCGACTAAAGCACGATGACAGCACCTCGGAACTGCCAATAATCATGGTCAGCGCGCGCGGTGAGGAAGAAGATAAAATCCGCGGTCTGGAAATCGGGGCCGACGATTACGTGGCCAAGCCCTTTTCCACGCGTGAACTGATTGCCCGCATCAAGGCGGTATTGCGTCGCACCGAACCCGGCGGAGGCGAAAAACAGCTGCAGTCCAGGGGACTTTCCCTGGACCCGTCAAGCCACCGCGTCACCGCAAACGACCGACAGATACAGATGGGGCCAACCGAGTTCAAGTTGTTGCGATTCCTGATGAGCCACCCTGAAAGGGTATATAGTCGGGCCCAATTGCTGGATAATGTCTGGGGGGCAAACGTATATGTCGAAGAGCGTACGGTGGATGTGCATATTCGACGTTTACGCAAAGCACTCACACCAACTGGCCACGAGAACCTGATTCAGACCGTGCGTGGCTCCGGATACCGATTCTCGGAGCAGTACTGATTTGCGAAAAGGCTGGACCACAGATATCTGGCGACTTGCATTACTCCTGATCGCCGCGACACTGGTGGGCACTGCAGTAGGACACCCGTTGGCCGCTGTCCTGATTGCCCAGACCGGATTTATTCTCTGGCACTTTCGCGAGCTTCGCCGCCTCGAACAGTGGCTGCAAAAACCCGAGAGCCACAATGTGCCCGAGGCCGAGTATGGCCTGTGGGGCGAAATCTTCGACCTCCTCTATCGCTGGCGCCAACGGTCACAGCGTCGTGAACAGAAACTGGAGACCCTGCTTAGCCGCTTCCAGCAGGCCGCATCCGCCCTGCCCGATGCAGTGGTGATTCTGCGTGGCGACGGAGTCATTGAATGGGCCAATAAAAGTGCGCAGCGCCTGCTTGGCCTGAACCTGTCTAAAGATATTGGTCAGCCGATTGCCAACCTTGTTCGCCAACCAGAATTCGTTTCCTATCTGCGAGCACGTGAATACAGCACGCCGCTGCAAATGGTGGCTCCCGGACGCGAGAACCTGAGCCTGACTGTACGTATCGTCCCCTACGGTATTGGCCAGAAACTACTGGTTGCCCGTGACGTCACCAGGCTGAAGCGTCTGGAAGACATGCGCCGCGACTTTGTCGCCAATATCTCGCACGAAATGCGCACCCCGCTCACGGTAATCACGGGCTACCTGGAGTCGCTGGCGGATCACGAAGCGTCGCTCTCCGAAGAATCGAGGAAATCGGTTAGCCAGATGCAGGAACAAACCGCACGCATGCAAAACCTGGTAACGGACCTGCTATTCCTGTCGCGGATTGAAACCGGCCCACGAACCAGTACCTGGGAGACGGTGGCTGTACCCGCGATGTTGACTGCGATTCGCGAAGATGCGCTCGCACTGAGTGGTGATGAGCAACACAATATCATGCTCGACATCGACAAAGCAGTGTGGCTACGCGGGAATGAGACCGAGCTTCGCAGCGCATTCTCCAACCTGATCTTCAACGCCGTACGTTACACGCCGGCCGGCGGCAACATCGACGTCAAGTGGTGGGCCGATGACCAAGGTGCTCATTTCTCGGTCAACGACAGCGGTATCGGGATCCCGATCAGGCATATTCCACGCCTGACCGAGCGCTTTTACCGGGTCGATACCGCACGATCACGCGAACGCGGCGGCACCGGTCTTGGTCTTGCGATTGTGAAGCACGTTTTGCAGCGTCACGATGCCGGGCTTGAGATCGAGAGTGCGGAAAACCGCGGTAGTACCTTCACCTGCAACTTCCCCGCCGAGATGATTATTCATCAACAAGCCAAAGCGGAATCAAAAGCCGCCAACTAGGTACCGCGGTTGTCACACAACTGTCACAAACGATTCATCGGGTTGTCATTATCTATCGGCATATTAACCCCGCGAATTTCAGAAACTGCTACTTGTTATCTTAAAGGAGAAAATCTCAAATGAAACTGGCAACCGGACTTATCGCCATCGGCTTTGTCGCCACTTCTGTGGTGGGTGCAAACGCCATGGCAGCACAAAAGGTCGACCCGAAACTGCCTACCTATAACAAGGCCAGCGGTGTATCGGGCAACCTGTCCAGCGTTGGGTCCGACACACTAGCAAACCTGATGACCCTGTGGGCAGAAGAATTCAAGCGCACTTACCCAAACGTCAACATCCAGATCCAGGCTGCCGGTTCATCCACTGCCCCCCCTTCTCTGACTGAGCACACTTCAAACATCGGCCCGATGAGCCGCAAGATGAAGAGCAAGGAAGAAGAGGCGTTCGAGAAGAAGCATGGTTACAAAGCAACCCCGATTCGAGTTGCTATTGACGCGTTGGCCGTTTATGTCCACAAGGACAACCCGATCAAGGGCATGTCGGTTCCTGAAGTCGACGCAATCTTCTCCTCTACCCGCAAGTGCGGGCACGGTAGCGATATCACCCAGTGGGGCCAGGTAGGCCTTACCGATGCATGGAAGAGCCGCGACATCCAGCTCTATGGCCGCAACTCGGTCTCCGGCACTTACGGCTACTTCAAGAAGAAGGGATTGTGCAAAGGCGACTTCAAGAACAACGTAAATGAGCAGCCAGGTTCGGCTTCGGTCGTTCAGTCCGTATCGGTTTCATTGAATGGCATCGGCTATTCCGGTATCGGCTACAGGACTTCCGGCGTTAAAGCCGTTGCCCTGACCAAGAAGCCCGGCGAGCCCTACATCGAAGCGACCCCGGAAACTGCGGCCAACGGCAAGTATCCGCTATCTCGTTACCTGTACATCTATGTCAACAAGCACCCGAACAAGCCATTGCCACCGCTGGAGCGCGAGTTCTTCAAGCTGGTACTGTCCAAGGTTGGTCAGCAGGTCGTCATCAAGGACGGCTATATCCCACTGCCGAACAGCGTTGTACAAAAGGAACTGGCCAAGCTTAAATAAGTTAAACTCAAGGCAGAAAATAGAAACGCCCCGCCAAGCGGGGCGTTTTTTTGGCATTTGTAAATAGCTGTTTTCGATTCAGACCTGACTCTAAAATGATGCCACATGGGTATTGCTGGCCAACACAAAGGGTTCGCGTTCCCTTACCAGATCGGATGCAGCGACCACCGCGCCCGTAATGTCCGAGCAAGATACTTACAGGAAATGTGTGCAACTCGCTGATTTGTATAGGGAACTAAAATTTTCACGCAGAGGAGGATCGTGCTGTCACGGAAATGTCATAATTCATCTCTATGATGCGCGCGATGACCGCAACCGACAAAACCCTGACAGCTGCAGAGACTCGTCAGCAGGGTCAGCTGGCCCACCGTCGACTGAGATTTATCAAAGACAAGATCGCCCACCATGGTGTCACGCTCGGCGGCCTGAGTGTCATCGTCGCCATCACCCTCATCTTTTTCTACCTGTTATATGTTGTGCTGCCCTTGCTCCAGGGAGTTGATGTCGAGCAGAAGGCCAGGTTCATGGCGCCAGCGCAAGGCAAGTCCCTGATGCTTTCTCTGGAAGAACAGGCCGAGATTGGTGTCCGCCTGACCGACGAGGGTCGCGCGATCTTCTTCGGCACCGAAAACGGGGAAGTGGTAAATGACATCGCCTTGCCGATCCCGCGAGGCACCAGCGTGGCCAGCATTGCCGGGGGCGAGGCCGGGAAGAGCATATTTGCGATGGGCCTGAGCAACGGGCGCGCACTGGTGTTCCAGATTAAATACGGTGTGACATTTCCCAACAATGTTCGTGTCATTACACCAAGGATCGAATACCCGCTGGGCGAACAAACAATCAAGATGAACTCTCGTCGCAAGCCAATAACCAGAATTGCGGTTCAGCTGAATGATGAAAGCGCCAGCGTCGTCTCGGTTAGCGATTCTCATGCAGTGTTAACACATTTCAGCAAGGGCGAGAGCCTGCTTGATGAAGACGGAAGCTGGGAGCAGAACAGCGTTGTCCTGCCGCCTGTAGACGAAAGCATCGACTATGTATTACTCGACCCGGATCAGCGTCGGCTCTACCTAGCCGACACCAAAGGCGTCATCAACTTTTTCGATACCAGCGACAAGCAGGAACCGAAGGTCATTGAACGTATTACCCTGACCAAGGGGAAAGTTCAGCTGACAACGCTGGAATTTCTTTCCGGTAGCATTTCACTGATTGCCGGTTTTTCAGATGGTCGAGTTGCACAGTGGTTCCCTGTTCGGGATGAACAGAACATTGAGCACCTGAAAGAGGCCCGAAGTTTCCATAATCAACATAGCGGATTGACGCAGGTAGCCACGGAATATTTCCGAAAAGGTTTTCTTGCGGCTGACAGCAGTGGCAACATTGGCATATATCACGCGACCGCCAAGCGCAATCTCGCTGTAGAAAAGATCTCGGATGATCCGATCAGCCAGCTGGCAATCGCACCCCGCAGCAACGCGATGCTGGTCGAAGACAACATTGGAAATATCAGCTTCTGGCGTATTCACAATGAACACCCCGAGGTTTCCTGGTCATCGCTCTGGGGCAAGGTATGGTACGAGGGTTATGACGAACCCAAATATATCTGGCAGTCCTCCTCGGCCAGCAACGATTTCGAGCCAAAATTCAGCCTGACGCCGCTTGCCTTTGGCACGCTAAAAGCGGCGTTTTACGCCATGATCGTTGCTATCCCGCTTTCGATTTTCGGCGCCGTGTTTACTGCCTATTTCATGGCGCCGCGTATGCGTCAGTATGTGAAGCCGACTATCGAGATCATGGAAGCGCTGCCCACAGTTATTCTCGGCTTTCTGGCCGGCTTGTGGCTGGCTCCCTACCTGGAAAAACATCTGCCCGGCATATTCGCATTGCTGGTCATCATGCCGGTCGGAGTGGTTTTATTCTCTTACATATGGTCGCGCCTGCCCGGTGACTATCGTCTCATGGTGCCAGAGGGATGGCAGGGCGCCCTACTGTTACCCATTGTCTTTTTCCTTGGATGGCTTGCGCTATCGATGAGCGGGCCGATGGAAGACTGGTTCTTTGGCGGCGATATGCCACGGTGGCTGAGCAACGACCTTGGGGTCAGCTACGACCAGCGCAACGCCATTGTGGTTGGATTGGCAATGGGGTTTGCAGTAATCCCGACTATTTTTTCTATCGCCGAAGATGCCATCTTTGCGGTGCCAAGGCATTTGACCAACGGGTCGCTGGCGCTCGGTGCCACACCCTGGCAAACCCTGATCCGGGTGGTGCTGCTGACCGCGAGTCCGGGTATTTTCTCCGCCATTATGATTGGTATGGGCCGCGCTGTCGGGGAAACCATGATTGTTCTGATGGCAACGGGCAACACACCGGTGCTGGATCTCAGCATGTTCCAGGGCATGCGTACCCTGTCAGCAAATATTGCGGTTGAAATGCCAGAATCTGAACTGAACAGTACCCACTATCGTGTGCTGTTTCTTGCCGGCCTGGTGCTGTTCCTGTTCACGTTTATGTTCAACACGATGGCAGAAGTTATTCGCCAGCGATTACGCACTAAATACAGCTCTCTGTAGGTTAAATAATGAAAGACTGGTTTAAAAGCGGTGACCCCTGGATCTGGCTGACAGCGTCAACGGTGAGCGTGAGCATTATTATGGTGGTCGGCCTGCTGTTACTGATAGCGGGCCGTGGCCTGGTCTATTTCTGGCCTGCCGATGTGATCGAAGTACAGTACCTGGCTGACAGCGACACAACCGTACGCATCATTGGTGAAGTTACAGACAGTGAGGTTGTCGCCACCACCCGGCTCAAGGACATGGGAGTCACCAATCTGCCGGATTTGCCGATGGTGGAACGGCACCTGGTTAAAGTCGGAAACCGTGATCTGACCGGCCGGGATTTCAGATGGATTGCACAGCCACTGATAAAAAACCAGACAAGCCCGGATTCAATTATCGTCATTGAACGACGCGAATGGGGCAATGCCTACGGTTACCTGAAGACAATCCGTGAAAACGGCACAGACATCGCCCAGAGTGACGGGCTTATGGACGCGCTCGAACCCAGGCTGGACCGTGCACTGGCGCTGCATGGGCAGATTGAAAAGATAGAGAAACACGACATCGGTGCGATCAACTATGGTCTTGAGAAACTGCGCCTGCGTAAACGCTACCTTGATCTAAAGAATATTACCGATCCACTGAAGCGTCAGGAAATAGTAAATGAAACGAAGACGCTGAACTCGCAATACAGCGGTCTACAAAACAAACTGGGGGCACTGTACCGAGATATTCAGCGTGACACGCTGGTAGTCGAAGCTGCTAATGGTTCCGACATTCAGGTGCCGCTGGCACAGATCGTTAGGATCTATCAGCCCAATGCCATGGGAGTTTTCGCCAAGACCGGGCATTATCTCTCAAAGGTATGGGAATTTGTCTCCGATGACCCGAGAGAAGCAAACACGGAAGGCGGCATCTTTCCCGCGATTTTCGGTACCGTAATGATGGTCATTATTATGTCGATCATCGTCACCCCGTTTGGCGTCGTGGCAGCTGTCTATTTACGTGAGTACGCCAAGCAGGGCTGGCTTACGCGCGCCATTCGTATCGCCGTGAACAATCTCGCGGGTGTGCCCTCAATTGTTTACGGTGTATTTGGTCTCGGCTTCTTTGTCTACTTCCTCGGCGGGAATCTTGACCAGCTGTTCTACCCGGAGGCCCTGCCGGCACCAACCTTTGGTACTGCTGGTATTATGTGGGCGTCGTTGACACTGGCGATCCTCACCCTTCCAGTCGTTATTGTCGCCACGGAGGAAGGGCTCTCGCGCATTCCCCGCTCCATCCGCGAAGGCAGCCTCGCACTCGGGGCGACCAAGGCAGAAACCCTGTGGCGCACGGTGATGCCAATGGCCAGCCCGGCGATGATGACCGGCCTGATTCTCGCGGTGGCACGTGCTGCCGGTGAAGTCGCACCGCTCATGCTGGTGGGCGTGGTTAAACTTGCCCCCTCCCTGCCGTTGGATACGAATTTCCCGTTCTTGCACCTTGAGCGAAAGTTCATGCATCTCGGTTTTCATATTTATGATGTCGGTTTTCAGAGCCCCAATGTCGAGGCCGCCCGACCATTGGTTTACGCGACCGCGCTATTGCTGGTGCTGGTTATAATCATGCTGAATCTGGCGGCAATCGGGATACGAAATCACCTGCGTGAAAAGTATCGCAGCCTGGAGAGTTAACAAGATGAGCATTAATTCGGAAACTAACGACAAAGATAATACAAGCGGTGCCCGTACCCACGGCATAGATATCAGCGCTCTCGACCGGTCTGATGACAACATCGACATCGAACAGGAAACCATTTCGCTGGAGGTCAGGGACCTCGACCTGTTTTACGGAGAAACCCAGGCGCTAAAGAAGATTAATATCCAGATTCCGCAGAACCGTGTGACTGCCTTTATTGGTCCAAGCGGCTGCGGAAAGTCGACATTGTTGCGTTGTTTCAACCGTATGAACGATCTTGTCGACGGCTGCCGCATTGATGGGCAACTGATGCTGGAAGGCGAGGATATTTACCAGAAAGGTGTCAACGTGGCTGATCTCCGTCGCCGGGTCGGCATGGTGTTCCAGAAACCCAATCCCTTTCCAAAGTCCATTTTTGAAAATGTTGCCTATGGCCTGCGCATCCAGGGCGTAAACAACCGCCGTGTACTGGAGGAAGCAGTCGTCAATGCACTAAAGGGCGCGGCGCTCTGGGATGAGGTCAAGGACCGGTTGAATGACAACGCGCTGGGTCTGTCGGGCGGCCAACAACAGCGTCTGGTAATTGCCCGGGCTATTGCCGTTGAACCCGAAGTGCTATTGCTGGACGAGCCGGCGTCCGCCCTGGATCCGATATCTACGCTCAAGATCGAAGAACTGATCTACGAACTAAAAGAGAAGTACACTATAGTTATCGTAACGCACAATATGCAGCAGGCTGCCCGCGTCTCCGACTACACAGCCTTTATGTACATTGGGGAGCTTGTTGAGTTTGGCGACACCAATTCGCTATTCACCATCCCGCAGAAAAAGCAGACAGAAGACTATATTACTGGCCGCTACGGATAATCGATTTCTGAAAGGAGCCGACAATGGACAAATCTCATCTGGGCCAACATATTTCCCAGCAGTTTAATGAAGAGCTGGAAGACATCCGTAATCGCGTGATGACAATGGGCGGCTTGGTAGAACGCCAACTGGAAGACGCCATCACGGCCCTGACCGAGGGAAACGCGGAACTGGGTGAAGTGGTCATCACTAACGACTACAAGGTCAATGCCATGGAAGTAGCGCTTGACGAGGAATGCAACCAGATTCTGGCACGACGTCAACCGGCGGCCGGCGATCTTCGCTTGATTGTTGCGGTTATCAAGACCATCACCGATCTTGAGCGTATTGGTGATCAGGCCGAGCGCATCGGCCGGATGGCGACCCGGCTCTCCGCCGAGAGTGAAGCCAAGAACCCGAAGATTGACATGCGTCACCTCGGCAATCATGTGAAAGAGATGTTACATGACGCCCTGGACGCCTTCGCGCGCATGGATGTTGAGGCTGCCGTGAATGTGGCCAAGCAGGACCCGAAGGCCGACAAGGAATACGAAGGTATTATACGGCAACTGATTACCTACATGATGGAAGATCCACGCACGATCACTTCTTGCCTGGACTACATCTGGGCCGCTCGCGCAATGGAGCGTATCGGTGACCATGCCGGCAATATCTGCGAATACATTGTTTACCTGGTACAGGGTAAAGATGTGCGTCACACCAGCCTTGACCAGATGGAGAAGGCGGCGCATCAGAAGCGGAGTTGATCGCCGCTTGCGTGGATTGTCAGTCCTGGTTGATCGCCCGCTTCAGACTGGCAAGTATGTCTTCCATGTTCAGCGGGTAATACAGTGCGTCGAAAACATTGAATCGCTCCTTCAGACGATTCAGGTTCGATTCGTGCTCCCTTTCAAGAAATACGATCACGCGGGTTTGTGGGCTGGTACTTTGCATTTTCGCCAGCAATGGTTCCAGGTTGCTAACGCGGTCCCGAAAGCCCGGGTCGTAATTGAGTTCGGTGCAGATAATATCCGGCCGCTCGGACTTCAATTTTGACAATGCCTTGCGCATCGACTGCACAACAGTGACATCCAGCCCAAGCTTCGCGAAATCCTGCGAATAGACCGGCACACCGCCCTGATCAACAATAAACATCAATTTGGTCATTAGATCTCTAGCTTTTCACGTTTCTCGCTAAGGGTATTTGCACTTTTCTGCGCAATGAATTGCCACTAGAATCCCGGCATCCAGTATATCGACAAAAACTTGGCAAGGCTGAAATCGCCCCACTATGAAAATCAGAATCACCATCGATGATAATTCACACGAGATTGACGTACCAGAAGACGTCATGGCTGATGGCAAATCCTTTTTCGACAAGATGGACAAGGACATGGACCGCGGTTGGCAGATGGGTGCCGACTATGTCGACAGCCCGAACCTGACCCAGCGTTGCCAGATTGCAGCCGACCGGATACTCGACGCCATTGGCACACAGAATGAAAACCTGATGATGCTGATGGCCGGCTACGTCCTGGATCGTGTCCCCGATGCGATCGAACTGATCATCGATACCAGCGGTGAAGTCCAGAATACCGAGGTTATCCAGGGAGGTCGCTCTCGAAATACCCAGCCAGCCGCACCAGTGACCAGGCTGTCAAAAATTGATGCATTGGCGCAGGCCAATAAAGACGTCGGTAAAGTGTATAAGGTCGGGCGCTCATGGCGCTTTGCGATATACGACGCGTCTGCGGATGAATGGGTTGAGTCGCCGCTGATGGACAACAAGGAACAGGCAGAAGATCTCCGCAACAAGGCGTTCCAGGCACGCTATCGTGATCTGACGGGCGAGGATTGAACCACCACTACCCGATTCCGATCAGGGGCGGTAGCGAGCCTCAACGGATTGATTCTTGTGTACATTAACCAGCTTGTAGGGAAATTCCGGATCCCGGTTAGGTTTGATGGTTACCATCTCTCCCGCCTGCCATTTACCGATCACATCGGCAAATGCCTGGTATACCTGCCAACGCGAACCGTCATCCAGGACAACACTCGCGGAAGCGGCGTCGACTTCGCCGACAGAGTGACCACGACTGTTCCCGCTATAACTCGGCGTCACTGATCCTCTCCGTCGGACTTCTGCTCAAACGACAATGCAACGGAATTAATGCAGTATCGTTGACCCGTAGGCTGCGGCCCGTCTTCAAACACGTGACCGAGATGGGCGTCACACTTTGAACAAACCACTTCGCGCCGACGCATGCCGTGACTGGTATCCATATGCTCTTCAACAGCATCTCCGTTTATCGGTTGCCAGAAACTTGGCCAGCCTGTGCCCGAATCAAACTTGGCATTTGATTCGAACAACGGTGCGCCACAGCAAACGCAGTGGTATTCGCCAGGAGACTTGTTGTCGACGTATTCACCGGTAAAGGGTCGCTCGGTACCATGGCGCCGGCAGACGTCATACTGTTCGGATGTCAGTTGTTCGCGCCATTCTGCATCCGGTCGCTTGATTTTGTCAGTCATATGCATTCCCCTTCAGAGCGGCCCAACAACTGAAGATTGTACTATCGCCTAGATTGGGCCTCGCTCAAGAATTTAAGCAGTCTCTAATATAGCCTAACGGCGCTTCTGAACGTATATGCTAAAACCCTGTTTTTGTTGCCGTTTGTCCGCCTAGGTACCAGTATTGTCAGCTGTCTTTAGGGTGCCCTCCTACTTCTATGCTACTAAACATTACGTAGCCGAAGCAGTAACTGTTTCCTGTTCGTTATTTCCCGGATTCCTGATGGAACCATTTCGGTTTCGCAGGTGTGTAGATAGTTAGAAGCGAATAAGTAACTCGGATTTTTCGCCACATAAGATCTTGTGAGTATTTTCAACAAAATTTGTCCTCGGTGCGCTGGCGAGAACCCGGTGTCGGGTTCCCGTTGCCAATGCGGCTTCGTATTCGATGGCTCGGCCACCACGGGTACGTTTGAGGCGCTCGAAATTGACCTGCAAGAGGCCGAGGTCTACGCAGAGTATCTCCAGGTACGCATGCTACAGGCAAAAGAAGTTGCCGAAGTTGCGATTGCAGACGAGGCGCGGACTCCTGGCGACGCGGCAAAGTCCAGTATAGCGGCCGAGGCCAACGCTGAATTTAAGGCCAGCAAATCAGAATACGATCAACAAATGGCTCTTGTCGCCCAACTCCGGCGTGACGCTCGCACCACGCAGGATGCCGAGACCAGCAAAGCGCAA
>Ga0209536_100003559_pt1 | contig 24954 bp, 15 predicted proteins | sample DeeMarSeWOR28_12_FD_187461 | JGI IMG/M metagenome (GOLD analysis project Ga0209536, IMG submission 187461) | Marine sediment microbial communities from White Oak River estuary, North Carolina - WOR-2-8_12 (SPAdes) (version 2) | ecosystem: Environmental > Aquatic > Marine > Intertidal zone >...
ATCTGTGAACCGAAACAGATGCAAATTCCTTATGCTGATATCGTCTTGATGACGCAGGGAGAACAGGACCTTTATTTGATAAAAACAGATTCAACAGAACTCTTTTTTAAGCGAGGAAGTTACATATTTAATAATGATTCACTTTTTGGAACAGGGCTACCTATATTTCATGATAAGTGGGGTGGTAGGTATAGTAAGGGAAACCCACATAAAATGCAAATTGCACTCGCTGATATCTCTGGTATAGGAAGAATAGTAACTGAGGAGAATCAAGCTCCGCAACCTGGAGCAAGAATCGTCCTCGTATTTGTGGCAATAGGGGCAATACTATTACTGGTAAAAGTTATTGGTGATAGTCTCCCTAAATGGGAATAAAAAGGTTGATTAAATTTCTTATCTCCTCAATTATTAGTTCATATAGTTGGAAATATCCCCACAATAAGATGAAATTTCAACAAAGTTATGACATTTTTTTGACAAAGATGTTCACCCATTTGTTTATAATTATGATGAATAAACAGAAGGGTAATAAAAATGAAAAACCTATCTATGAGTATTCTATCATTTTTTTTATTGACTGCCTGTAGTTCAACACATTTTATTAATAATGATGAAACATCTTTCAATGAGGTAAATAAAAAGTTAGAGGGAAGGAATGTTACACTGGAACTAATTACTGACGAAGAAATATCTGGATACAACGTTAAAGTGAAATCGGACTCCACCACTGTAGAGGATGGAAAAATATCTACGAATACCATAAAGGAAATTACATATAATAATCATGGAATGGGTGCATTAAAAGGATTAGGGTACGGGCTTATTGGAGGAGCATCTTTCGGATTTTTAATGGGATATATAACCCACTCAAGTCAAAATGGTATGCTAGTTCCAGATTCCCCCGCAGAATCGGGTTTAATGGTTGCAACTGCGTTCGGGGGAATAGTTGCAATAACAGGTTTGTTAGTAGGAGCAATACATGGGGATGTTGAAGATTTTATTTTTCTATCGGCTGAAGAATCTATAGAAAAAATTAGGGTGGAAATATCCTCTGTTGTAGAAGAAACGGATACATATATCATCGTCTTATATCAAAATAATTCAATTCATTTAAACAAGTCAGAATATAATTCTGTCGATAAAACAGATGATGGTAAGCACTTAATAGTGGTACCGAAATCAATTTATTTAAGAAGATTTAAGTGAAAGTTTGAATATGGCTAATAAGGGTTTACGTCAAATCGTGAACCCTTTTTTTGTGTCCAAAATTGACTACAATGTTACTACAAAACACCCAGAATCACCTCTTTTTGAGGGGATTTACTACAATCCTTACTACAAAAAGAAAAGACCTAATCGGTTGAGATTAGGTCTTGGTTGTTGAAAAATATTTATGGTGTAAGGTCACTTCAATAAAATAATTTTTTACAAATAGATGAGACAGTAAATTTCATATTTAATCTTTTAAACATCTAACCGAAAAACCAGATTGTGGCCAGTAATATCCCATACGCCAATCTTCTGAACTATCGCAATACAAACGCCAATATATTATAAAGTAATCATTATCACCATAATTTGAAGATGACCAAAAGTTAGCGGAGTAACCCAAATCAATATAATCACCTGTAAAATATCTTAAACCAGCAGGTAGGGCAGTAAAACCACTTTCATTGGTAGCACCTGTATTAGGATTGCTCCAATGCACAGTACCACTTTCTTTTAACTTACCACCAGCACTACCACCAAGATATTCCCTAAGAGTCTGCCATTCTTCGTCACTTGGTATATGCCAACCTTCTGGAGCCAGATTATTAGTATCATTTACAGCATACCAGTTGTATAGTCTGCCATAAATAGCAACGTTGTTTACATTATTATCGTAATTACAATATGCGCCAGTCGTTAAATTTTTCCAATCCACGGAATCGGTAACATTTGGTATTTCAACCCCATTTCTGTAATGCGTCACTTTTAAGTTTTCTGCCATCCAAACCTGGGTACCAATATTTATAATTTTGTACACATTACCATCAATATCTTTTATGCTATTATCCTGATGTTCAGGCTCGGTTGACTTCTTACAACTAATGAACAAAATAACTATTAAACTGAATAATGCTAATCTTCTCATTTTATTTAATTAATCGTTAATATGATTTACAGTACGATATATAATTATGAACAAATAATATAGGCAAACAAATCTTAATTAAATCCAACAAAAAATTCTTAATTGGAAACAAAGGAGAAAATACAAGATAAATATAACACATGGGTAAGGGAATACAAGGAAAATCTCAAAGAATCGTGTTTCCTTTGTGATGTCGTCAATTGATTTCAATGTACGACAAAGTGGTGTTTTTGAGGTGTTTTGGAGTAGATTTACTACAATATTTACTACAAAAAGAAAGACCGAAGGGGGGAAGATCATATTGTAGAGGAAAACAGTAGTTAGACGTAACTGGTAATTAGTAATTTGGCTTGATGTTTAGGACATATGACCAGGTTTTGGTTCAATTATTGCCAGGTTTTAATTATGCCTACTAAGTTAACTGATATTGAGATTTACATTATTTCTGAGGAACTTTCCAACAAAATTTGGGGGATAGTTAAACACTGGCATTATTTCGAAAAGGAGACTTTGCGAAAACAATTAGTTAGAGCAGCTGATTCAATTTCTGCAAACATAGCGGAAGCTTTTGGAAGATACCCACTATAAAGATCGTCAAAAATTCGGCTATTATGCTCGTGGCTCATTCGAAGAAACCAAAAGTTGGCTAAGAAAAAGTTATCAACGCAAACTTCTTACTGATCGTCAGGTTGAAATGATAAATACTTATATCGAACAGATTGGTCCAAAACTAAATAGCTTGATCAATACTTTCAAAAATCCACAAGCGCACAAATAAACAGACTTTAATTACTAATTACCAATTACGATACTACCGCAATAAAATCATCTTCTTGACTTCCCTAAAATCACCTGCGGTTAAATGATAGTAATAGATTCCACTCGCCAGATTCTTTCCATCGAAAGTGTAGGTATGGTTTCCTTGATTCAGTTTATTCGACACGAGAGTCGAGACTTCCTTTCCAAGAATATTATAAACTTTCAATTCAACAAATTCAGATTTGGGTAAGGTGAATTCGATTGTGGTTGATGGGTTGAAGGGGTTGGGGTAGTTTTGATAAAGGTAGAAATTTTCAGGAAGATATATTTCCATATAGTTGTCCGTACCTGAAGGGATTGTTAGATTCATTATTATTGAGACATCCTCTCCACCATTATTAGCCACAGCCAGGTCAATGTCGCTGTCACCATCCAAATCGGCGGCGCAAACCGAAGAAGGTTCATCCCCCGCGGTATAAAAAATTGAATCCTGAAATGTACTATCACCATTATTAAGTAATATAGGTATATTCGGCTGACCAAATGCCGGATTTATCCCCGCCAGGTCATTAGCTCCATCCATATCAAAGTCTGCCGTAATTATCGAATTGGGCCAATGACCGCCATAGTAATTAACGGCTTCTTGAAAAGTACTATCACCTTCATTAAATAGTACGGAAACTGTCCCGGAAAACTGATTAGTTACAGCAAGGTCATTGTCACTATCACCGTCTAAATCAATTGCAATAACTGATGTGGGATAATCTCCAACAGCATAATGAACCGCTGGTAGAAACGTTCCGTTTCCATTATTTTTTAATATTGATATAGCATCAATAGCAGGACTGGTTACTGCCAGATCATTATCGCTATCACCATCGAGATCGGTAGCAAAAACTACTTGAGGTGAATACAAACCCCCGTAATAAACAACAGTCTGGAAAGTTCCATCACCATTATTGATGTGGACCATTACACTGTTGTAAAAGGTGCTTACTGCAATCAAATCATTATCATTATCTCCATCCAGGTCAGCTGCAAATATTGAACTGGGACTAGAAGCTTGGCCAGAGCCTAATTTAAATACATGTTGAAATGTTCCATTACCATCATTTATGAACACTGAAACACTATCATAAAGACTATTTCCGACAGCCAGATCATAGTCGCTATCACCATCTAAATCAGCTGCGAATATTGAATTTGGTCCGTTAACATAACCGTAATCTACCGGGGTCTGAAATGTACCGTCACCATTATTATTAATTACTGAAATATTATTTAATCCCGCTCCCATGTTTGCTACAGCCAGATCATTATCGCCATCACCATCCAGATCAGCTGCGAATATATCAACAGGTCTGGAATTATGACGATAAGCAATGTTTACAGGGTCGGCAAAAAGAGAGTCCTGTGCATTTGCATCGGGGAAAAAAGAAAGTAAGAGTAATAATGTCATAACAAATTTCAGAATAGATTTCATTTTTTACCTCTTTTGTAAATTAATCTCATGTAATTATGAATTAACAAAAAATATTATCGATCTGCTTTTTTTCCTCGTCGTCTGAGTAGTTCAATAAGAATCGAATCAATAAGTACAATATCTTTAAGTAGAATAGGTAGGAATACAAAAGGAATATATAGAATGTGAATGGAAATACAAAGGAAATTGTGATGTCGTCGATTGATTTCAATGTTACTACAAAAGGGGTATTCTTGGGGATAGTTTATTAAACGGGGATAAAAAACCTGTCTTTGAAAAAAATGACTGAGCAATAAACGACCACATTTCCCATTCGTTTAAAAAAATTCGACTAAAGGTTTTCCTGACTTTTGAACTTATACAGATGTAACATAAAAGGGTTTTGTTACACTCCTTAAACATCTATAAACCTAGAAAAATCAATGGAATACTTTTTGCCAGATATTTCTCTTAACTCGGATGTGAAACATAATTACCGTCGGGGTAGCAGAAATCATGGAGATGAAGTATTCCGATAAAGTTTACTTAAAATGATATCCTAAATTCTAAAAAAATATATCACTGTTTAAAATGAGTAAGGAACTCAATAATGTTAAAGTGCTTAATTCCCTTATAATCGGTATTTAAAATATCATCCATGCTAATCACCATCTTAGGGTAATTATCCTGAATGGCAAGTAAATTGCTAAATTCACGTTCTACCGTACTTTCCTCTGTAATCAAATAAGCTACCTGAACATATATTGTATTATTTTCTTTTGAGCAAACAAAATCAATTTCTTTAGTGTTAAGTTTTCCCACTGTTATTGTATAACCTAGTGTGGCAAAATGCGAATAAACCAAGTTTTCTAATACTTTATTTATGTCCTTTATATTAAATCCCACAATTGTATGACGTAGCCCCAAATCTTCAAAATAATATTTTTCGCCAATTTCAAAAATCTTTTTACCACCGACTTCTGACCTTTGCACTTTATATATAAAATATGAAGAGGTTAAATAGGATAAATAATTCAGTACTATATTCGGAGATATAGAGATATTTTGTGATTTTAAAAAATCACTAATTTTTTTTGCCGACAAAAGACTGGAAACATTATCTGCAAGAAACCGTACCAGATTTTCAAGAAAAGTTACATTCCTAATCTGATATTTTGAAATGATATCTTTATACAAAATAGTGTTGTAAACATTGATTAGATAATCAAATACAACGTTTTCAGTGAGTTCTAAGTTTTTTAGAAAAGGCAATCCTCCATATTTTATATATGAAAAAAATGATTCTTTAGAATTTTCTAAATTGTGAAATTCTAAAAATTCCAAATAAGTTAAACTGTATACTTTGATCTCTATATATCTTCCACCAATCAAGGTAGATAATTCACCTGATAACATTTTAGCATTACTACCAGTACAATAGATATCAAAATCGGGCTGATTACTCCAATTTCTTAATGCTTTCTCAAATTGATTAATTTCCTGTATCTCATCGAGAAATAAATATGTTTTTTTATTTCTTTTTGTATTTTTATTTACATATTTAATTAAGTCCTCATAGTTTTTAATAAAATCAAATTTAAATAACTCCTTATCAATATATATTATATTAGCATTTGGATGTAGTTTTTTGATAAAGTCCATAACCTGATATAGGATATAACTTTTACCCACTCTGCGTTGTCCTACAATTACCTTAATTAATTGTTTGTCGATAAACGGTTGAATTTTGTCAATGTAATCTTTTCTTAATATGTATTTTTTCATTTTAATGCCTGTGAAATGTTTTAAGTATACTTAAATAATTGACAAAATTTACAAAAGTATTAAGTATATACAAAACTTTATATATCTGGAATTTACTGGCTGTAAATTCTAAGCACGAATCATATTGTAAGATTTTATCTCAAAGACAATTATTGACTTGATTATTGTATCAAGATAATGGTATGGAAGTTTTTTCTGATAATAAATATAATTTTGACAGACGGACATTTATATTTTCTAAACATGCCAGAGATTATGTAGATAGACTGCCTAGCAAAATGACTAACATTGAAATTGGGAAATAGTTGATAAGATCTGCAGGCTCAGTCGGTGCGAACTATATTGAAGCAAATGAGTCTTTGAGTAAAAAAGATTTCATTATGAGGGTAAAAATTAGCAAGAAGGAGGCTAAGGAATCACAGTATTGGTTGAAATTGAGTATGCCTAGCCCAAATTACATTTGTCTTAAAACCGAACTGATGTGCGAATGTGAGGGGCTACAAAAAATCTTTGGAAAAATAATTCGCAATACGAGTGTTTAGACTTTAAAATTTATTTAGGATTTAGAGTTTCGTGCTTAGTGCTTCATCGTGTGTATCCCCAGTCCCGCGAGCGGTGAATACCGCGAGCAGTCCCGCAAGCGCAGCGCGGCGGATTGGGAGGCGCCACAACTCGCAAGGCTCTGTAAATGTAAAACTTACAGAGCCTATTTTTTTGCCTAAGATTGCTTGTTTTTTGTTCAGATTTTACTCAGGTGGCATGTAGGTGGCAGATTGTTTTTTGAGTTACTAGATTTTATATAGGAATACTATACTTATCTACACTTTTTATAACTATCAGGTCAAGGAAAAACACAAAACTGTTTTAAACAGCAATTCTCTTATGTATATTTATCGATATAGCCAGACTAAATAGAATCTTACCAGTTTATTGAGTACAACATGGGAGTCATTCCCCGTGAATATTGTATATAAGATAGTAATATCTTGCCATTTTCTTTTACTTATTGCTTATCCACAATCCCAGAGTATTAAATTTGAACGTATCTCGGTAGAACAGGGTCTGTCAAAGAGTGAAGTTACCTGCATCTTGCAGGATACTCAGGATTTTTTGTGGTTTGGATCAACCCTTGGACTAAAGAAATTTGATGGTAATAAATTTATATCTTTTTTACATGATCCCAATAAACCGGGCAGTATAAGTAGCAATATTGTCAGTGCTATAACTGAAGATAGATTCGGATCTCTCTGGGTTGGAACCTTGTTTGGAGGACTTAACCGTTTTGATAAGGAAACAGAAAAATTTATTCATTATGGAGTAGTTGGAGACAGTCTGCCGAAGGATAGGAAAATTTATATTTACGATATTCTTGAAGATCAATCTGGAAAATTGTGGGTAGGGACAAATATCGGACTTTGTTATTTTAATCGGGAAGCTTCTGCAGTCAAAAGATATTTCCCAAAACCATCAGATCGTTTCAGGTTAATTAATTGTCATGTTCACGTATTGTATGAGGACAGAAAGGGTAGAATCTGGATTGGAACCAAATATAATGGGCTTTTCATGTTCGATCCGGAAATAGAATCAGTTATCCAATATCAAAATGATCCGAGAGTAAATAACAGTCTGAGCAATAATAGAATAGAATCAATTATTGAAGATAATTCCGGTAATCTTTTTATAGGAACCCGCAACGGATTAAATAAATTCAACAGAAAAAGGAATAACTTCATCCGTTATTTTTATCAACCGTTAGTCTCAAAGATTGGAGAACAAAACTGGATACGAACGCTGTGTCCGGCAAATTCAAACATACTCTGGATTGCCTCGAGTGAGGGATTATTCAAATTTAACAATTCAAACGATACATTTATAAATATTTTTCATAACTCAAATGAAAATGATGATCTGAAAAATCATTCAATAAAAAAGCTTTACAAAGATCATAAGGGTATTTTATGGATTGGAACATATGTAGGAGACATATTTAAATACGATCCAAACAAGATGAAATTTTTACAGTATATAAGCGACACTAAAGATCCCTTTGGTCTGAGTAATAATTTTATTCACGGAATATGTGAAGATAGTGAAGGGAACTTATGGGTTGGAACCAATGGTGGCGGTCTCTATGAACTTAAGGCGAATCAATTAAAAAGTTCCTCCCCAAAATGGATTCATCATAAATATGATCCTGAAAATTCCCAAAGCTTAAGTCATAATAAAGTTTTCTGTATTTATGAAGATCACAAACGAAATATCTGGATTGGCACCGGAAGCGGAGTAAATATATTTGTGCCCTCTAAAATGTACCGATCGAACGCAGTTAATCAAAAGACAGGTTTGTCCTTCAGGGATAATATCCCCAATTCACTACAGAAAATCAGATACCATTATATATACTGTATCTATGAAGATAAGCATAATAATATATGGATGGGAACCAATTGGGGCCTCTATAAATTTAATCGAATAACGGAATCACTCGTTCACTATGTAGGCGACTCGGATAATCCAGGAACTTTGGGAAAGAAGCCTGTTACCTGTATAATTGAGAGTAAAAACGGACTTCTTTGGATAGGAACGTATTATTATGGATTCTATAAATTTGATCCGGAGAAAGAAGAATTTGCGCGTTATTGTATTGATCCTGAAAATCCCTATAGTGATTGGATTTTTATGATTTATGAAGATAGAATGGGATTCCTCTGGATTGCCAGCAAAAGGGGTCTTTATAAATTTAATCCCGGTACAAATAACTTCGTCCCTTATAAAAGAACCTTCGGACTACCCGATGATGATATTTATGCAATATTAGATGATCGTGAAGGGAATTTTTGGTTAAGTTCTGTCAAGGGAATATTCAGATTTTCACCGGGATCAGGTGTAGCAAAAGCATTTGATACCGCGGATGGTCTGCATAGTATGGAATTCAATATCTATAGCTATCATAAAGGTAAAAGCGGATGGCTGTATTTTGGCGGGATCAATGGTTTTACAGCATTTCATCCTGATAGTATAAAGTATAATGATCAAATTCCGAATATTGTGCTAACCGATTTTCAGATCTTTAATAAGACAATATCACCTGGTAGCGATTCACCTCTGAAAAAAACGATCTCTGAAACCAGAGAAATTATATTACCGTATGATCAATCAGTCTTTACATTTGAATTTGCCGCTCTGGATTATACCAATCCCGAAAAAAATAAATATGCTTATATAATGGAAGGTGTAGATCCGGATTGGGTGTATACAGATGCCTCACGTCGCTTTGCAACCTATACACAACTTGATCCAGGGGAGTATACATTCAGGGTTAAGGGCTCAAACAATGATGGTATCTGGAATGAAACAGGCACTTCGATTAAAATAATTATTTCCCCCCCCTGGTGGCAATCAAAATGGGCTTATTTTTTTTATATCTTAGTAATTGCATCAGTAGTCATAAGTATCTGGCGCTTCCAAATAAACCGATTAAGAATGAAACATCAATTGGAAATTGAACATCTGCATGCTGAGAAACTTCAAGAAGTTGATCAAATCAAATCACGCTTTTTTGCTAATATTTCCCACGAGTTCCGCACCCCGTTGACACTCATTCAGGGACCGATCAAGCAAATGCTGAGTGATGAGTTTAAGGGAAATATAAAAGAGCAATACCGAATGATTTTAAGCTATAGTGATCGTTTGTTAAAACTGATCAACCAGATTCTGGACCTCTCCAAATTGGAATCGGGCCGTATGGCACTTAAAGTCAGATACACCAATGTAACCAGATTCCTGAAGGGAATTATTCAATCCTTTGCTTCATTAGCAGAGAGAAAAAAAATCAGTCTCAAAATGAAGGTTGATAATGAATCGGTTATGGGTTACGTTGATAAGGAAAAGCTAGAAATGATAGTCACTAATTTACTATCCAATGCATTTAAATTCACCCCAGAGTGTGGGATGATTGAGGCAAATATTGATTTTGTCTTTCCTGCGATCATGCCGGAAGGTGGACGCGCCGACTGCCGCAAAGAAGGAATCAACGGTATCCCGGATCATTTCCGGGATGAAAACAAGCAATTCATTAAAATAACCATAAAAAACACTGGGCCCGGAATCCCACCAGAAAAACTGGATAAAATATTTGATCGTTTCTACCAGGTAGATAATTCGTATACTAAAGATAGTGATGGAACAGGTATTGGTCTGGCTCTCACCAAAGAACTGGTAGAAACTCATCATGGTGAGATTCAGGTTGAGAGTAAATTAAATAAAGACACTACCTTCAAAGTATGGTTACCAATCGAAAAAGATCATTTTAAACCTGAAGAAGTTATCGATGAAACTCTGGTACAAGGAGATGTTATCTCTCAAATCCATTCCGATGAAATGATTAAAGAGAAACCTGAACCAGCATTTAAAACAAAACTTCAAACCTCTAAATCTGTTCCACTTCTTCTCATTGTGGAAGACAATCCCGATGTGACTACTTACATCAGTAGTTTTCTTGAAAATGACTACCGTATCATTACTGCAGAAAATGGTCAAACAGGTTGGAAGATTGCATTGGAAAAGTTTCCTGATCTGATTATCAGTGATGTAATGATGCCAGTAATGGATGGTTTTGAATATTGTCAGAAAATAAAATCTGACCAGCGTACCAGTCACATTCCACTCATTCTGCTGACTGCCAAGGCAGATATAGAAAGCAAACTGGAAGGACTAGAATTCGGTGCGGATGATTATGTAACAAAACCATTTGATGCCAAAGAGCTTTCCATCCGTTCCAAAAACCTGCTGCTTCAGCGTAGCCGCTTGAGAGAGCATTTTCAGCGGGAAGTGGACTTTCATCCCTCTGATATAACGGTTAATTCCATTGATGAGAAGTTTATGGAAAAAGCAATTGAGTTAATTGAACAAAATATGGATAACACTGATTTCAACGTAGAAAGATTCGCACAAGAAATAGGGATGAGCAGTCGGAATTTAAGCAGGAAACTACATGCTATCACCAATTATTCAACGCAGGACTTTATACGTATCATGCGTTTGAAACGGGCGGCACAATTATTACAGAAAAAAAGTGATCCTGTCACTCAGGTTGCCTATCAGGTTGGATTCAGTAATCCGGCATATTTTGCCCAATGTTTTCGCCGCCAGTTTGGAATGTCTCCCTCTGAATATACCACCCGGCATTCCTAATAGTATTAGCCCCCTGACTTTTACTTCTTTAGATTCACTTTACAAATTCTCAATTAATCCATCAATATAAGGCAATCTGTCCGATCAGTGTAATTATTTGTCCGATGTCTGGTAGATTTATCAACCTCCATCCGGTACTTTTAGCGAAAAAGAAGGTGTGTTATGAAAAAACTTTTTACAATTGTTTTGTTTGCAATTCTATTATCTGTTTATTCACCTGTATTTGGACAATGGCCTGTGCATACCATTGATCCATACCTTTTTGGTGCTACGATAGTAGATGTTGCCGATATTGATGCTGACGGCGATCTGGATGTGGCGGCAACAACATATAAAGCAGATATTGTTGTCTGGTATGAGAATAATCAGTTGAATTGGACAGAACATACTATAGATTCTTTCCTGGATAATGCAATTGGTGTGTTTATTGCTGATATTAATAATGATGATACTCTGGATATAGCAGCAGCAGGATATGTGGCAGATGAAGTTGTCTGGTATAAAAACACGAATGCAAGTCAAACCTGGACCAAATATACGATTGATACATACCTTAATGGCGCTCAAGTAGTCTATGTTGAAGATATTGATGGTGATGGTGACCGGGATGTGGTTGCAACCGGGACTAATGAAGATGCTGTTGTTTGGTATGAAAATGTTCTACCTGATCCAAGTTGGCCCAAACATACTATAGATGGAAACCTAAGTGGCGCTTTGAGTTGTCATGTTGCTGATATAGATGGTGACAATGATCCGGATGTTGCAGCGACAGGGTATTATGCACATGATGTAGTTTGGTATGAGAACGGTGGTGGAACGCCAATAAACTGGACAAGGCACAACATAGACATAAATCTGTTAGGTGCCTGGGAAATCCGTGATGCAGATTTAGATGGAGACAATTTGCTAGATTTGGTTGCAACAGGAAGAGGTGCAAATGATGTTGTCTGGTACAAGAATAACGGCGGAGTACCTATTACATGGACAAAAGACACCATTGATGGAAGATTAAATGGCGCCGTTGTTGTGGATATCGCTGACATTGATCTTGATTCTGACCTGGATGTATTTGCCACAGGATTTGACGCAGATAATGTTGTCTGGTATAAGAATAATGGTGGAACGCCAATAACCTGGACAAAAGATACCATTGATGCAAACCTGGATGGAGCCGCGCATATTTATGCTATCGATATAAATAATGACAATTATCCGGATGCAGTAGTAACAGGACAGAATGCCAATAATGTTGTGTGGTATGAAAATCTCATTATTCCTGGTAGCATTGAAAAGTTTTCAGATGTAATACCATTTGACTGTGCATTTTCACAAAACTATCCAAATCCTTTTAATCCCATCACAACAATTGAATTCTCAATTCCGAAAACAGAATTTGTATCACTAAAGATCTATAATATTCTCGGACAGGAAATTACGACATTGATTTCAGAGAATCTGATACCAGGAAATTATAAATATTCCTGGGATGCCGGATCGTTTACCAGCGGATTGTATATGTATCATTTGCAGAGAGGGGATTTTGTAGAGACAAGGAAAATGGTGTTAATGAGATAATAATCTTCTAGTACTATGGAGGATTTATCATGTTAAAATTTAATGTATATATTCTTTTTTATTCTGCAATCTTGTTAGCCCAAAATCAGGAATGGATAAACTATTTCAATGGAGATATTATTACTGCAATTGAGGTGGAAGGTAACTTTATTTGGGTTGCGACTTCAGGAGGAGGTTTGGTTAATATTGATAAATCAGATGGATCCCCGATATTTTATAACAAAATTAATTCCGATTTGCCTTCTAACGAAGTAGCTTGTATAGCCATAGATGGAAGCGGTAATAAGTGGATTGGGACACGTGATGGTTTGGCCAAGTTTGATGGCCGCAACTGGACTATCTATAAAAAATCCAATTCTGGTTTGCCTGATAATGATGTCGACTGTATAGTAATTGACGACAGTGGTAACAAGTGGATCGGAACAGGTTGTGGTCTGGCCCTGTTTGATAGCTATAGTTGGACTGTCTATGATACATCAAATTCGGGATTACCTGATAATTCTGTCACTTGTATATTCATCGACGACAGCGGTAATAAGTGGATTGGGGCATTTTATGAAGGTCTGGCCATGTTTGATGGCAGCAACTGGACTGTCTATAATACCTCAAATTCAAATATGCCTTCTGACCTGGTCTTTTCTATAACCATAGACAGCAACGGTAATAAGTGGATTGGGACACTAGAAGGTCTGGCCAAGTTTGATGGTAGTAACTGGACGGTGTATGACGAATCTAATTCAAATTTGCCTTCTAATTATGTATTTGATATATCAATTGACTACTCAGACAATAAGTGGATTGGGACAGGGGGAGGTGGTCTGGCCAAGTTTGATGGCAGCAATTGGATGGTGTATAACACCTCCAATTCAGGCTTGCCTATTGACTGGATTAATTGTTTAAACATAGATGGAACACACAATAAGTGGATTGGGACAAGAGGAAGTGGTTTGTCCCTATTTGATGATTTTAGCTGGACGGAATATACAACCTCCAGTTCAGGCTTGCCTGATAACTGGGTGGAATGTATAACCATAGACAACTCAGGTAACAAGTGGATCGGGACAGGTGGTGGCTTGGCCAAGTTTGATGGCTCTAATTGGAGCATTTATGACGACTCCAATTCCGGCCTGCCTTATAACTGGGTGACATGTTTATCCATCGACAAAAGTGGTAACAAGTGGATAGGATGTGGTGAGTATCGCCTAGGAAGTGGTCTGGCCAAGTTTGATGGTAGTAACTGGACTATTTATAACACCACCAATTCCAGCTTGCCTATTTACTGGATTACTTGTATAGCTATAGATGGTAGCGGCAATAAGTGGATTGGTGGTAATTGTCTGGCCATGTTTGATGACACCAACTGGATAGTATATGATACCTCTAGTTCAGGCTTGCCTTCTAATTATGTCGACTGTATAGCCATAGATAGATGCGGTAATAAGTGGATCGGGACAGGTGGTGGCCTGGCCTTGTTTGATGACTATAACTGGATTGTCTTTGATACCTCCAATTCCGGCCTGCCTTCTAATGCTGTTAGATGTATAGCCATAGATAGAAGTGATAATAAGTGGATCGGGACAGGTGGTGGCCTGGCCTTGTTTGATGGCTTTAACTGGACTGTCTTTGATACCTCTAATTCCGGCCTGCCTTCTAATGCTGTTAGCTGTATAACCATCGACGACAACGATAAGAAGTGGATTGGGATTTATGGTAGTGGTCTGACTCGGTTTTATGGCTCTGATTGGACCGTGTATAACGAATCCAATTCAGGATTGTCTAATAATGATGTCAGATGTATAACCATAGATTGCATCGGCAATAAGTTGATCGGGACAGGGGGTGGTCTATCTGTATTTAAGGAAAGTGGCGCAGTTTATCTAGAACAGGATCAAAGATTAATACCATTAGGTTATCAATTGTATCAAAACTACCCCAATCCATTTAATCCTTCAACAACTATCGAATTCACACTACTCAAATCTGAATATGTTGAACTAAAAGTATACAACATCCTGGGGAAAGAAGTATCCACTATTGTTTCTCAGGAACTGAATCAAGGAAATCATATTTACACCCTCGATGGAGAGAATATGGCAAGCGGAATCTACTACTACCAGCTGGTGGCGGGGGATTTTAGGGAAGTCAAGAAGATGATTTTACTCCGATAGGATCAGAGAATATTGGTTTGATCTAAATCCCCTTCATAGCTCATGTGGCGGGGGTATTTTGGTATACACGGTCATCCCATCCGAGTGTCATCATTCACTTCAGAGAGACATCCAAATTTAAAATACTCTGTTATATTTAAACTCAAAAAATCCAGAAGGATTACCTATATCTAAAACATATCCAATAAGGGCATGAAATCCAAATTGATTCTTTTTAGATTCCCACCAATATTCTTTGCGCTCTGGAGAATATCTCACATCGAATATGTCTTTCTTGATAAAATTATAATTAATTCCACCACCAGAGAAAATGCCACTTTTTGATTTTTGAGGGGATTTACTACAATTTTTACTATCCGTAGATCCCGACTTTGTCGGGACAAAAATATTCCGTTATCTGCATCAATTATACTATCGTCATTTACAAAAATTGTTTGAAATTGATTCATTATTAATATACTTTCCAAATACATCTTCGATACTCCTCCTATCTGACGCGTATTAAATTATATGAGGGCTAATAGTCTTGATAGGAAAGACCATATCACATTACAAGATCATTGAAAAACTTGGCGAAGGTGGAATGGGTGAAGTGTACCTTGCCGAAGATACCGATCTTCATCGTAAAGTAGCTATTAAATTCCTGCCAGAACATCTTACCCGTGTTAAAGATAATATCGAAAGGTTTAGACGCGAAGCACAGGCTGCTGCCGCTTTAAACCACCCCAAGATAGTCACTATCTATGAAATTGCCGAAGAGGATGACAGAACATTCATCGTAATGGAGTATGTTGACGGCATAACTTTGCGAGAGGTAATAAACTCTAATGCCCAATTCCCAATTACAAATTACTCTAACATCATCTCCCAAATATGCGAAGGATTGTCGAAAGCCCACCAATCAGGAATCGTTCACCGAGATATCAAACCTGAAAACATCATCATTGATCATGAGGCCAGAGTTAAGATATTGGATTTTGGATTAGCGAAACTGAAAGGTGTCAGCAAACTAACCAAAGAAACTTCAACACTTGGCACAATTCATTATACGTCGCCAGAACAATTACAGGGAAAAGAAGTCGATCACAGATCAGATATATGGTCACTTGGGGTGGTTTTATATGAAATGCTGACCGGCCAGCTTCCTTTCAGGGGAGAGTATGATTCTGCTATCATTTATTCAATACTTAATGAAGCGCCGCAACAAATTTCCGACTTGTGCCCGGAAGTACCACGGTGGTTAGAAATATTGATTGAGAAGGCATTATCAAAAAGTTCAGATGATCGCTTTCAATCATTGGATGAAATGATTACAAACCTACGATATGGATCGGAGATAGCTATCTCTCTCAAAAAGAAATCTTTTTATAGGTCCGCTCTGCTAAAATTTAAAAAGAGAAAATTCCTTTTATCCGCTATTATCAGCCTCATGTTTATAATCATTGTTGGGTTGATAAATTTGCTTTCCTTGAAATTTTCAGGTGTTGAAACAAAATCAATTGCCATCTTACCTTTTACCAATTTGAGTTCTGATCAGACTTATGAATATATCAGTGATGGAATAACCGAAGACATCATTACTCAAGTATCAAAAATCTCAGAGCTCAGAGTACTTTCTCGAAGCTCTATTATGCGGTATAAAAATAAAGACATAAATATTAAAAAGATCGGTAAGGATCTAAATGTATCTACAGTTCTAGAGGGCAGTGTTAGAATTGAAAACAATAGTATTCGCGTTGCCGCGCAATTGATTGATACAAATACTGATGCTCATCTCTGGGCGGAAATTTATGATAAAGAGCTTACACGTATATTTGACATTCAAAGTGAAGTAGCAAATGAAATAGCCTCTGCTCTTAAGGTAAAACTGACGCCCTCGGAAAAAACGAATTTAGAAAAAAAGGCAACAAAAAACCTGGAGGCTTATTCCTTTTATTTAAAGGGCAAAGAATATTACAATAAATATAATAAGGAAGACAATGAGACTGCCATTGAACTATTTAAAAGGGCTCTTAAACGAGATGCGGGTTATAGTTTGGCTTACGCGGGATTGGGAAATGCGTACGGACAACGCTACGAAAAATTTGGATATTCCATTGATTGGCTCGATTCTTCAATTGCTATAAGCGAAAAGGCTATTTTAATAGATCCGGATCTTGCCGAAGGTTATAAAGCTTTAGGTCTTTCCTACCATTTAAAGGGCTGGAGAAATAAAGCCGTTGAAGCGAACAAGAAGGCTATTGAGCTGAATCCAAATTTATATCCTGCTATTGGTAATTTGGGAATTGAATATATGTCAATGGGTAAACTAGATGAATCTCTGCTATTGTTACAGAAGGCAATAAGTTTGAATCCCACTCATTTTTTTGGTAGAGCGACTGTCGGGGCAGTTTTTTATGAGCTGAGTATGGACGATGAAGCTCTGGATTGGTATAGGAAAGCCATGGAATTAGAACCGAATTATACCTATGCAAATATTCAAATAGGCTATTTATACTTACGGCAGGGGAATTTTGAGAAAGCACTTTCGATGGCTTCAGAAGATATCAAGATATATCCCGATACCTTATCAAGTTTAGTTTTTAAAGGAAATATTGAACTTTTTCGTGGCAATTTTTCAAAATCCAAATGGTATTATGATAAAGTAATTAAAATTAAAGGTATTTCTATAAAAACGATTACTCATCCAATCAATTTATCACCATCAACTTATGGATATATTCTCACAAAAACCGGTAATCAAGCACAAGCACAAAACCTACTTGCAAAAATCTCACTGGAATTCCAAATCGCAATAAAACAGGGAAATGAATACTATGGGGCCCCATTTGAACTCGCTAGAATAAATGCAATTCAAGGGAAAAAAGGACCTGCTTATCGATGGTTGCAAAAGGCAATAGATGCTGGTTGGCGAGACTATCGTCTTGCGTTGATCGATCCTGTTTGGGAGAATTTGAGGGGTGATCACCAATTTAAAACTTTAATGATTCAGATAAAATATATGGTTGAAATGATGAGATATCGTGTTCAAGAGATCCAGAAGGAATGATTGGCAAAACCATATCTCATTACAAAATCCTAAAATGCATCGTTTTGTGGACATGGGTATAGGTATACAAGAAAAATCTCAACTTGTCGTGTTTCCTTTGTGATGTCGTCGATTGAATTCGAGGAAGTGTACTCGCATCCTTTTGAAAATGATAAGCAACCGCCTGCTTTGGTTCTGTCATTGCCATTACCTTAGCGAAAATTGTGGAATTGGTATGAATCGTAGTCATAGCATTCAGCGCTTCGATTTCAGAAAATCCCCACAAATAGAACATCGCACCTATGAAAATAACAGATGATGAAGCGATAGCTCAAGCAGTAGAATGAGCTAAAAAATCCTTTTTTTATTGATCGATGCACATAAAAATCGTATGTTTTACACTTACTTTCACAACTTTAGAAAGAATAAAAACTAAATATAACTTGAGTAAACTCCTAAATAAATCTCAAAATGGTAATTAATATTATTGATTGGATTATACTTGGTGTATATTTTGCCGGCTTGTTTGCAATTGGTATATATTTTGCCAAAAAAGAAAAAAGTACAAGCCAATATTTTTTAGCGAATCGAAATTCAAAATGGTACCAAATTGGCCTTTCAATTTTTGCGGCCAATATCTCCAGTAAACATTTAATAGGTCTGGCAGGTTCAGGAGCAGCGGTTGGACTCGCTGTTGGTGCTTACGAGTGGGTAGCCGCATTTTGTTTGTTTTTACTCGGCTGGGTATTTATTCCACATTACTTAAGAAGTAAGATATTTACCATGCCTGAATTTCTGGAAAAAAGATATAGTTCAGGCAGTCGGTGGTATTTATCTTCCATTTCCATCTTAGCATATATTTTCACCAAAATCTCCGTTTCACTCTTTGCCGGAGCAATTTTATTAAATGTTGTAGTAGGCTGGGATTTTCTTACATCGGCAATTATTTTAGTAGCGGTAACAGGATTATACACCATGCTCGGTGGGCTTTCTGCTGTTATTTTCGCTGATGTCATTCAATCAATTATATTAATAATTGGTTCGGCTATAATCGTAATAATTGGTTTAGATAAAGTAGGTGGCTTTGAAGGGTTACGTGCAAGTTTGCCAGCTGATTTTTTTAGTATGATAAGGCCGGCAAATCATGGCAGCTATCCATGGACTGGAACTACGATTGGAATATTCATACTTGGTATTTGGTATTGGACAACCGATCAATTTATTGTTCAAAAAGCATTGTCTGCAAAAAATATTAATCATGCACAAACAGGTATTAATCTTACCGCATTCTTAAAAATATTACCCGTCTTTCTTTTTGTTTTACCTGGTTTAATAGCAAAATCGCTTTGGCCTGCCGAATTGGCTGATTCACCAGACAATGCTTTTCCTTTTATGATAACAAGGCTTATGCCAAATGGAATGGCAGGGATAATGATAGCTGCTTTGCTGGCAGCGCTGGTGTCATCTTTAAGTTCTGTATTTAATGCCAGCTCAACTCTGATAACCATGGATATCTATAAAAAAATCCGTCCAGAGAGTTCAGAAAAACAGCTTGTTTTTGCAGGAAGACTATTTACCCTGGTGATTGTCATGTAGAAATCATCATGAAAGACAATCATACATTGGGACATAATCCCACGAATGCAGATAATTGGTGCAAAATTGCAAGACAGGAAATTGCGAGATGACCCTAAATACCCTTAAAACATGTTTGTTTTTACTAAATTGCATTGTCTCAATGACTTAAAGGTCATTATTCATCATGAAAAAAAATAATCTATAAATTTTCCTCGTTTTAATATTAATTATCGCTGTATCTTCATGTTCGGAAAAAAATCGGAACTAGATATACTTTGTTCTAAACTGAAATTCGAAAATCCCAGACACGGTTTTGTAAGCTCTAAACCTGCATCTATATCGGAAGAATCTTTGATCTCAGGTAATGGAACTATAGGTGTTTTAATTCCCGGTGATGTGAATAAAGACAGATAATTTTGAGTCAAGAGGAGAATTTCTTATCAAAAAAATGGCCGATATAATTAAAGAAAGATCAAGAACGAACTTGGGAGATGAATTAAAATGAAAAATCTATTATTAATAATCACTATTCTATGTGCATGTTCATATGCTCAAGAAGAAATACCGGATTATAAAAACACAAATTTAACTTTCGAAGAAAGAGCAAAAGACTTAGTATCACATTTAACCCTTGAAGAAAAGATTGCTCAAATGTGCAGTTGGGCACCGGAAGTGAAACGCCTGGGACTTCCAGCGTTTAGTTATCAGGGTGAAGCATTACATGGACTTGCTGAGGCTGGTCATGGTAAATTAATGCAGGCGACCTCGTTTCCAACATCTATTACTATGGGAAGTACCTGGAATCCTGATTTAATGGAAGAAGTTGCAACGGCCATCTCGGATGAGGCGCGAGCAGCTTTTTATATGGGAGAAATGGATCTTTCATTTTGGAGCCCGACAATAAATATGTTGCGCGATCCTCGCTGGGGTAGAAACGATGAAGCCTATAGTGAAGATCCTTATTTAATGTCAAAAATGGCTGTGGCTTTTGTAAAAGGTTTACAGGGCACTCATCCTAAATACTTGAAGACCATAGCTTCTCCCAAGCATTTCGTGGCTAATAATTCAGAGTTTAATCGTCATGACGGTAATTCTGAAGTTACAGAAAGATGGTTAAGAGAATATTATTTCCCATCTTATAAAGCTTGCTTTCAGGAAGGTGGAGCATATGCCACAATGTGTGCTTATAACCGATTAAATGGTGTTCCTGCTTGTTGCAACGAATGGCTGTTGACAACTGTTTTGCGTGATGAGTGGGGATTTGAAGGTTATGTGGTTACCGATTGCGGTGCAATTTTGGATATTTTTGCTAACCACAACTATGTTGAAACTCCTGAAGAAGCATCGGCTTTAGCTGTAAAGGCGGGTTGCGATTTGAATTGCGGCAACATTTATGTGGAAGCATTAGGAAAAGCTGTAGAAAAGGGATTAGTAACGGAAAAAGATTTTGATGCTGCACTTGAAAAAATGATTGTGGGCAGACTTAAACTTGGCTTATTTGCTCCGGAAGATGAATTCCCTTATTCTGATTTTCCCCCAGAAATTATTGAAAGTAAAAAACATCAGGATTTAGCATTAAGAGCAGCTCAAGAATCATTAATTCTACTAAAAAATGATAATTTTTTGCCTCTTTCAAAAGATTTGAAATCATTAGCTGTAATTGGGCCTAATGCAAACCGATGTGTATTGGGAGCATATAGTGGTGATCCTTCCAGAAAAATATCGGTATATCAGGGTATAAAAGAAAAATTAGGAGAAAGTGTTGAAGTTTATCACGAGAAAGGATGTAATATAACAACTCCGGACAAAATAAATTTTGATCCGGAAGCTTGGGACGAAGACTTACAAAAGAAAGAAACTTATGCTTTAGACTTTGAAGAGCTTGAGCTCAAAAGGATGTTCGATTTGTATACCTACGAAACCAAAGAAACCGATGAGGTCTTAATTGAAAGAGCTGTTAATTTGGCTAAAAACGTAGAAAAGGTTGTTTTAGTTTTAGGAGCCAACAGATTTACTTCAACTGAAGAAGATGATGCCGAAAATTTATTATGGCCCGGTAACCAGGAAAAATTACTGAGAGCTGTTTATAAGGTAAATCCTAATATTGTATTGGTCATGATTAAAGGTTATCAGGTTACAATTAACTGGGAAAAAGAAAATATTCCGGCAATTCTTGAGACTTGGTTTGCGGGACAGGAGCAAGGACATGCTATTGCTGACGTGTTGTTTGGAGATTATAATCCGGGAGGAAAGCTGCCTGTAACCTATTATAAATCAGAAGACGACTTACCTCACATTGGTGATTACGATATCACGAAAGGCAGAACGTACTGGTTTTTTGATAAAGAAGTATTGTACCCATTTGGGTATGGTTTGAGCTACACCACTTTTGAATATCAGAAGTTTAATGTTGACGAAAAAATTATTTCAGTAAATGGTGAAAATAAAATAAAAGTTAGTGTAGATATCAAAAATACCGGTAATCTAAAAGGTGATGAGATAGTACAGGTTTATATTAAAGATTTAGAATCATCGGTTGTACAACCAAAAAAGGAATTGAGAGATTTTAAACGTATATCCCTGGAGCCTCAGGAATTAAAAACAGTAACATTCGAATTAAATAAAGATGATTTTCTTTATTGGAACGAAATAAAAGGAGACTGGGATATTGAAATTGGTGATTTTGAAATTCAGATTGGAGCTTCTTCAGCAGATATAAAGTTTAAGGAGCTGGTTAAAGCTGAGGAATAACCGTTACTGATCCCTGTGAAGTTATTTCTTTAAATCATAAAACAGAAGAACAATTTAATTTAAATATCAGGTAATTAGATTATTATTAAACTAAAAATTTAACAATACAAACAGATGAAAAATAGAAACATAATTTTAGCAATATGCTTACTTGTTTTTTCCTGCATGCAGGAAAAAAGTAGGGTTGAAGAACTTTGTTCAGAATTACAATTTAAAAATCCCAAACATGGATTTGTAAGTTCTAAACCAGCATCAAAATGGGAAGAGTCTTTGATTAGCGGAAACGGAACAATCGGTTTATTGATACCCGGCGCAGTAAATAAAGGTAGGATTGTATTGAGTCACGAACGACTTTTTCTGCCCAAAAACCCTCCTGTAACGGGTCCTAAACTGGGAAGCAGATTGGAAGAAACCCGGGCAGCTTTGCTTAAAGAAGACTTCGATAAAGCAGTCAGGATTCTAGAAGAAGAAAGTGCAAAGGTGGGTATTGAAGATCTTATTTGGACAAATCCGCATATTCCTGCATGCCAGATCGAGTTTGTATCACTCAATCCTGTTGAGCCAATCAGCTATGCCCGTTCTGTAAATTACGCAACCGGCGAGGCAAAGGTCGCATTTAAAAACGAAGATGTTTTGATTCTTACCGGTTGTTCAAATGGAAGGGAAAATATAGAATTGACCGGCGTGGGCTGGAAAGCATGGATAGACAAAGAAGCCGGCTGGCAGAACGACAAGCTTTACCTTCCCGATGAGATAACCAGCATAGACGATCTACCGCACAATATGCCAACGGGAGGTTGGTCTGTGCTGGATGAAGTCGGCATGGAGTGTTTTACTCCCGCCACACTGGAAGAACTATTCTCGGGAGGATTTAACAGGTGGACTTACCATGGGGTAAGCTGGTTCTGGAAGGATGTGCAGATACCTGCCGACTGGCAGGGAAAAACCGTGCGCATCCTTTTTGCCGATACCAGAATGCGGGCCGAAGTGTATGTCAATTCAGATCTGGCCGGTTATGACCTTGTGGCCGAAACTCCCTGGGAGGCCGATATCAGCGGTTACCTCAATTATGGCTCTCTCAATAGAATAGCCATCCGCTTAACGAACCCTGAAGGCGACAGGGGATGGCAGGATTTTCCTTTTATTGATTGGGGAGACTATCAATTTCCTCATAGCCACGATTTTACAGGTATTGGGGGACCGGTGAGTCTCGTCGCAACTGACGACGTATATATCAATGACATCTTCGTAAAAAACGAGATGCCGGCTTTGGCAAATAACATCAGCGTGCAAGTTGACATAAAGAATAAAGGTGCTGCTGAAAACCTTACCTTGCAGGTTGAAATACTGCCAGTATCCGGAGGCGCTGCTGTATATAATAAGTCATGGGACATCATTGCAGATGCCGACGCAATAACTACCATTTCTAAATCAATGACGGTTCCGGATGCGAAACTCTGGGATATCGATGATCCTAATTTATACAAGTGTGTTGTAAGTATCAGCGGTGGAGATAAAGCTGACAGCGAAAGCCAGACCTTTGGGTTCAGAGTGTTTGAAGCAAGGGAGAACGATAACCTCTATTTCAATAATAAAAGGATTCGTTACCGCTCGGCAATTGACTGGGGATTCTATGCGGTTTCGGGTTACTATGCAACAGATGAGATGGCGCGGAAAAGCGTCCAGAATGCAAAAGCGATTGGCCATAACCAGATAAATTTCCACAGAACTATCGGCGAACCCCTGGTAATAAAATACGCCGATGAGCTGGGGTTATATCTATATGAAGAGCCGGGCGCATTTCATGCAGGCGAGCAGTATTATGAGGTATTTGACAGCACCTTTGGCGGCGATATCATGTATGAGAAGGTCCGCAGAATGGTTATCCGCGACAGGAATCATCCTAGCCTTGTTCAGGTCAATCTCTGTAACGAGGATAACGGGTGGAACACTCTGCGAGAACGTGCAATGATTATGGCAAACAAACTCAATAACAGCGTGATTGTTACCAATACCTCGGCATGGAGCGACTCGACCAATCACATGCGCCCTTATGAAAGCAGCATACGTTCTGACCTGGCCGACTGGCATACCGTGGAGGCGGAAGACCGGTTCCAGGAATCAGACCTTAAAAGTCATTCTACTTCAGATTATGACAATTTAAGACATTGGGGTGAAGTGCGATGCTATACCGGTCCGCCCAACTGGTATAACGTGGCTAAACTGCGTTCAAAAAGCGGAACGCCGGGTTATGATGAGAATATATATAAGCCGCTCCACGATGATATACTCGATTATTTTACCCGTAATAATTTACCGGCGAACGGAAGTAAAGTAATCAGCTCTCCTTCCGAGGTGACCACTCAGGCGGGCAGAGGTTTGATGTACATTGACGGCCGACTGGGCCAGGTGATTCTGCTCAGTGATGCTGTGGACGGATATGCAATTAACGGCTGGAGCGCAGGACCGCAGGCGTCAGAGGGTATCCCGGAAGAAGATTTTAATTGGGAATCCGCTATTA
>Ga0209536_100003560_pt1 | contig 24954 bp, 23 predicted proteins | sample DeeMarSeWOR28_12_FD_187461 | JGI IMG/M metagenome (GOLD analysis project Ga0209536, IMG submission 187461) | Marine sediment microbial communities from White Oak River estuary, North Carolina - WOR-2-8_12 (SPAdes) (version 2) | ecosystem: Environmental > Aquatic > Marine > Intertidal zone >...
TCCCGAGGTTCCGGCAGCCCATCGTTTATGAGCGGGACGTGCAGTGTCTCTGCTTCTTCCCCGGCGGCGAATGCTGTGACCGGCTGCTGCAGCGGGATGTAGTCCGTATCCCCTATGGCGGTATGGTCGGCGCTCCACCAGACCAGCGTGCCCGTGGTGCCGACCGGGCGTCGAAAGGCGATTCGAGCGGCGCCGTCGCGTTCGTAGACGGTGACGAACGACTGTATCAGGGTACTGCCCTGTGTACGGTCTTGCGAAACGATTTCTGCGTCGGCGTCGGCATCCGTCTCCGCGTCAGGCAGCGATGCCGCGGAGTCGGGAGCCTCGGAGACGACCGGTTCTGCGACCGCTTGCGGCAACGGTTCAGCGGCCGCCGCCACGGGGGGCTCTTCGATGGGCGTCGCTGCATCCTGGCCTGGCGTCGTGACTGCTGTTGTGACGCCTCGCGCTTCGGGGGCGGGGTCGAGGTACGACTCTGTCATTGCCGCCAGTTCGGCAATATCGTTGCCGGGCTGGCCATAAAAATACCAGGCGACCAGGCCTGCCAGCACCGGAAGCAAAATCAGTGACCGCGTGCGACTGGCACGTTTACGCCGGGTGCGGGCGATCTCGCGCCGCTTGTCGCTGGCGGGTGCCGGCGCGATGACCGGGCCCGACTGGCGATCCGTGTTGCCTGCATCGCCGCGTGCGGGCGGTACCTGCCGTACAATCGGCGGCGCTTCCTTCTGACGCGGAACCGGGTCGGCGTCGCGCTCGGGCGCGCCATTCGCGGACGATCGCAGCCGCTCCGTTCCGCTTACGCCCAGTTCGTCAAGATATTCGCGCACCGTCGCCGGTCGCTTGTCGCTGTCGAAGGACAGCCCGCGGCATATTGCCTTCCACTGCCGCTCCGGCAGGGCACGAATCCGTGCGGGCTGCAGGCCGGCCATACTCGCTTCTTCCGGCGGATGGAAATTGAATGGATGTTTGCCGGCCAGAATCTCGTAGGTAAGACAGGCGAGCCCATAAATGTCGTCGTCTGCATCTGCCCGACTGAAGGGGTCCCTGGACGCGACCCCGCGCAAGATTGTCGATGCGGAATCCAGCGGTACGACATCGAGCAGGCGGACCTCGAGGTTCTCGGTGATGAAGACGTTCTCTGCGTTCAGTTGGCCGTGAACCATCGACTTGGCGTGCAGGAAGCCCAGCGCATCCCCGATCGCCCGAATGACGGGTATCGTTTCATCGAGGGGGAGCGTCGAAACGTCGTCGAGCACGAAGCGCAGCGAGGCGCCGTCGAGGAACTCCATGGCGAGGTAGCCGAACTTCCCGTCATGGTCGATATCCAGGTACGAGACGAGATTCGGGTGCGAACCGGCGCGCAGTACCGTGTAGCCCAGCTTGAGCTTGCTGAAGAGCCCGTTGTCCAGGGCGATCCTGTCCGGTAGCAGCTGCAGCGCCACGCGGCCACCGACCCCGAGCTCCCGGTACCCCTCGTCCTCGGCTTCGTAGATATCGCCGAGCCGGCCGCGGCCGATTCGCGCATGCAGGCGATAGCGACCGGCGACGAGGCGCCGTTCCGGTTGGATTGCCTGTTGCTCGTGGCCGAGTTCCAGTGTGGTCATTGCAAGGTCCGCAGGGGTGGACGTGTAGCCGGCGCTCCGGCACGCAGCCGATCCCGGCACTGTAACGGGAATGAGACCGATCGATGTCGGGCCCGCCGCCTTTTCTGGTTTTCGGGTACGGCCTCAGCCCTGTTTGATCAGTGTAGCACCGAAAGCCGCGGCCTGTGGAGAGGGCGGCTGCGGACGCTCACAGCTGCCGGTGGAGCTTCGCGTCATGGGTACGGAAATGGTCGGAAAACCAACGATCCAGTCGTGACGACAGATCGTCTTCGTCAAGCGTGGCGCCGATCTCGACGCCGTAGATGATGTCGGCGAGCTGGTCGAGCAGGGCTTCGTGGTCCGCTTTGTGGGGGCCGATGTCCCCGTAGGCGGCGTCGCGCATGATCTTCTCCTCGAGCGCGAAATGGGCGGCGATCTGCGCGTAGATTTCGCCGAGACCGGCCGCGATGTGGTCCCTGTCCGGTTGTTTGTGCAGGGTGGCATGCAGACCGTTGATCAGGTCGATAAGTTCGCGGTGCTCGTGGTCGACTGCCGCATTGCCGACACTGAATTCGGGCTTCCATTCGATCAGGCTCATCGGAAACTGAAGCCTCCTGACTCGGCACGAAAAGTGACGGTGAAGTAACGACCGGCAACGAGAGAAACGTCCTCGGTATGTGTGTAATCCCAGCCCTCGCTGCGATGGCTGTCGCGCAGTCTTGCCGTTAACGTGTGGGTTCCGGGCTCGATTTCGAATCGCTGGTAGATGGAAGCCGGCCCGTCGCTCCAGAGCCCCGAAGGCGGTGCAACTATACGAGCCCTCACAGCGCCGTCGATCTCCAGTTCGACGACCAGCGGCAGCCGTTGCCGTTCGCACTCTTCGGTGTGCCGCATATTCGGCGCAAGTTCGGCAACCTGCTGCGGCGTCAGGCGCACACAGGGTTTGACCCGGTTGGCTGCGTGGCTCAGTGACAGCTTGATCGTTGCCTCGCTCGCATCGGCATAGTCGTATGCCGGCGAGGCCGACAGGTAGCCGACGCCGGCGGCAAATGCGGCGTACATGAGCACCTGCAAGACGATGCGCAGCCCGCTATTCATGCGGCAGTCCCCGGAGTTTCTCGCGAAACCTGTGCAGCGCCACTCCGAGGCGGTGTCGTGCACCGGGTGGCAGCCACGCCGTTTCGACACGCTCGCCCGCTACGCGCTGTCGCAGGTGCGGATCGCGTTGCCTCGCCATCCGCCGCATCGTCCACTCGTTGCCGAGTCGGTGGAAGCAATCGTTTGCCGCGCAGCCCGCAAGCATGACGCCGTCGGCGAATCGCCGTGACAATGCGTAGTCGATGAATGACGGCGGCAGCATGCCGACGCAGGGCAGTTTGATTACGCGGACCCCGGCGGTTTCATCCCCGAGAATGTCGGCGTTGCCTTGGTCGCAGGCGAAAACAATGATCCGCGGTTCGTCGCCCCTCGCAGTCAGAGGTGCCATGACGCGCTCACGCAGTTCGCTGATGGTCCTGTGGGGCAGCTCGATCCCGGGCTGGATCGGTTTTGCACGACGAAAGGGCGTCGAGGTCGGACAGGATCCGGCGCATATGCCGCAACTCGTGCAGTTGTCGGGGTTCACCGCCGGTTCGAGTTCGTACGGCCTGCCATCGGAGCGCGCCACCATGGTAATCGCGCTGAACGGACAATCATCGAAACAGCGCGAGCAGCCGTTGCAGTTCGCGAGACTGACTCGCGCTTCCGGCTTCCTGCCTTCGGGCGGCAGCCACGGAAGGGCGGCGAGCAGCGCGAAGCCGCCGCCGAGATAGAGCCACAGCCGGCCGCCTGGCACGACTTCGAACAACGGGTACCCGGCAAGGTAGAACCAGTCGAGGTTTACTGTGGCCGGCACCACGTCGAGGTCCGCGGGCCCCTGGCTAACGGCAGGGTAGATGACGGACAGCGCGAGCAGGGCGGCCATCGTGCCGATCGCGAGGCCGCGCGGCGGGTTGACGCGGGCGCTGGAGTGGCGTTGCACGTGGACCCACATCAGCAGCAGCATGAACAGCGGCGCGAAGATGTGGATGAGCACCATCAGGGTGAAGAAACGGCCACCGAGCGTCGTGCTGTCGAGAAAATTGTTGGCAATCGGCTCGGCAAAAAACGGCAATGCATCGAGCCACTCGGTGGTGGCTACCGCGATGTACTGGGCCAGTTTGTCCCACACGAGCCAGTAGCCGCTGATGCCGCAGATATAAATGAATGCCAGCAGCGGCACTCCGGTCAGCCAGGCGAAGAAGTGCTTGCCGCGTAATCGGTCCATGGCGAATTCACGAAGCAGGTGCAGCACGACGACGACAACGAGCGCATCCGATGCATAGCGATGCAGGCTTCGCATGATACCGGCCGCGTACCATTGCTCGTTGCTCATGTACTCGACGGATGCATAGGCGTCGACGATGCCGGTGTCGAAGAAGATATACAGGTAGATACCGGTTGCCGCGGTAATCCAGTAGAAGTACCAGCCGAAGGCGCCCAGCCACGTGAACGGGTTGTAGCGCTGGCCGAATGCGTATTCGAACAAATACTCGGCCCTGGCAAACAGTCCGTACAGTGCGTGCTTCAGGAATGCCACGGTGCCGTCATTTCGCGTTGCGCCATTCGCGCACGATGAATGTAGCAACCGCGCCCAGGCAGAGGAGACCGACGGCGATCGTCATGAAGATCGAATAATCGAAGCGGTAACGGTCGTTGTTCGGATCGTATACCGTGCAGAACAGCCTGAACGTGCTGACCCAGTGTTCGATCAGCCCCGCGCTTCGAGGCGTGTCGAAGACCAGCTCCTTGAGCGGTTCCACCAGCGTCTGCGTGTCGAGGTCTACACCGTATAGCTGCCTGTAAATGAATCCGTTCCTGTCGACGATAGTCGTCTGGGTGAGGTGATCGAAGCCCTTGGCGCTGGGATAGAAAACGAAGCCGAGGTTGTCGCTCAGGGCGCTGATGGTCGGTGCGTCACCGGCGAGAAAATGCCAGTCGCCGATGCCCGCAGCCCCCTGCTGTGTCGCGAACTGTCGCATGTGCTCTGGTGAATCGACCTGCCAGTCGAATCCGACGGTCACGACCGAGAACGAATCGTTACCGAGCGCGTCTCGGGCGACGTCGACGATGTCGACGAGGTTCCGTGTGATCATCGGACACACGTGGTGACAACTCGTGTAGATCATGCTGATGACGAGCGGCCGGCCGCGAAGACGGGCCAGGTCGAACGCCTGGCCGTGGGTGTCGCGGAATCGAAAATCCTCCAGGCGGGTGCCGATCGCGGCCTGGCTGATCGTCAGCGCCGAATCCCTGTCGTATTCCTGCGCGCTGCCTGCCAGCGCCGCTAGCAAGAGGCAGACTGTGGCCAGCGTCCTTGTCATCGTTCAGCCCAGGAGCAGCCGATCCAGGATGGCGCCGAGCATGAGTAAGCCGAGCTGCACTATCGAGGCGGCAAAAGCGCGCCACGCATTGCTGCGACCGGGTTCTCTGGCAAGCGTCAGGCAGGCGTAGACGAAGTACGCACCACCGGCAACGGCGCCCATGCCATACAGCCAGCTCATTCCATACCACAACGGCAGGATCGACAGCAGCGACAGCGCGATGGCGTGGGCGAGGATCGTGCGCGTGGACGTCGCGTCATCGACGACGACGGGCAGCATCGGGATACCCGCGGCGCGGTAGTCGTCCTTGCAGGCAAACGCGAGTGACCAGAAATGCGGCGGCGTCCAGAGGAACAGCACCGTCGCGAGGATCAGCGCGACAGGCGAAAGCGTCGCTCCCGCCGCCGCCGAACCTGCGAGCACGGCGAAGCTCCCCGAGAGACCTCCGATGACGATGTTGGTCCATGAGCGTCGCTTCAGCCAGACCGTGTAGACAACGCCGTAGGTGAATGCGCCGAGGAAAACGAAGAACGCGGCCAGCCAGTTGGTCGCCACCGCAGCGGCGGTAAGTGCGAGCAGCAATGCCAGCGCGATACCGCCGTGCCAGCGCAGGTCCGCATCGAAGCGGCCGGTCACGAACGGCCGGTTCCGGGTCCGCTGCATGCGAGCGTCCGTATCGCGTTCGTACAACTGGTTGAACGCACCGGCAGCCGACGATGCAACCAGTGTCGCGAGTCCGAGCATGAACACCTGCCAGGGTGCCAGCTCGTGGCCCGGAATGACGACGATGCCGGTGACCGTGCACACCGTGATCAGGAAACCCAGCCGCACCTTGGCGGTGCGGTATACGAGTTTGAGAGTTGCAACGCTCATTGGGCCGCAGCGCCGTCCACCTAGCTCAGCGGCCAGACTTCGGACAGGTACTTCCAGTTGACGAAGTAGTAGAGGACGAAGGCGACGAAGAAGATACCCACGAGCATGGCCGTGCCGGGTATCTTCAGCGACTCCGCGCTACCGTGCTCGGCGACCGCGTGTGCAGCCGGCGGGAGCTCCGGATACGATGGCTTTTCGTCGACGCCGAGCTTGCGGCCGAAGAACACCGAGCCCACGACAATGACGATGAACAGTATCCCCCCGAGCGCCGCCAGGATCGCGAATATGCCATTCAGGCCCATCATCAGGAACGCGGCAGACGGGTAGTCGAACGGCAGTTGCGCGTCGGCGAAGGTCATGTCCCAGTGACGTCGCGACACGCCCAGCGTGCCTGCGCCCATCATGAACACCGAAATACCGGCGACGCCGATACCGAACAGGTAGGGCTGCCACGTGGCAAGCTTCCGGAACATCAGCTCGCGCCGGAAGATCAGCGGTACCAGCAGGTAGGTGATCGCCATGAACGCAAGCGTCGTGCCGGCAACAACGGTGCCGTGGAAGTGCCCGGGCACGTACAGCGTGTTGTGCATGATCAGGTTGATCTGCTCGGTGCCCATGACGACACCCGAGATGCCACCAATGAAGCCGAAGAAGACCAGCGACATGAACATTCCGGCAAAGGCCGGGTTGCCCCAGGGTGCCTTGCGCAGCCATTCGAACAGGCCCTTGGTGAGGCCCCGCGCGCGCTGAGCCGCCTCGATCGAACCCGGCACCGTCATGCCGTGAATCATGCTGCCGAGTACCGCGAGGTACATTGCATAGCTCGTATTGAAGATCTTCCACTCGGAACTGAAGCCCGGTTCTACGAGCATGTGATGAGCACTCGCAAGCTGCAGGAACAGGATGTACATCAGGAACGCCATACGGCTGACCTTCTCAGAGATCGGCCGGGCGCCGAGCACCATGGCCGCGATCGCGTACCACACCGCGACGTGCGCAGAAACATTGATCTGTTGCGACGAATGGCCCATGGCCCACCAGATCGTCTTGTACACCAGTGGATCGATGTGGCTGACGAGGCCGACAGACCAGAGCAGCGTCGGGATCAGGATGATGGCGCCGGATGCAATCGTGAAGACGGCGATGATCGCGGCCGTCACGGCCCCGAAAGTGACCAGCGGCACGGAACCCTCGTAGGTGCGTTCCTGCCGGGCGACGACGAGTGTGCCGAAAAATACGAAACAGCCAATCAGAGCCCCCACGGCGAACAGGATGATGCCGAGGTAGAAGCCGGGTTCGGCTTTCATCGGCACGTACGACGTGAACATCACGCTCGACTGGCCCTGCAGCACGACGATATTGGTCACGACTGCGCCAATCAGCATGAGCGCAAAACCGGTCCACGCCCACCTGGGCGCCGCGAGGCGGCTGCCCAGGAGCACGGCCGATGCAAAGTACAATACGGCCATCTCGAAAAAGATGATCCAGACGAGCAGCACGTCGAAGCCATGGGCCGTGAGCGCGAGGTAGAACCAGTCCGCGGGGAGGAAGTGCACGGCCGGCCAGCGCGTCAGCGCGACGAGCAGGCCGAACAGTCCGCCGATAGCGAGAAAAATGATCGCGACCACGGCGTTGGCCTTGATGAGTTTCTCGGCGTCCAGGTCGACCTTGAGCCCGGTTGTCGGGCAGATACGGAATTCGGTTGTCTTTGACATGGCTCTGCCCCCTTACTCGACCACGTAAATCTTGCCGACCATCATGTGGTGGCCGATGCCGCAATACTCGTTACAGACGATGCCGTACTCGCCGGCTTTATCGGGCTTGACCGTGACTACCATCTCGTAGCCCGGGTGAACCTGGACATTGATGTTGACGGGCTGCAGGGAGAAGCCGTGCATCCAGTCGAGCGACGACAGGTGCAGGCGGTAGGTCTCGTCTTTCTCCAGTTCGAGAATCGGCCACCACTGCCAGAGACGTGCGATCAGGTAGACGTCGCTGCCGGCAGGCGGATGCACCACGGGAAAGTAGTTTTCCTCGCGGACCGTGTACTCGTCGATCATGGCCTGCGATCGCTCGGCGAATCGCTCCGGCGAGATCTTGTAGGCCTCATTGGACAGGTTCTGTTCGCCGGCCCCGTGCCAGTAGATCATCATGAAGAACATGACGAGGCCCCAGGTAAAGGCGATGATGATCCAGGATAGCTCGATCTTGGCGATCGGCTGTTTCCACCAGATTCGTTCCGAAGGGGGAGTGATTGCCATGGCTCGCCCCTTCAGTCTGCGATCGGAATCTGGGTAATCTCGATGATGCCCCAGATAATGTAGAAGACCGCCGGGATTGCGACGCCGAGGAACAGCAGCAGGAACGGGTTGTCGAGCACGCGCTGCATCATCGGAATCGGTTCGTCGTCAGTCGATGGCGCACCCGCCGGATGGTTCTGGTCAGCCATGGTCATTCCTCCCCTCAAATGGCGTCGGTCATCCAGTGAGTACCGACCTTGCTTTTGCCGGCCGGCCGCCGTTGTCAGGCGCCGCCGGTGTAGTACTGGATCAGGGAGAAACTCGACAACGCGAGTGTCAGCAGAATCGCGAAGAAAATCAGTGACCTGTTCTTGAGCCTCCTGCCCGCTGCGATTTCGACCCGCTCCAGCAGCCAGTCGGCGACGATGTACAGGATAATCGCGACAAGCGTGAAATAGACGATGCTCATAGCCGGGCCCTGTGCGACGTCTCTTCGCCGATGGCCATTTGATAATGCACAGGGTGGCCCGCGACCGCCTTGACCTAGATCAAGACGGTGCGGGGCGTGCTAGTCGTCGGTTTCGCCGTCCCAGTAATCGACGGCGGTTTCGCGGCGTGCGAAAACGCGGAAATTGGCGGGGTCGCGGGGATTCTCGGGGTCGCCGTGCCAGACGCCGTATTTCCCCGAGTCCGGATACAGCATCACGTCGGTGGTAGCCTGGTTGCCGAGCGCGATGTAAGTCAGTTCGTCGGCGGAGGTATTGATGACCTGGTGGGGCTGCTCCGGATCGGCGGGTGAACAGATGAAGTCACCGGCACGAAGCGGATACTCCTTGCCGGCATGCCGCAGCGTGCCGGTGCCGGACAGGATATAGAACATCTCTTCGACGGTATGGTGTGAGTGGTAGGGCCAGGCGCACTTCCCGGGCTGCAGACGGACGACCGCATAGCCGAGCTTTTGTGCCCCGATCTGCGCCGATACCGGCGCGCGTTCGGCCTCGAACCTGTCTCCCTTGCCGAAACGCTCGTACTCGAGCTGGTCGACGTTGATGACGGGTTTGGCCACAACCTCGTACCTCGCAGGCGGTACTAGCCGTCGCGGTCGATCAATCCTTGACGCCGGCGGCGTTGTGACAACCCTGGCAGTTCTCGTTGATGCGTTCCGCCGCGACTCGCGCCTCGTCGATGTCATTTGCCTCTTCGATAGCCTGGGCGGCCTCGCGCATGCCCTCCAGGAAAGGACGCCATTCCTCCTTGATCCCGGTCACTTCCTGGTGCCCGGAAAGCCAGTAGGCAGCGGTCAAAGCGCCCGGGAGATCGTCGTCGGCCAGGGCGAAGTTGAGGTTGTCGAGCTGCTCGGCATGAGCGTGCATGTGGTCGATGAATGCCTCGTCACGGCCACTTTGCTCGATCGGCGCGGGCGACGCCGCTTGCGGTTCGGGTGCTGGCTCTGTCGCGGGCTCCGGCGCGGACTCTTTCTTTTCGGCGCATGCCGTTACGCAAAGAGCCAGTCCGACGATCAACAGCGATTGCAATTTCATACGTACCCCCAAGCCAAATATCGATTTTCGATTATTGAGTAAACTCACAGCGAATTGTAACCAAAAAGGTGCGCCGTTTCTCCGCATTCGCGCGCCTAGCTCAGTTTGTGCAAACCGGTGGCGGGCATCCGCCGAAACACCCAAGTCCATGAATCGAAAGAGAAAGCTTCCCCGATCGTTTTATCTGCACGACGACGTTGTCAGCATCAGCCGGGCACTGCTGGGCAAGGTCCTGTGCACGAACATCGACGGACAGCGCACCTCCGTGATCATTACGGAGACGGAGGCCTATGCGGGGGCCGCCGACAGGGCGAGTCATGCCTACGGCGATCGCAGGACCCGTCGCACAGAGCCGATGTACGGCCCGGGCGGTACGGCCTACGTCTACCTCTGCTACGGCATACATCATCTGTTCAACGTCGTGACGAACGTGGCCGGTGTGCCGCACGCGGTGCTCGTGCGGGCAGGCGAGGTGCATTCGGGGCTCGCGACAATGCTCGAGCGGCGCCAGAAGGCCAGCCACGATCGAACGCTGCTTGCCGGCCCGGGCTCGCTCGCCCGCGCACTCGGTATCACGACGGCCTTGACCGGGAGCAGTCTGCTGAACGGCCCGATCCGGATCGAGGATCATGGCCTGGAGGTCGATGATGATCGTGTGACCGTGGGTCCGCGCGTGGGCATCGACTATGCCGGAGAGGATGTGAGCAGGCCGTACCGATTTCGCCTGCGGACGAAAGCCGGCCTGTAGGGCTCAGTTGATTGCGGCCATGATGTGCGAACGCATCATCGTGTACAGGTTGCTGATTCCGTCGGAATTCTCGTAGTTGTGGCCGGTGAAAGCGACGACCAGCTCGAGCCCTGGGACGACGAAGATGTATTGCCCGCCGAAACCGGAGGTGACCCAGGTTTCCAGCAGTTGCGACCCGTAGGGCAGCTCGTCGAGCCACCACTGGTAGCCGTAGCCTTCACTGAAACTCGGGACGCTGGAAAAATCTACGCGCCGGACCACTGAATCGGCAACCCAATCCGCGCTGACCAGCTGCTGGCCCTGCCAGGCCCCGCCGTCGAGGTAGAGCTGTCCGAACTTCGCGAGATCCCGGGTCCGCAGGAACAGGCCGCTGCCGCCGTTGGCCAGGTTGTTCGGCGACCACCAGCGCGCATCCGTAATCTGCATCGGGAAGAACAGGTAGGTATTCGCGAACTGCCCCAGACGCTCACCGGTCGCGTTTTCCAGCGCCTTGCCGATCGCGATCGTTCCCGCTGTGTTGTAGGCAAAGGCCGTACCCGGATCCGTTGCCAACGGCAGGTCGAGCAGCGCCTTCGGCCAGTCGAAGTTATTGGTCTCCAGGTTGACCAGATCGTTTTGCGGATCGGTGTAGGGCCGCGACCATTCGTCCCACTGGAACCCGAAGCGCATCGTAAGCGCGTCCTCGAGCGTGATATCGGCTTTCCTCGGGTCCCAGTTGTCGTAGTCCGTATAGTCGAACAGGTCGAGGAACTTCACCTGCGTCGATTCGATATGGCCCTGGTCGATCGCAATGCCGATGAGTGCCGACGTGAAGCTTTTCGATGTGGAGTGAAGTACGTGCCGCTCCCGGGTCGTGTTGTTGATCCAGGCATCGTACTGGTCGAGCTCACGGCCGCGGTCGTACCAGTAGAGCAGTAGCCTGTCGTTCCTCACGATCGCGACGGAATCGATGCCCGGATAGGTATCGTCGAGGATGCGGTCCATCATGTCGACGACCCCCTGGGTATCGAAACCCTCGGTCGCCAGGTCGCTGACCTGCCACCCGTCGCCGATGTCTTCCGGAACGGTGTAACTGAACGCTGCGGGTGGCGGTGGCGGCGGTGCGGATGTTCCGCCCGAGGAACCGCCGCCGCAACCTGCGCATACGAGCAGGACGACGAGGAGGATGTTCGATCTGGCGAAATCTCGCGGCATCCGCGGTTCTTTCTTATTGCTCTTCCAGTTTTTCGACCGCGCCGCGGGAGAACGTTCAGTCCGGTCAGAGGCTGTCGTAGGGTATTTCGAACGTGTCGCTGTCCTCGATACGGCCGCTCTCCAGGCCGCGCCCGAACCAGCGCATCCGCTGCTCCGAGGTCCCGTGGGTGAAGGCATGCGGCACCACTTTGCCCTGCGTGCGCGCCTGGATGGCGTCGTCACCGATCTGGTTTGCCGCGCGCAGCGCCTCTTCGATATCGCCCCGGTCGAGGTAGCGATGGTTGTGCCGCGCCCAGACTCCCGCGAGAAAATCCGCCTGCAACTCGAGGCGAACCGAATACTGGTTGTAGTCCGGTCGATTGCGCATGGCACTGACCTTGCTCGAGATTCCGAGCAGGTTTTGCACGTGGTGGCCTACTTCATGAGCGATAACGTAGGCCTGCGCGAAATCGCCAGGCGCCTCGAACTGGCGCTCGAGGGCGTCATAAAACCCCAGGTCGATGTAGATCTTGCGGTCGGCCGGACAGTAGAAAGGGCCCATTCGCGCGTCGCCCATCCCGCATCCGGTAGGGTAGCGGTCCCGGTAGATCACGAGCTCGGGCACCGTGTAGGTCTGCCCGATGCGCCTGAACTCCTGCTGCCAGATGTCTTCCGTATCGGCGAGCACAACCGTGACGAACTCGAACAGCCGTTCCTCTTCCGGCGTGCCCTCGTAGCCGACCTCCTGCACCTGCCCGCCGCCGAGGATGGCCGCCGGGTCCAGCAGGCCCATCTGCCACCCGATGAAACCGAGCGCGACCAGCACGAGGATGCCCTTGAGGCCGAATGTCCGGCCCACGATATTGAGCATGGTGGCGAGCCCGGCCGAACCCGCGGCCACCCGCTTGCCGCGCGCGTCCGTTACGTTGGAGCTCCGTCTTCGTCCCTGCCACTTCATCCGGTACTAATTACCACGTGGAGGGCGCCGCGCCAACGTCACTTGCGAATTTCGTAATCGAGCCAGCGCCAGTAAACCGAGCCGCATTTCGGGCAGGCGTCATGCCGCGCGTGCCCGAATGGCAGGTCCCGCCACTCGTAACTGCATTGGCAGCAGCGATTCAGGGCGAGTTCCCTGGAGTCGTTCCTGTTGGATACGAGATTGAACGAGCGCACGCTGCCTGTCGTCCCCGCGGGCTAAAGCATGCGTGTCATTCTACGACGCGGGGCCCTTCGTGCCCCCCTAGCGCTGCGCCGTTCGATGCGGACTCTCGTCGGCGGCAGCATGGGGGATGCACGACCCGGGAGCGACCTGGTTGTCGATTACGCAGCCGACGTTGAACGCCTGCATATGGTGGAGCGTCTTCTCGTCCGGGTCGGACGCGACCCGGTAACGCACGGCGACGCCGAACTGGAATGATGCGCCGGCCGCCTTGTCCGGCGTCATCTGCCGATAGCTGGATTCGATGGCTATGGACTGCGAGACGAATTCGTCGATATCCCGCGTAACCGAGATTCCGGGCGGGATGTCGATCGGCAACGAGTTCGTGTTGACGATGGAGTTGTAGTAGATCGTCTGCGCGGTGAGCGTGATGTACTCGTTCGTCGCGTTGGTGAATGTTACGGACTCGTTTTCGATAGTGACCCGCAGGCGCTCGTCGGCGAGATCGAAACTCGGGTATAGCTTTTCGAAGTCGCGCGACAGGATCGTGACGTTCACCGGTAACTCCACGGGATCGTCTCCGGATACGATGATCTGCTCCGGGCAGGCAACGGACAGCAGGTAGTGGCGGTGCACGGTATCTTCGCAGCGCACGTCGAATATCCTGGCGCCGGGCGCCATCATTGCTGACAGGCGCTCGCGGTGTGACTGGATGTCCCCGCGCAATTCCGACAGGGCGCTTTCTGCTGCCGCCATGCAGTGCCGGGCATCGCAGGGCAGGGCATCCCGTTTCTCGAGCCGGACGTTCGGCACGTCCCCTTCACTCACGAGGGCGAGTTCGACCAGCGCGGCGAAGTCGATGTCGTTTTGATAGTAAGCGGTCAGACCGTCGATGGTAGGCTGAATATCGAGTTCTACGCGGTTGCCGCTGTCGCGCGTCGCGGACAATTGCTGCGTCATGTTCGACAACTCGGCGTGTGCGCTCGCTGCTTCCTGCTCGTAGGTGTCCAGCAACGAAATCAGCCGGCGCCGCTGGTTGTCGAGCCCGGAGTTGATCAGTGCTTCATCGACGGCCTGGTTGAATGCGCTTTCGTCGAACGTGGTTTCATACGTCTGGGAAATGTCGGTGACCTTGCCCGCCGTTCCTACGGCAATACTGCTGTTGATGATCTTGTCCAGCATGCCCGTGTCCTTGTCGCGGAACGGATGCAGGGGGCTGCAACGGTGCGAGGCAGGATAAACCTGTGGCGTGCACTCGGCGGCGCGCGTGTCGAATGCGGGTGTCAGGTCATTCAGGCGTACCAGGTACCCGGAATCCGTGGAAGCATCCGATGCCGATACCGTTGTAAACACCCAGCTGCCGCCACGCTCGTTGACGAGGTGCGCGTAGACGGGTCGTGCACCGACGAAGAAACCGCCCGCAGGCGACGTCGCCGCCGCTTCCACGGGTTCCTGTTGCGGGGTGCTGCTGCAGGCAGCGGATAGCACGAGCAGACACGCGGCTGACGCTGTCCGCGCGCGAACAAATCGGAAAGTCATTGGCCCAAGCGCTTTCAGAACCAGAAACGCGCGGAGTATAGCGAAAATGCGTACGCGTTCCGCGGCAATTTGTGTCGCAAAATGGCGACGACGGGTATGCCGATTGCGCTACCAGGCAATACCGTAATCGTCGCCGTGGTTGCTGGAGCCGCCCTGGAATGTACCGTTGTCCCTGTCGAACCAGATGGCGTTGATCGGGCCGGAAGTCCTGTCCCGGCTTCCCCAGACGCCGACCTCGACGCTGTAGCCCATCTTGGTCAACTGCTCGCGACTGAATTCCGTGACGGATTCGTTGACGGCAAGGCGACCCGGTTCCTTGCGGTGGTCACCGAAAGAATCGTGCAGCTGGTAGCTGAGGAAGTTGTCGGCTTCGGCCGCTTCCTGCACGTTCATTCCGAACTCGACGAAATTCAGGAAGAACTGCAACAGGTTCTGATCCTGCGCATCCCCGCCCTGCACGGCGAACGAAAGCCAGGGCGCGCCGTCCTTGAGCGCGATGCTCGGTGTCAGCGTCACCCTGGGCCGCTTGCCCGGTTCTACGACGTTGTAGGGGTTCTCGGCCGGATCGAGAACGAAACTCTGCATGCGCTGGCTCATCCCGATGCCGGTTTCACCGGCCACGAAAGCCGGAATCCAGGCGCCGCTCGGCGTAATCGATACGACCCAGCCTTCCTTGTCGGCCGCCTGGATAGTGGTCGTGCCCTGGAAGAAACCGGCGTCGTCCGGCACCTGGACGCCGGGCGTCACATTGCCCGAACGCAGGTCGTCGAGCTGCTGCATGTATGGGTTCCGGCCGCGCTGGAATTCGTAAGGGTCCCCGGGCCCCGCGTCCGGATTGTTTATCTCGGGATCGATCTCGGCGGCGCGTTTGCGAGCGTAGTCTTTCGATAACAGCCCCTGGACCGGCTCTTCGGGCGGGAAATACGGATCGCCGTAATAGAAGTCGCGATCCGCGTACGCCAGATTCATGGCCTGGTAGAGCGTGTGGATGTAACGGGTCGAGTTGTAGCCCATGGCGGCCACGTCGAGATTCTCGAGGATATTCAGCGTCTGCAGTAGTACGGGACCCTGGGTCCAGGTCGTCAGCTTGTAGACATCGATGCCACGATAATTCGTCGATACCGGTTTCTCGATGCGGACCTGCCAACGGTCGAGGTCCTGCATCGTGAACAGGCCGCCGTGCTCCTGCATCGAGCGCACGATTTCCTCGGCGATATCGCCGCGATAGAAGCGGTCGTAAGCGGCATAAATGGCGGCTTTGCGGTCGAGTCCGTCGGCAAGCGCCGCGCGCTCGGTTTCCACGAGCTTCTGCAGGGTCGCTTTGAGGTCCGCCTGCCGGAAGACCTCGCCGACGGAAGGCCCCCGCGGACCGTCGTCATCGTGCGGCAGGAACACCGCCGTTGAATACGGCCATTCGAGAATCCTGTCGCGATGGCGCTCGATGGCGCGGACCGCACTGGCCTCGATGGGGTAACCATCGGCCATCTCGATGGCCGGGGCCAGGACATCGGCGAGACTGAGCGAGCCGTATTCCGCGAGCATGACCATGAGTCCGCCCGGCGTGCCGGGCGTCACGGCGGCCAGCGGCCCGAACTCGGGCGGGTAGTCCAGTCCCTTGTCGCGGAAGAACTCCGGTGTCGCCCCGGTCGGCGCGACGCCCAGCGCATTGATACCCAGGACCTCTTTCGTACGTGGGTTATAGATGAGGGCCTGGGTCTCGCCGCCCCAGCCGAGCACGTCCCACATCGTGGAGGTTGCCGCGAGCATCGCACACGCCGCGTCCACCGCGTTCCCGCCGCGCATGAAGATGCGCGCTCCTGCTGTCGCCGCGAGCGGCTTCCCCGTGATGGCTACCCAGTGCTTGCCATGCAGCACGGGCTTCTGGGTGGCTGCGCGCGTCACCGGCAACAGGCAGACGCAAGCCAGTGCGGCGAGCACAGCGATGATCGTACGATGGCGGATGGCTGGCATAGCGGGTCTCCGGAAGCGACGGCGGGTGCGGCCTATTCTAGTTCACCCACGGCGCTAGCGGCCCGTGCCGGTGACCGGGCGCGCGAAGACTCGTCGGACCACCCTTACACTCCTTTACGAGAATGAGCTGATCGTCCGCGTTTGTCCATACGAGCAATCGCTTAGGCACTAGCTCGTATCGTCGCCGGGGGTTAACCGCTGCTAGGATTTCTGGGGGCACGAGTGAAGGAGACACAGAATGTCAGTCGCAAGAGTCACAGAGATCACCGCCGCTTCGCCGAAGAGTTTCGATGATGCAATGAAGACCGGGATAGCCCGGGCCGTGAAGACACTGAAAAACGTGCGCGGAGCCTGGCTACAGGATCAGGAGGTCGTCGTCGAGGGCGATACCGTCACGGAATACCGTGTGCACATGAAGGTCACGTTCATACTGGACGACTGAAGCAGGCTCACATCCAGTTCTTGCGCCGGAAGTAGATCAGCATGCCGGCAACGAGCGAGATCATCACGATCCAGAGAGCCGGGTAACCGAAACGCCAGCCGAGTTCGGGCATGTTCCAGGCACTGACCGAGCGGTCGAAGTTCATGCCGTAGACGCCGACGATGAACGACAGCGGAATGAAAACCGTCGCGATAATCGTCAGTAATTTCATCACGTCGTTCATCCGGTTCGAGAGACTGGACAGGTATACCTCGAGGAGGCTCGAAGCCATCTCCCGGTAGCTTTCGACGAGATCCAGCGCGTGGACGGCGTGGTCGTAGCAGTCGCGGATATATAATTTCGTGTCGTGCGTGATCTGGCCATGCTCGTCGCGGAGCAGGGCGTTGATCATGTCGCGCTGCGGCCAGGTTACGCGACGCAGCAGCACGAGCTCCCGCTTGAGTCTGTGGATCTCGTCGAGCACCTCGCGGCTCGGGTTATCGAAGACGGTCAGTTCGAGGGCCTCGATGCGGTCGCCTAGTGTCTCGAGTATCGGGAACACGAGGTCGACCGCGGTGTCGAGCAGCGAATAGTAGAGATAGTCGACGCCGCTGCGACGGATTCTCGACGCATCGCGATACGTACGTTGCCGGACGGCATTGAACGGGTCCTCGTGGCCCGAATAGAAGCTGACGAGCCAGGTGTCGCCGAGGAAAAGGCTGAGCTGGGCGGTCGCGATACCGTGTTCCGTAACCTCGGGCAGACTGACAATCGTGAACAGTTGTCCGTCGTAGGATTCCAGTTTTGCCCGCTGTCCCGTATGCAGGACGTCTTCGAGCGTGAGCGGATGCAGCTGGTAAGCGTCGCCCACGGCACGCAAAAGCGCCTCGGAGGGCGTGCCGTTCACGTGCAGCCAGGTCGGGTTCGGACTGGTGAAGTACTGGCGCGCCTCGTCCAGCGAACAGTCGGACTTTTCGGTGTAGCCCTCGGCGCTGTAATCGAGCAAATGCAGCGTCGTCGGAATGCACTCGGACTCCGGCGGGCCTGTAAGGTCGCCGGGCGCGGTCCCCGGCCGCGTGAAGCGGCCCGGGACAAGGTGCAGCGGATGCCGGAATCGTCGCTTGACGCGGTGCACCGCTCTTGTTGGGTCTGCCGACATGGGCGCCTCCAGCAGCATGATTCTCCGCCTGCGAGCGCCGCGAGGCCATAGGTATTTTCTGCGCGCGGCGCCGGCCATGCCGGCGTTCGAGGCGCGCGCCGGCTTAGGTAAAAGTACGCATTGCCGCGCGCATTGGCAGGCACAACCCTAGCGAGACGAGCATCGGCAAGGCCGCCGCGGCAACAGGACACCAGGGGTAACAAGATGCCCTCATTAGAACTCAACCCGGAAATCGTTCAGTTCGTCATCGACAAGGTGCATGAGTTTCATTCTCGCGAGGACGTGACGTTTCCGGACGAGGACGAAGTCGACGTCCTGAACGAAGACATCGCCGAGCAATTCGCCACCGATTTCGCCGGCGACCCTTACTACCAGGAACTGACGACCACAATCGATGATCTCGAGCCGGATCAGCAGATGATGCTGGTGGCCCTGATGTGGCTCGGTCGCGGCGACTACGCACTGGAAGAATGGGAAGACGCGCTGGAGTTCGCCGAGGAAACCTATACCGACCATACCGCGGAGTACCTGGTGGGTACGCCGTTGCTCGCGGACTACCTGGCGGAGGGGCTGCAGCAGTTCGAGACCGACGGGGACTAGCGTACGGCCGGGGCGCTCAGCGAGGGAAAGCCGCCCGCATCAGTGCGTCCACATACGCTTCCAGGCGTCCAGCAGCATGCGTTCGTCGATCGTCGGAGAGATCAGCTCGGTTGGCATCGGCTTCCAGTGCGGATTGCCGCGCTCGGCAACCACGTGAGTGAAGACGTAGATCGGTTCCTGCCCCATGCGCAGATCCGTGATCAGCAGGCGGTCATTCTCGATGCCGGCTTTCACGAAGTCGCGGGCGAACCAGCGCAGCCGCGAGACCGCCCATACATCGTTCGCGGAATCCAGCAGCGTCCTGTCGAAGGTATGCGCGGTGAAGTCGAGCGGGTCCTCGTTGCTGAGTAGCGAATCGAAGCCCTCCAGGTAGCCCTGGTCGGTTTGCACGACAACGCGCCACAGCACGGTGTTGAAAGGCGAGGGCACGATAAACACGGGTGCGCCGGACAGTCCACGCGCGGCCAGCGCCTCGTCGGTGTGCCGGGCGACGATCGATTGCGCAAGCCACGACCATCCGAGGTAGAGCGTGCTCAACGCCAGGCAGGCACGAACTGCTGTGGAGCTCGCACGCTTCCCGGGACGCGCGGCAACGATCGCGACACCGACCAGCAGCGGCAGCGTATAGAGCGGGTCGATGATGAACAGTGTCGCCCACATCGCCGGTGCTGGCTCGAGGGGCCAGAAGAGCTGCGTCCCGTAGGCCGTGTGGGCGTCGAGCAGTGGATGCGTGGTCAGGGCGAGGCCAATGATCGCCAGCCACCTCGCCGGTTCTGCACCAACCGGTGCCCACCAGCGCCGCAGCGCGAGCCAGAGCAGCAGGGCAAAAGGCGGCAGCACGAACAGCGAATGGCTGAATCCGCGGTGGTAGGTGAAGTTCGCGACCGCATCGCCGTAGTCGATGAAGACGTCCAGGTCCGGCAGGGTGCCGAGCGCCGCGCCGACGAGCAGCGCCTTGCGCCGTTGGCCCGATGGAGCGATGGCTCCGCCGATTGCCGCGCCCAGTGCGGCCTGGGTTACGGAGTCCACGGCCCGATACGGCCAACCGGGTCAGCCATTGCTGCCGCGTACCGAGCGGAAGAACCAAGCAATGAACACGGCGAACGCAGCAGCACCCACGAGCATCGCGGTGGCCTCGCTGCCGAGCCATTCCGTACCGACGCCGTCGGGCCGCCGGCTCTTGGCCACCGCCACCAGCGCGATGCCGACGCCCAGCAGGCCTTCCCCACCGACGAAGCCGCTGCCGAGCAATACACCGCGCTCACGCCGGTCGGCGGCGACGGTGTCGTCTTTCGCAGTGCGCTCCATCCAGAGACGGATCAGGCCGCCGACGAAGATTGGTGTCATCGTGGAAACCGGCAGGTAGACGCCCACGGCGAAGGGCAGTGACGGTATACGGACGATCTCGCACACGAAGGCGATCCCCACGCCGATCGCAACGAGCCCCCAGGGGAGGTCCTGGTCGAGGACGCCATCGATCACCAGCTTCATCAGCGTGGCCTGCGGCGCAGGCAGCTCTTCGCTGCCGAAGCCGAAGCCCTTGCCGAGTGCCAGCACCGTGAGGCAGACGAACGTGGCCGACGTCAGTACACCGATGAGCTCCGAGGTCTGTTGGGCGCGCGGCGTTGCGCCCAGCAGGAACCCGGTCTTCAGGTCCTGCGACGTGTCACCGGAAATCGACGCGGCGATCGCGACGACACAGCCGACGGTCAGTGCCGCGGCTTTACCCATGGTATCGGTCCAGCCGAAGATCAGGAACAGCGACGCGGTACCGAGCAGGGCGGCGATGGTCATGCCGCTGGTCGGATTGCTCGTCACGCCGACGAGACCGACGATGCGCGAAGCGACCGTGACGAAGAAGAACGCAAAGATTACGACACAGGCGGCTGCGACTGCACGAATGCCGATGCCCCCGACCGCGCCGAAGACTTGCGGCACCAGCATGAGTACGAGTGCGATCGCAAGTGCACCGAAACCCACGATGCGCAGCGGCAGGTCATTGCTGGTACGGGCGGCAGACTCCGCGCCTTCGCCCCCGCTGACGCGTTCCCCGAGCTGCGACGCACCGATGCGGAAACTGGCTATCATCACCGGAATGCTGCGGATCAGCGTGATGATGCCGGCCGTCGCCACGGCGCCGGCGCCGATGTAGCGCACATAGCGCGTCCAGATCTGCCCGGGCTGCATGTCGCGGATCAGGTTGACCGTCTCGGGGAACAGCGGCGCAGTGCGCGCGTCGCCCCACCAGGCGATGGCCGGGATGATCACCAGCCATGAGAGCAGGCCGCCGCCCACCATGACGGCGGCGATGCGCGGGCCGAGGATGTAGCCGACGCCGAACAGTGCTGCGGACAGGTCCATGCCGAGCTGGCCCTTTTTCAGGAACGGGATGTTTACGTGCAGGTCGCCCGGGATCACGCGAATCCAGGAGGTGAGGAACTTGAACAGCGCGCCACCGGCCAGGCCGTAGAACACGAAGCGGGCACGTCCGCCGCCGATCTCGTTGGCGACCAGCACCTCGGCGCAGGCGGTTCCTTCCGGGTACGGCAGCTTGCCGTGTTCGCGCTCGATCAGGAAGCGCCGCAGCGGGATCATGAAAAGCACGCCGAGGAGGCCGCCGCACATCGCCAGCAGTGTCATCTGCAGCAGTTCCGGCGGCATGCCCCACATGAACAGTGCGGGCAGCGTGAAGATGACGCCGCTGGCCAGGGAACTGGACGCGGAGCCGGTCGTCTGGGAGATATTGGTCTCGAGAATGGTGCCGCGGATGCCGGCATGGGCGAGCGCACGGAACACCGCTACCGTCATCACCGCGACGGGGATGGACGTGCTGATCGTGAGCCCGGCGCGCAGCCCGAGGTAGGCATTGGCTGCCCCGAAGATGATGCCGAACAGGATTCCCAGCCCGACGGCCTTGAGCGTGAATTCGGCCGGCGACTCGCTGGCGGGCACGAACGGGTCGTACGAGTCGCCTTCCTCGATCGGTACGTAGGCCTTCTGGCTGAGTCCTTCTTTTCGCATCTTGGCTCGCTGGATCCGGATCAGCGCGCCATTCTACGTTAAAATGCCGAACAGGCTCTTTCCCAGAGTACCCCTTCCGGTCACCCGCAAATTTTGCCCGCCAACATGAAGATCTTCGTTATCAGCCTGCCCGATGCCGAAGCGCGAAGAGAGCGTGCGGCACGGCAACTCGAAGAGCTCGGTCTCGCATTCGAGTTTTTCGACGCGATGCGGGGCGACCAGGTGATGGCGGATGGTTATTTCGACCGCTGCGACGAAGAGGAATGGCTCCTCAACACAGGGCACCCGATGTCCCCGGGTGAGGTCGGCTGTTTCGCGAGCCACAGGTCCATGTGGCAGAAATGCGTCGATCTCGACGAGCCCATCATGATCATGGAGGACGACTTCCAGCTGCTGCCCGGTTTTGCCGAGGCCGTGCAGCAGGTAGCTGACAATATCCTGGAATTCGGTTTTATCCGCCTGCAGACGGAGACGCGGGCGCGCAAGCAACGCGTGACCCGGCGGGGAGACTACACGCTGTGGCGCTACACCAAGGTGCCGCATTCCTGCATGTGTAACAGCATCACGCCCAGGGTTGCACAGAGCCTCGTCGAGCAGACACGCGTGATCTACGAGCCGGTCGATGTATTCATCAAGAAATTCTGGGTGCATGGCCAGCCGATCTTCGGCCTGACGCCTTACACGGTGACGGAATCAACGCTGAGCCAGCAGACCTACATCCTGCATCGAGAAAAGGTGCCGAAAGGCATCGCCCGTTCGACAAAGCGATTCCTGCGCAAATGTAGCTGGGAGGTCAAACGTATCCGCGCCGCCCGCCGCATGGGGTGAGCCGGATCGATCGCCAGCTTCCCGGTCATGGTCATATCAGGTCCAGCAGCATCGGCAGAACCAGCCGCTTGACGATGCTCAGACCCACGATCCCGGCCATGACGACGGCCAGTGTCAGCAGGTCCCACTCGTTCAGAACCAGGCCGAGTGCGAGCGCGGCCGCCGGCGGGTGTTCCGTGCGCGTGACAACCATCGTGAACATGGCGAGCGATATCGCCATTGCGCCGAAGATGACCATCACCGCGTGGGCAGCACCGGCACCCTGGATATTCATGGCCGATTCCATTGTCGCCATCAGGCAGCCTGCGAGCATGCCGATCGCGTACCCGCCAATCATGTGCCGCGGCCCGGAGTGCAGCGACCGCGGTACTGCGAAGGCGATGAACGCGCTGGCGCCAAGCGCCGCGATCAGGACGGTCTGGGTGACCGCGTCGAGGACCAGCAGCAGGATCAGCACGACGAATCCGGCGAGTCCGCACTGCAGCGCGTAGCGCTTGAAGCTCTGGCGTCGGATATGGCGGTCGAGGTCCAGGGTCATTTGCCGATTCTAGCGCAGCCGCACGGCATCGCCCGCACCTTCCCCCGCATCCACGGTCTGCGGCAGGCAGGGTGCTGCCCGTATCGGGCGCTGAAACGCTGCTGTTGCTGCAGGTATCATGCGGGATTCCCAGAACTGGTTACCCGGAGCAATGCCGTGCGATATACCGCAATCCTCTTCGCAGTACTCCTGAGTTCATTCGCCGTCGCCGACAGCCGTGCCGACGAAAGTTTGCGACCCGTCACCCACGAAGACCTCTGGACGATGCGCCGGCTCGGCACGCCGGTTACGAGCCCCGATGGCGAGTGGGCCGTCGTCGCCGTGACCGAACCCGCGTACAAGGAGGAGGAGACCGTTAGCGACCTGTGGCTCGTAGCCGTGGACGGCAAATCGGAGCCACGCAGGCTTACGGCGACGAAGGACGCGGAGGACGGGGTGGAGTGGAGCCCCGACGGCACACGTATCGCGTTCAGCGCGAAGCGCGGCGAAGACGCCAGCCAGATCTACGTCATGGACATGACGATGCCCGGCGAGGCGCAGAAGATCACCTCGCTCGTGACCGGGGCGACCGGGCCCCGGTGGAGTCCCGACGGCAAGCGCATCGCCTTCGAGAGCCGTGTCTATCCGGGCAAGTCGACGGACGAGCAAAACGCGGCGGAAAAGAAAGCACGCGAGGAGCGCGACTACAACGCGACAGCCTACGAAATATTCCCGATACGCCAGTGGAATCGCTGGCGTGACGACCTGCAAATGCATGTCTTCGTCCAGGAGGCCGTTCCGGGCGCGGAGGCGAAAGACCTGCTCGCGGGCACCGACTTCGTCGCCGGCCCGGGCTTTGCGGGCGTTCTGAGACTCGCAGGCGAAAGCCTGAAACCGGAGTGGACCCCTGACGGCCGGGCGCTCGTTATCTCCGCGACGCAAAACCTCGACGCCGCCGCGCACAGCACGACGATCTATCACCTGTATCGCCTGCCCGTGACCGGCGGCGAGCCCCTGCCCCTGACGGCGGGTGATGACTATAGCTGCCAGGCGGCAAGATTCGCGCCGGGCGGCGGGGCGCTGTTCTGCGAGTTCGAGCCCGTTACCGATTTCGCCTACAACCTGACCGAGATTGCGCGGTTCGACTGGCCGAAGAGCGGTATGGCGGAGGATTTCACACCGGAACATGTCGTCCTCACGGCCGGCTTCGACCGCCCGGCAGGCGACATGAGCATCAGCCGCGACGGCAGGACGGTCTATTTCACGGCGATCGACGAAGGCAGGGTGAGGCTGTTCAGCGTTGCTGCAGGCGGCAAAGGCGGCGTCGCGGCGCTCGACCGCGACAGCGGCGGCGTCTACGCCGGCCCTCAGCCGGCAGGGCGTTCTCTCGTTGCGCGTTGGGAGGATGCAACGAACCCGGCTGAACTGGTGCGTGTCGACACTCGGACCGGTCGCCACGAGTTCCTGACTGCGTTCAACAGGGAAAGGGCCGCCGCACTGGATCGTGCGCCCTTCCGCGAGTTCTGGTTCGAGAGCTCCCTCGGCCGTCGCGTCCACAGCTTTGTCGCATTACCGCCCGGTTTCGACGAGAGCAGGAAGTACCCGGTGATCACCCTGATCCACGGCGGCCCGCACTCGTCATCCCTGGATGCGGACCACGTTCGCTGGAGTCCGCACCTGCTCGCCGCGCCGGGTTACGTGGTCGTCATGACCGACTACACCGGCTCCGTCGGCTACGGCGTGGAGTTCTCCCGCGCGATCCAGGGCGATCCTCTGAAGACGCCGGGTGATGAACTGAACGAAGCGCTGGACGAGGCAATACGGCTGTATTCGTTCATCGACGCAGACCGCCAGGCCGCGGCCGGCGCGAGTTACGGCGGCCACCTCATCAACTGGTTGCAGGGCACGACGACGCGTTTCAAAACGCTCGTCGGACATGCCGGCCTCGTGGATCTCGAAGGGCAGTGGTCGACGAGCGACGCGGTCTACCATCGCGAGATCAATGCGGATGGGCCGCCGTGGAGCGACAGCCCGGTCTGGGACGAGCAGAGCCCCTCCAGCTACGCGGCGAATTTCTCAACGCCGATGATGTTGACGATCGGCGAGAAAGACTACCGCGTGCCCCTCAACCAGACGATCGCCGCCTGGACCTACCTGATGCGCAAGCAGGTGCCGGGCCG
>Ga0209536_100003561_pt1 | contig 24952 bp, 21 predicted proteins | sample DeeMarSeWOR28_12_FD_187461 | JGI IMG/M metagenome (GOLD analysis project Ga0209536, IMG submission 187461) | Marine sediment microbial communities from White Oak River estuary, North Carolina - WOR-2-8_12 (SPAdes) (version 2) | ecosystem: Environmental > Aquatic > Marine > Intertidal zone >...
GAGGTTGCAATCAGGATAGACGTCTCGTTCATGAAAATACGAATAGAACGAGATGAATGTAAAAAAATAGTCTAGTCAGGAGGATGTGATGAAGAATATATTTTTAGACAAAAAGACAAGTGGTTTTACCTTAATTGAACTTCTTACTGTTATTTCAATTATTGGGATTTTGTCCGCCATCGCCATCCCGGCATATCTCGGCTACAGGGAAAAGGCAGCCCACTCAGAGGCAAAGACAAATATTGAAGCTGTCAGGCTATTGGCTTCAGAGGTCTTTGGAGAAACTTCAAGCTATGGTGCAGACAATACCTACACCTATAACGGGACATATGGAGTTGCAGATAACGGCATTGAGGACCTGTTTCCCGGATTCAGACCGGGTGCTGTCGGAAAATTAAAATTTAATTACACACTCGTAATATCTGGTGGCGGAACCAGTTTCACTGTCACTGCAGTCGGAAAATCCAGCTCTATTGTTGACGGATCAACGTTCTCCGTTGATGATGACAACAATACGACGGGTTACTAAATCTTATTATCTGGAATGGACAAAAATGTCATGTGGGAATCGGTTGATTACCGGAGCGATAAAACTCAACATCCAGGCATTTCCTCTCTCAGCCAGGTTGGACGAGACGTAGCTGAAAATATAAAAATATTAAGAATCAGACACTGGATAAAGAACTTTTTGCTCTTTACTGCGCCCTTTTTTGGTGGCAGTCTGTTTCTGAATGAAACCCTTCTGATGGCCGTTCCGGTATTTCTGGCTTTTTCATTTTGCGCAAGCTCCGCATATATATTCAACGATATACGAGATTATCAAAAAGACAGACTTCATCCGGACAAAAAAAGGAGACCGATAGCATCGAATCGTATCAGCATGACACAGGCATCTCTTTTGTCAATAGCAATGATAGTGCCGTCACTCATTTTGTCATACTCTATTGCGCCTGCTTTTTTTTACCTCATAATTGCATATATAACTATTCAGGTTGCTTATTCACTGCATCTTAAAAATGTAGCAGTTGTTGATATATTTTGTATTGCAATGGGTTTTGTTATAAGGGTGCTTGCAGGTGGCGCGGCATTCAGAGTGGAAGTATCACACTGGCTCCTGCTGTCGATGTTCATGATTTCACTTGTGCTCGCATCAGGCAAGCGCCTGAGTGAAGTAAGCCTGCTCCATGAAAATGCTTCAAAACACAGAAAAAGCCTCGAAAATGCTGCCTCTGCTTCAAGTCTTCACGAGATATTACTCATATCTTCAGCCTCTTCACTCATTGCTTATGCCCTTTATACCGTAGAAATGTATCAAAATCTTATATATACGATTCCAATCGCCACGTTTGGACTTTTCAGATATATCGTCCTTTCGAAACAGGGCATGGGAGATCCAACACAGGCATTAACAAAAGACCCTTGGCTCATAATGACGATAGGAATGTGGCTTTCTGTTGTTGGATGGATTAGATACTTGTGAACTAGTTCACAGATACTTTATTTAATAAACAGTGGAATCTTCAGTTCAACGTAAGAGTGAATGCATTTATGGCTGCTACATTCATCAAGAGACAATGTGAAGAGAGCTGTAATCACTATACGTGTCCGGTATGTGAAAGCAGCGTAAAAAATGTCTATTATTCCTATTATGAAAATCAAAAAGAGTTTAAGGTATTCAGATGCATGACCTGCGGCTTCATGTTTGCCCGTCCCCTTTTTCTTCCCAACCTGGAAGAGCGAAAACTCGATTATGAGTATGATACCGAACTTCTGAACAGTGCTTCTCTCAGAAGGGCACATGAAAAATTCATCATTGGCAAAGAAATCAAACATGTACGGAGCATCCTGGGCAAGGGAACATTCTCTCTTCTTGACATTGGCTGCGGTACGGGCTGGACAACCAATATGTGGGCCAGTTCAGGTTTTGAAGCAACAGGGCTGGAGCCTTCTGCGCTGAGGGCTCGATTAGCTTCTGAAAGATATAACATAAAAGTTTTTTCTGATTTTTTTGAAAATCTGGATATCAGTGAAAAATTTGACGTTGTCATCCTCAGGCACATGATCGAGCATTTTGCCAATCCTTATGATATGACGGTAAAAGCGCTCTCCATTCTGAAACCTCATGGAACTGCGGTCATAATCGTTCCAAACATAAACTGCCTCGGCAGATATCTCTTTGGAACCAGATGGACATGGGGCATTCCATATCACTGCAACTTTTTCTCTCCAAAGACGTTGGTTCAGCTGGTCGAGCGCGCTGGTTTTGAAATAATTACTGCATATCAAACACCGTCCCCTCTTTTGTACCCTGAAAGTTTGCTGCGATATATTCGACACAACTCTCAGCTTACAGCTAAAAATCATGGACGATTAAATGTGTTGTCACTGCTTCCATTTATCCCATTCGTACTTTTGGGTTACCTGATGCAGTTAAGTGAAAATATTACGGTTATCGCTAGAATGAAAGGCAAATAATATGATAAACCGGATACTTCCTCCATTGAATGATGCTCATTTCAAAGAATTGTTCAGAGGAAGCGGCATAGCATTTATATTTAAAATTGCCGGCCTCCTGTTAAGTTACATATTTACTCTTCTCATCACACGCATGTATGGCGCTGCTACCATGGGACTATTTGCACTTTCCATAACAATCTTAACGATCCTCGCAATGCTTGGAAGGCTCGGGTTTGATACGGCCCTGGTAAGATTTGTGGCCGAATATTCATCACAGGGACGAATGGATCTGGTCAGAGAAGTGTATATAAAAGCATTACGAATAGTTCTTCCCTTCTGTTTTCTTCTCTCTGTTCTGTTCTTTTTTTCCTCGTCTTATGTCGCAGATAATATTTTCCATAAGAATCATTTATCCCCATATTTGAAAATTATCTCTCTCGTCATAGTTCCAATGGCAATGATTTTTATGAATTCGGAAGGATTGAGGGGACTCAGGAAGATTAAAGAGCACGCTTTTTTACAGGATATATCCATTCTGCTCTTTGCAGCGGTTATGCTCACTTTTTCGTTCTTCATTGCGCAGGACAACCATGCCCCGCTCATTGCCTACATTATCAGTATTGCAGGGGTTGCCGGCCTGAGCGTTCTCTTGTGGATCAAACATGCAAATATCTCATCATTCAGTAACGGTAATAATCTGAAATCAGTAAACCTTCTCACTGTCTCTCTGCCAATGTTGCTGACAAGTTCATTATTTCTGGTCATGTGGTGGACAGATACGATAATGCTTGGAATATTCAGAACGGAGGGAGAAGTCGGAATATACAGCGTAGCCTTGAAGATTGCAACTTTAACAAGCATTACACTGTTTTCAATCAACACGATAGCAGCACCGAAGTTTGCCGAGTTCTACGGGAAAGGAGACATGAACAGTCTTGAAAAAATTATAAAGCAGTCATCAAAGTTAATTTTCTGGAGTTCCCTGATCATTATTTTATGTATTTTCCTTTTCCCTTCATCTATACTGGGGCTCTTTGGCGCATCCTTTAAAGCCGGCATCTACGCATTGCTGTTTTTGTCGTTCGGACAATTTATAAATGCAGCCTCCGGTTCGGTAGGATGGATTCTGCAAATGACCGGACGACAGAAGGCCTGTCAAAATATAACCCTGCTTGCAGCTGCAATGAATATAGTTTTAAATGCTCTCTTGATTCCAAAGTACGGCATCAACGGAGCAGCCGTGGCGAGCATGATCTGTACTATTTTCTGGAATCTGACGTCAGTACTGTATATCAGATCACATTTTCATATTACTACGCTGTATTTACCAGGATTATGATAACGGGTGAAGGTAAAATGAAAATAGAAAAAGCCGTAACATTACCGAATTTCCTCATTACTGGAGCAGCAAAAAGCGGTACAACATCACTGTACTGTTATCTTAGACAACATCCTGATATTTTCATGCCTGATCTGAAAGAACCGCATTTTTTTAGATTTTATAATATGCCGGACGATGCCTTTGAAAAAGAAATTTTCCCCAACTCGTCTGACGAGTATGTTAGAGATTTTGAATACTATCAGCGTTTATTCACAAAATGTCTGCCAGATTACAAGGCAGTGGGAGAAGCCTCATCAGCATATCTTTTTTATCATGAGAGGACAATTCCCAATATTAAAAAGTTTTTGCCGGACTGGCAGAAAACAAAGATAATCATTATTCTCAGAAATCCTGTTGAAGCGAGTTTTTCACATTACCTGATGTATAAAATACGCGGCAGTGAATCACTCTCATTTGAACAGGCAATGGAACATGAACACGAGCGATTTGAAAAAGGATTTGATTCCCTGACACATTTCAGGAGATTTTATTATTCTGCTCAGGTAAAGGCGTACCTGGAGAATTTTCAGAACACCAAAGTGTTCCTGTACGATGACCTTCAGAACAATCAATTAGGGCTGATACAGGATATGTATGCGTTCCTGGAAGTGGATTCAACTTTTATTCCTGATACGGAAATCAAATACAATGCAACGGGAACCCCAAAGAGCATGTTTCTTCATAACTTCCTCACGCGGCCCAATTTTCTGAAGAAAGTGGCGAGACCTGTTATTTCCATGGTATCGAGCGATGAGAAAATATTTCAGATGATAGAAGTTGTAAAAAGAAAAAACCTCAATGCATCAAAACCCGTGATCAGCGAGCATACCCTGGCACGGTTAACAGAATGTTACCGGGAAGATATTTTACGGCTGCAGGGGTTAATTAACAGAGACTTAAGCCATTGGTTAATAAATAAATGTCAAAATTAAAGGACCGAATATTATGTTAACTCAACCCTGTAATACCCTGGAGATAAATGAGACGAATCTGAGACCGGTATTCAACAGGGCCATTGAGTTGGCCTCAACTGATATACCGGCTTCAGCGGAGCGGGTACACTTTACCACCAGGAGGACCCTGACCAGACGGGGGGTGATATGGTTAGGGCAGACCTGTAATCTTCGCTGCCAGTTCTGCTATTTTGTAGATCGCGTTAAATCAGCAGATCATCCGGAACATCCATTTATGTCTCTTGAGAAGGCAAAGCAAATCTGCAAAACACTGGTGGACGTTTATGGAAACAATGCCGTTGATATTCAGGGCGGTGAGCCAACCATATACAGGGACATCTTTCCATTAATCCAATATTGCAATGATATCGGATTAAAGCCTACTTTGATAACAAACGCGATAGTCCTTGATGATAGAGAGGTATGCCGCAAATTTAAAGATGCCGGTGTACGGGACTTTCTGATCAGCGTACATGGTCTCGGAGAGACCTACGATACTCTCGTAGGAAAAGAAAAAGCCCATGTCCGCCAGATGAAGGCCCTTCGCAATCTCCAGGAAGCGGGAATCCCTTTTCGCTTTAACTGTGTCCTTGCAAAACCAGTTGTTGAACAACTCCCCTATATCGCTGAGCTCGCCGTCAGAACGGGGGCATTAGCGGTGAATTTCATCGCATTCAACCCTTTCGAGGACCAGTCACAGGGGAGTAAGCGAAGTTCATCAAACGTTCCACGATACACTGATGTCAAGCCGAAGCTGACCGAGGCACTTGATATACTGGATGATGCAGGCAATGAAGCAAATGTCCGATACTTTCCATTCTGCATGGTAGAGCACCGTCACCGTAAATCAATCTATAACTTCCAGCAGCTGCCATATGATCACCATGAGTGGGACTACGCGTCATGGGCATGGACTGGCCTTCAGCCCCAGCGGATGAAACAGGGAGACCCTTCAGACCCGGTCAGGCTCTCGAATTCACGCCTGCTGATACATTGCAAAAAACCCTTAAAGCGCCTTTCAAACATTTCCATACTGAGGCCTTTCCTTTACAAGGCACATCAGTCGATAGCAGGTTTATTTTCCCGATTAAAATCAGAGGAAACCCTCTACCGGGACGTGGCAAAAATGCATGCTGAGGTCCACTGTGAATATTCCTATGCCGAAGTCTGCGATCAATGTACCATCAGGAAAATCTGTGACGGGTTTCATGGCGATTACGCAAAAATTTTTGGTACCGAAGAAGCGGCAGCGATTACAGACGGAGCAGCAACAGATGATCCAGTTTATTACATACGCCTTCAAAATAAAATCGTTGAGAACGATGATGAGGAATAGGCTCTGACGAATCTGCCTGCCAGGGGCTTAAGAAGACATTTCATGCACCGGACTCAGACACCTTCGCTGCAATCTGCCCGTTTCAAATATTTTAACTGATAATATGCCGAAATAAAGAAAGCATATATCTTTGATAGAAGTATGATGAAGGGAAACGATACGCACTCAATAACAGAGTATCGCCGGTTCCACATCATATGTAATACTGAAAAGGGGAATTGGATAAAAGTCTGCCCGATGCGAACAACCTTTCGAACAAGTATATACTGATAGCTTCTCCGTATTATCATATTTCTGTACAGGTGGCTCTTCTTATTGGTTCTTATCTCTCCTTCAATGTAGTTGCGCAATGATTTGAAAAACGCCCTCAGGCTGTCCCTGCTATTGTGAAGAACCACAAGGTCCCTGTCAAAATAAAATCGATAATTGTGATTTAACAGCCGGTAGCAGAGGTCAGGGTCCTCACCTCCCGGTCTCCGGAACCCGACATCAAACCCCCCCGCCTCTTTCAGATACTTCTTCCGGAATATTGCATTTGATGTCCGCAAATATGGAACGCGCTCATCCCCTCTCAATTGCGACGTATGGGTGTACCAGATAACGATCCTTGTCAGGACCGGGATGTAATTAAATTCATCAATGAACTGGATAAAGTTTGATATAAAGGTACCTTGATGCTGAGTAATGCAATTCAGGGGCCCCCCTATGCCGGCTACATCATCAGCAGCAGAGCTGAACCTGTTATACATTTTTTCGAGCCAGTCAGGCGGGACAATGCAGTCATCATCGGTAAATGCAACGTACTCCCCTTCTGCATTTTCGATACCAACATTCCGCGAATAGGAAACGCCGCTGTTTTTATGGCTGATATATCGAAACCCCATATCCGTCTCACTCATGAAATCAGCCAGAAACTGTCCCGTGGAGTCTGTAGAGCCATCATTAATCACAAGGACTTCAAACAGGTCCCTGTCGAGTGTCTGCGTTTCAAGGGAAGCAAGACAGTTCCTGAGGGATGAAACCCGGTTACAGGTTGCGATCACAACGGTTATTTTTACAGATGACATGCTCCCTCTTTGATAGTGACATCTGCAGTATATTGAAACCCGTCATTTTTCCTGAAAAAAACAGGGTCGGAAATTGCATTCCCTTTCATGGGAGTTAACTCATCAAGACCAAACTGCTGATCGTAGGTCTTTTCCACACCGTCACATATCAATTTAAAACTGCACTGGCTGCAGCAATCACTTTTCTTATAGAACCAGTGGCGCAATGCCTCGACAACACTTTCATCGAGAACATCAGCAGGCGACAGCCTGAACGTCTTCCTGAATACGCCGCCGGCAAAATAGCCGTATGCCAGTATTCCGAGATATCTCCAGATACTATTCTGAATTTCGAGCCGCGCACGTACCCTCGGGACCCATTCATAGGGGTCAAACCTGACCTGTCTGTGGTTACAGACAAACCGCTCATAATCCTTCATGAAGCAGAACGGGATATAGCGGACATTGACTTTTATTACATGCGGGGCCAGAAGATCACAAGCCTCTTTTAAGCGGGGGCTCATCTCCGAATAGGAGAGCATCAGCTTTTCAACCAGGTTTTTTGCAAAACACCAGTCATTAATGGTTATGAAGTTCATCTGTACAGGATGAAAGGGAATGAGAAAGTTGCCTATCGCCAGCAGGTCATTGTAATTTATCCGGTTCACGACGGTGTTTGTCCGGACGGTTACTCCTTCCAAAGCAGCATTCGAAATGGCCCGTGATATCTTTTGAAAGCTTCCCTGTATCCTGGTTATCTCATCATGGGTTTTTTCTCCGGAGCCATGGACTGAAAAAAGAATTTCGTCAAGCCCGGCGCTCTTAAGGCTCGCTGCGTAGTCTCTGTTTGAAAGCCTTACCCCGTTACTGATAATACAGACTTTCTCCATCCCCATTGACTTTGCTTCCTCTATTAATCGGGGAAGCTCAGGGTGGACCGTAGGCTCTCCCCCTGAAAAGTCTACTTCCAAAACTCCCCTGTTTCTTGCATACAGAAGGTCCCTCCGGATCTCTTCAAATTTCCTGTTGGGTGCATGGAGGTTGTCCCGGTAATAACAGAAGACACACTGAATATTGCATTTTAATCCTGTGACAATCTTTACACGTTTAGTGACTTCCATACTGGATCCTCATAATGGATGAAAGGAATCCCCGCAGCGAATAAAGGGACCACAGAAATCGCAAATATGCGATTGCATATGTCCGCTTCATCCAGACCGAAGGGAAAATCCCGTAGATTAATCTTCGTGACATTATCAGTGGCGTCCCGATTCCCCACAGAGGTTTGGAGAGTATGTGTTTCCGGCAAAAAACAGCGGCCCCTCTTCCGTTGAGAAGACATTTTTGCTTGTACTCTGAAACGGTGCTTTCATGGGGGTGATAGATGACTGCTTTCTCTGTATAGATGTGCCTGTATCCTGCCCATCTTGCCCTCAGACCAAGATCATTGTCCTCCCAGCTCGGCTCCGGAAATGTTTCATCAAAGCCCCCAAGTGTCTCAAAAACAGATCTTTTATACGCAATGTTGCATGTTGCCCAGTGTTTCCCCGTATATACCGCCTTTTCCAGAGCAAATGAAAGCCCCTCATGCTGATCCAGCGACAATACCCGTCCGCTCACCACTGCCGCTGCTTCATCACGTTCAAACGGTCTCGTTATTTCGTGAAGCCACATTTTCTCAGCATGGGAATCATCATCCAAAAAACAGAAAATCGTACCGGTTGCATGGCTGACTCCATAATTGCGCGCTGCAGCAGGTCCGGAATGGTCCTTTTTCACATAGCGGACCGTAACCGCTGCGGCTGAATAATGCTCAACGGTTTTCTCAATCTCCGGTGCATTCGGCGAACCGTCATCTACAACAATAATCTCAAATGTTCCCCTGAACTCCTGTTCCAGCAACCTGTCAATACACTTGCCGACCCATTCCGTCCGTCGAAAAACAGGGATAATGATCGATACATCCATTATTTTCTTGCCCTTTTCAGGTATTACCCTTCTTTAGTTCATAATGATAGTAACTTATCGGATTTTTGAAGGAATATTATTAGCCCTCATTATTCATGGTGAACTCTGTTTTCATGGTTGCAGACATGGGAGACTGTATAATAATTTATCCCTGTCTCCAACAGCAGGGACAACACTTCTTGCATGGTCGTCTTACGATACACACTTACAGAGTTCCCCTCGGATGATAGAGGACAGTTTCTGAACTAGTAATCAGAAGTAGTAATAAATAATCTGTCGATTTATTGTGTTGAGGAAGCATCCGGCTCTGCTGGACGAGTTTTTGGGACGGACTTGATATTTTCAGCGGTTTCCGGGTTACAGATAAATCTGTCAGGACGGTCAAATACCATTTCATATTGATTTATGGTCGTTTCCAGGCTAAACTGCTCTAGATTTCTGCGGTCGATCTCAGGCGGTTTCTCTTTCATCTCAATGAGTTTCATGGCAAGGTCTTCAGAATTCTTCGGTTCTATTAAATAACCGGCGCCTGTTTGATTGATCACAACTCGTACCCCCGGCAAATTCGTCGCTATAACAGGTGTTCCGCATAAGAGAGCCTCAACCTGAACCATGCCAAAAGATTCCAAAGGATCGATGCTTGGCAGGACTAAGACATCAATCATACTGTAAAATTCAAGCAACTCATTTTTCTTTAAAAAACCGGCAAAAATTATGTTATCTGAGTTCTCCCCTGCACAGGAAGTAAGATCATTGATAACAGATCCACCGGCCACTCTCCCGTATTCTCCGGCTATAATTATGTAAAAATCCTCAATTTTTTCTCTCATAAATGGCATTGACTGCAGGAGATACCTTATTCCCTTCTCTGCTACGATTCTCCCGACAAAACCGATTTTATAACTAGATTCATCCAGTGATAATTTTTTTAAAAGGTTGGAATAATCGATAGGATTGAAATGTATTTCATTAATTGGTGGATATATCTGTACTGCCTTATGAACATACTTCTTAAAGTATGAATGAGAAAAGTAGTCAATACTGTTCGCTACTATTTTTCCAGATTTTTGCAAAACAATATTCATCAGGAAGAATGATAGTTTTTCTATTATGTTATTAAGGATCCCGCTGCCCAGGTTGAGATCACAATGATAGGTCGATATGATTTTTTCTTTTTTTATAAACAGGCTGGACAGGCCGACATCTGCCAGGGGCAAATGAAAATTAACGACATCTGATGTCCTTGCAATGCGGATGGTCTGCAGCCAGAATGTGGGGGCAACAACGCCCTTGCTTACTTTCAGGAGGACAGGAACTCTGACAACGTTGACTCCATTTATTACCTCCTTCGCCGGCAATGCCTTGTCGTGCCGTGTCGCCAGCACGGTAACCCTGTGCCCTTTTTTAACGAGATTTTCGGCCAGATCCCGTACATATCCCGTCAGTCCGCTTACATAGGGAAGATAGTAATAAAGAACTATTAAAATTGACTTTTTCTTCATCACGATGCTGTTGTTGGTTCAGAATGTATATAAAAATATCGCAACAATGCGTGCGAACGTTCCATTGTAATATTATTATCGGCACTCCATGCACAGAACCTGATTTCCCACGCAGCGTCCCGGGCCTTTTGCCAGAACATCTCGCACACAGACCACACATTATCTCAAGATGCATCGGTTTCCTTCCGTTAATAACAGATAGCGAATAACGCTAAAATTCAGTGGAGTGTCATTGTGTATGGCAGTAATAGAAACCCATAGAGTCGCTGTCCTCATTCCCTGCTACAACGAGGAGCGCACAATCGCAAACGTTGTATATGGCTTCAGGTCGCAATTACCAGACTCAGATATCCACGTATTTGACAATAACTCAACAGACAATACGGCACGAGAAGCTGCAAGGGCAGGCGCGATCATTCACAGTGAACACAGACAGGGCAAAGGAAATGTTGTACGCTCCATGTTCAGGCGCGTTGAGGCTGACATATACATTATGGTGGACGGGGACGGAACATATCCCCCTGATAAAGTCCACGAACTAATCCTCCCGATCGCTGCAGGAGAAGTTGATATGGTGATCGGATCACGTTTGCACGCCGGGTCAGCCAGCCGATTCCGGTTTCTGAACCATGCCGGGAATATCATCTTCCGATTTCTGCTGAATACCCTGTTCAGAGTGAATATTTCGGACCTCCTGTCAGGGTACCGGGCTTTCAGCAGCCGCGTTGTCAAGAGCCTGCCGGTTCTGAGCCGCGGCTTTGAAATCGAGACCGAATTAACCGTGAAGTGTATCGAGAGAGACTACAGAATCCATGAAATCCCTGTAAACCTCGTGGCAAGAACGCAGGGAAGCACATCAAAAATCCATATTTTCAGGGACGGCTTTCTTATCCTGAATACAATCTTTGCACTCTTCAGGGATTACAAACCGATGACTGCCTTTGGCCTGATCGGGATATCCCTTGTTTTGTCGGGCTTTCTGCTCGGGACATTCGTTATCGCTGAATTCATCGTGAATCAATATATGACGCATATTCCATTGGCATTACTTTCCTTCGGACTGGTATTATCGGGGTTTCTGTCGATATGTGCGGGAATGATGCTGCATGCCCAGGCGCGGCATTTCCAGGAGATAGATTATCAGCTGCAGAATGTAAGCGAAACGCTGAACAAAAACAGGCATTCTCAAATGAATGTCAGAACAGCTCAAACTGCTCGGCCTTTTCATGACGGGAAAATACAGGATAGTTATCATCAAAGCAGGCTGAACAGAATTTCTCAGGATTAGGCACAACATTTTTCAGCCCCTCAAGGCTTAAATATCCCAGGGATTCGGCCGTGATAAACTTTTTAATTTCATCGAGGCTGTGGGTAGCGGCAATAAGTTCTTTTCTCGTCGGGGTATCAATACCGTAAAAGCAGGGACCGATGGTCGGGGGGGAGCTTATCCGCATGTGAACTTCCTTCGCACGTCCACCTTCCCGTATCATTTTAATAATTTTCTTGCTTGTCGTTCCCCGGACGATTGAGTCATCAATAACCATCACCTTTTTGCCTTCAAGAAGCTTACGGACCGGATTCAGCTTGATCTTTACCCCGAAATGCCTGATCGACTGGCGCGGTTCGATAAATGTCCGCCCTACATAGTGGTTCCTTATCAATCCAAAATCAAAACGTATGCCACTTTCCTCGGCGTACCCGAGTGCTGCAGGAACCCCCGAGTCTGGCACAGGAACGACAACATCGGCATCAACAGGATACTCCCGGGCAAGCTGGCGGCCGAATTCCTTTCTCATCGCATCAACATTCAGCTGGCCGAAAATATTGCTGTCAGGCCTCGCGAAATAGACAAATTCAAAGATACAGTATGCATGGCGCGGAGAGTGCATGGTCTTAATTGACTGCAGTCCTTTTTGATTGATGATAACCATTTCACCGGGCTCAACATCTCTCAGATATTCAGCGCCGATGAGATCAAAAGCACAGGTCTCCGAAGCAACAACATAAGCCCCGTCATATTTTCCTATGCTCAAGGGCCTGAATCCATACGGGTCCCGTATGGCAATGATTTCATTTTCGGTCATCAGCAGAAGACTGAACGCACCGGACAACTCCCGTACGGTATCAACAAGGCGTTCATACAGTCCGCCCGCCTTGGAACTTGCAATCAGGTGGACGATGACCTCGCTGTCAGAATTTGACTGAAATATTGCGCCCCTGGATTCCAGATTATTTCTTAATTCAAAGGCATTGACAAGATTGCCGTTATGGGCGATCGCAAGAGACCCTAAAGAGAAGTTGACCATGATCGGCTGTACATTCTTCAGAGAACTGGAGCCCGCGGTTGAATACCGGTTATGTCCTATCGCAATATTGCCGGGAATTCTCTTGAGCCGTTTCTCTGTAAAAATGTCCGCGACAAGCCCCATGGACTTTTCAATTGCGATCTGCCGGCCGTCAGACGCGCATATGCCGGCCCCTTCCTGCCCCCTGTGCTGCAGCGCGTGGAGCCCAAGGTACGTCAGATTCGAGGCCTCAGGGTGACCATAGACGCCAAACACCCCGCATTCCTCATGAAATTTATCAGAGGAAAGTGTTACGTACGGTTTGCTAAACATTCGCCGGTTACAAACCAGATTATTGATCTTTTTCACTGATATACCTGAAAGTTCATTTCATTGAAAGGTGAAATAGTATAACATTTATGCACACGAAAAATTATAGAAAGCAATGCCCTGCAATTGACAACAGAAAACTTTCAACTGCCGCACCACATTCGTGCATTCTGAAACATCTTCAGCCAGGGCGAGGCCTTCAGGTTCTGCGCCCAGTCTTCCGGCATCCACGGCCACTGCCACTTCAGAAATGTCCGCTCCGGATGGGGCATTATTGCCAGATGCCTCCCGTCCGCTGAGCAGAGACTCGCAATTCCGTTTTCAGAGCCGTTTGGATTATAGGGATATTTCATTGTAAGTGCGTTCGTATCATCCACATATCGAATCGGCGCCAGGTTGTCCTCTTCAACTCTGTCAAGGATCTTGTTATCAGGAAAATGCATGCGGCCCTCACCGTGTGCCACCCAGATTCCGAGCACCGAATCCTCCATTCCCTTCAGCATAATTGACGGGCTTTGAAGAATTTTGACTGTCGAAAACCTTGACTCGAATCTCCCCGATGTATTATGGATAAATCTTGGCTGCAGGGCATCTCCTATGCCCTTTGCCGGCACCCAGCCAAGCAGTGCCATGAGCTGACAGCCATTGCATACGCCAAGGCTGAATGTATCCTGCCGGTTATAGAAATGCTCAAACTCTTCCCATATCTCTTTCTTGAGCCGTATGACACCTGCCCAGCCCTTCGCAGAATCCAGGACATCAGCATAACTGAACCCACCGACAAAGGCCACGCCCCTGAAATCGGAAAGAGTAATCCTTTTCTCAAGAAAATCACTCATGGTTATGTCCCACGGTTCAAATCCGGCCTGATAAAAAGCAGACGTCATTTCCCTGTCACTGTTGCTCCCTTCTTCGCGGATAATTGCCACCCTGGGCTTATTTTTGCTGTCGAGCAGCCTGGCAGGGGTCTCTTCAGGAGTAAACCGTAATACATAGTCCGGACCTTTTCTGTCAAAATTATGCATCCGCTCCTCCTCAGCGCAGTGCGGATTGGCCTGCAGCTGTTCAAGCTGATAGCCCGTCTCTTCCCATGTGTCCCGCAATACCTTCATGTCCTCGTCTAAAAGAGTTATGGGTTTGGAGTCATATGTCCGGAGCTCAACCGTAATCTGTTGATCCATGAGCGTTCTGCCGATAATCTTAAAGGGGACTGAAAATTCTTTCAGGAGAGAGGTGACTTCTCCTTCCTGTTCCGGAACATACTCAATGACAAGTCCCAGTTCCTCAGAGAATAAGTACGAAAGTGCGTACGTGCGTACGTCTGACAGTCCCGATGACTGGCAAGATGAAGCTTCATCTTGCTCACTTTCGCGCTTCCGCGCTTCCGCGCTGATTTCGATCTCCATCCCACAGTTCCCGGCGAATGCCATCTCGAGCAGTGTTATAATCAATCCCCCGTCACTCCTGTCATGGCCGGACAGGATCAGATTCCTCTCAATCAGCGCCTGGACCGCGTTAAACGCGCGCTTTAACCCTTCAGGGTCATCTACATCCGGAGACTCATCTCCAACCTGTTGAAAGACCTGCGCCAGGGCGCTGCCGCCGAGACGGTTATTCCCGTTGGCCAGGTCTATAAACAGGAGCTTGCTCTTCCCCGGCCGCTTGATGTCAGGAGTAATAACGTTGGTAATGTCCGGACATGTGACGTATGCGGAGATGACCAGTGCTCCCGGTGATTTGACCGTCTCTGTGTCCCCGGACTTTTTTTGTACCTGAGTGGCCATGGAAAGGCTGTCCTTGCCTCCGTCAATGGCGATTCCCAGCTGCGTCAACATCTCGCTCAGGGCAACTGCCGCGTCATAGAGCCGTGCGCCTTCTCCTGGCAGTTTTGCGGCCCACATCCAGTTGCCTGAACACTTGATATCTTCCAGGGCGCTCACCCTGGCCCAGACAATATTCGTCAGGGCTTCACCCACACTCATCCGCGCCATGGCCGCTGGATCAAGAAGGGTTTTTACGGGCTGCTCGCCGATTGAAAGAGCGGCCCCGGTCAATCCAAAATGGCTCTGACTGATCACCGCAACATCAGAAACAGTTAATTGAAGGGGCCCCGCGCACTGCTGTCGTGCGATCAGCCCTGTAACACTTCGGTCAACCTTATTCGTCAGAAAACGCTTTGAACCGACCGAAAGCAGTCTGAGCACCCTGTCGAGTGCTTCTTCCAGACTTACATTCTCAGGCAAAGCAAACGGACTGGTGATGAACGGAACCCGGTCTAGATGAAACGTTTTGCGGGGCATGTCTCCCAGGATTTTCTGAAGTTCGAGATTCTCCGGGGTGCTCCCATCGTTTTCATCATACAGTACGACATACCCATCTCCGGTAATCGTGCCAATGACGGCAAACGGCACTTTTTCACGGGAACACATACTCTGAAAAATGCCTATATCACCGGGCCCGATAAGAAGGGCGTTCTGTTCCTGGTATTCCGCCCCCCAGATTTCCAGCACTGACAGCGTCCCGTCGCCGACCTGAATTTTTCTGACTTCAATTTTTGCGCCTGCCGGATAGATTATTTCCTTTACCACATTGCAATTCCCGCCTGCACCCTGATCATGAATGCTCACAATCGGGTTTCTGTCTCCCATTTCAATACAGGCGCGCAGGACGCGGTTGAGTTTCTGCTCCATTTCAGCATCACCGCGCTGCACAGCATTAAAATCGAGTTCAGCGATGTTTTCGCCCTGGATCATGCTTGAAGCCGCTCCCCCTCCGATGCCGATTCTGTAGGCAGGACCGCCGATCTTCACGACGAGCATCCCCTTTTCGGGTTGTCCCTTTTCAATATGACGAGCATCCATCTGACCGATGCCGCCGGTGAACATGATCGGTTTGATCCATTCATAGCGTTCTCCACCCGGCAATCTCATACCGAATGAACGGGTATATCCCTGAATAATGGGCTCCCCGAACTTGTTCCCGTAATCAGACGCACCGTTGCTCGCCTGTATCTCTATTTCGAGAGGCGACGCAAGGTTCCCGGGATAGTCAAACGAGCCGTCTTCCCACGGAAGTTCGTATCCCGGAATCAAGAGGTTCCCGACGCAGTAAGCGGCTGTTCCGGCAACGACCAGTCCGCCCCTGCCTGTTGCCTCAACATCACGGATTCTTCCGCCGGTGCCGGTTTCAGCGCCCGGGAAAGGGGCAACGCCGCTCGGGAAATTGTGCGTCTCAGCTGTAAAGATTACATCATACGTAACAGTGCTCGTACCAAACGGAGACGGCTTCCCGGGTTTTCGGGGGAGGATTGTGGCAATTTGATACCCCCGGATTGAACTCGAATTGTCGTTAAAGGCAATGACACTGTTGCCGGGGTTTTTCAGGAGCGGTTTTCTTATTAAGTCTATCAGGTTCCCAGGAGCTTCAATCCCGTCCACTATTAATCTTCCTTTGAAAAACCAGTGGCGTGAGTGTTCACTGTTTGACTGGCTCAGATCGAAACATTCCACGTTCGTCGGGTTGCGCCCTATGTCATTGACAAACAGATTGTAATAATATTCCTTATCCCAGTCATCAAGACCGAGCCCCATTTTGATATTTATTTTTTCGAGAGCCGAGATCCCCTCTTCAATTAAGGGGACCTCCATGACCGGTTCCGGCGTAACACCTGTTTCAAATGTCTTCAGCGGCTCTTGATACAGGCATTCGGTCATACGGTCGTGGACCTCTTCAATGAACCGGTCGACCAGTTCATCTCCCAGGGATGAGGCAGACCTCACCAGATATCGGCGCGACCGTTCGATACGCTTAATGTTGAAAAGTCCGCACGCATGGCACACTGCTACTGCATTCGTTGACCAGGCGGTCGTAAAATTCATGCGGGGCCCGACTTCAACCACATAGTCACTGGCTTCCGGGTTCTGCGCTCTGTGTTCCGTGCTCTGTTTTAAGAAACTCCTGTCAGAAAAAAGCTCGGGTTCAAAGGTCTCTGACAGAAGCCAGCGCAGTGTATGCATCTCATCGGATGAAAGCATCTCTTTAACGTCAATGTTGTAGCAATATTCCGTTTCTATGGTATCAATTTTGGGGGAAACCTTTATGCGGACCCGCGAGAGAAGTTCATCCCGCTTTGCAGCTGTTAGTGCAGGAACCCGATAGAAATGTAATAAATGCATCCAGTATCTCCAGAAGCCTAATTTCAGCAGATGCTATTGTAGCATTTTATTATTTTTTGAGGCATCTCCCTTCGGCTGTCCGCTTTTTTCTGGACCCAGATTCCACAGCCTCATGAACTCAATTCCATTGGGTACAGCCATGGAAGGTTGTGGAAGAATTCCTATACAACACCTTTGTAAGGGCGTATTGCAATACGCCCTTCGAGAATTAAGGAAAAAATAACAACATGACTGCTCTGAAGCAGTAATGTAATATGCCGTATGTCAATTATAGAAATTCTGGAATAGACTTCCATGGCTACATAACGATCTTAAACAAATTTGCTAAAGCTTCCTCCCAGAAATCCCGATAACTAACCCAGGTGAACACATAAAAAGAAAGGTTTAACTCTATGTATAATTATATGGTGTTCGATGTTTCAAACAGGGTATTATACAAAGATTTTCTGTCCTACTATAAGAGATGTGACGACGATGATTACTACATCGTCTCACTCAATAATCCCAAATTAATACAATATCTTGAAGAGTTTCTCGAAAGACGGATCAACTAACTACATTTTATTCAGATTCAGTCACTTCCTGTATGGCCTCTGCGGTAATCCGCACGAGGCTTTTTATTTCCTGCCGGGAAATACTCAGCGGCGGCATTAAGACCACCACATTGCCGAGCGGCCTGATCATAAGTCCTTTTTCTATCGCTCTGGTACATACCCTCCAGCCGATTTTATCCTCAAGTGGATAGGGTGTCCGCTTCCTCCTGTCCCTGACGAGTTCGATCCCGACCATGAAGCCACACTGTCTGATTTCGCCAACATGCTGAAAACCGGTCATTTTTTCAATCTCTTTCCTGAGCAGTGCTATCCTGCTCCGGGCTTTGAAGATTGTCCTCTCTTTCCTGAATATGGTCAGATTTGCGATGGCAGCAGCGCAGGCAAGCTGGTTGCCCGTGTAGGTGTGCCCGTGAAAAAATGTCTTCAGGTCTTCATATTTTCCAAGGAATGCCCTGTATATTTTCTCTGCTGTAACAGTTGCTGCAAGCGGCAGGTATCCGCCGGTTATGCCCTTTGCAAGACAGAGGATATCAGGAGTGACGTTCTCATGATCACAGGCAAACATTCTGCCCGTTCTCCCAAACCCCGTTGCAACTTCATCTGCAATGAGCAGGACATTATATTTGATGCATAATCTCTTGATCCCCCTTAAAAAACCGGGCGGAGACGTAATCATTCCTCCCGCCCCCTGTACCAGCGGCTCTATAATGACACCCGCTATTTTTTTATGATGTTTTTTTAATATTCCCTCTGTAACTTTTAGACAATGGAGCCTGCATGAAGAATAGTTTCTTTTAAATTCGCACCGGTAACAATAGGGGGAAGGCGCCTGATAGGATTGAAAGAGCAATGGAGAAAATATTTTGTGAAATATATCTATTCCTCCAACGCTCACGGCGCCGATCGTATCCCCATGGTATCCATTCGTGAATGAGAGGAATGATACTTTGCTCCTCTTGCCCTTATGCTGCCAATACTGAAATGCCATCTTGAGGGCAATTTCAACTGCCGTGGAACCGTTGTCCGAATAGAAAACCCGTGAGAGCCCTTTTGGTGCTGCCTTCACAATCTTTTCAGCCAGTATTGCTGCAGGGGGATGTGTAAGCCCCAGAAGCGTTGAGTGGCTGATCCTGTTGATCTGCTCTTTTATTGCTTCATCAATTTCCCTCTTTCTATGCCCATGGGCCGATACCCAGAGAGATGAAACGCCGTCAATGTACCATTTGCCGAAAATATCCTTCAAATAACTGCCCCGGCCTTCAGTTATGATGATGGGGCTGCCTTCCTGCCACTCCATCATCTGCGTGAAAGGATGCCACAGGTGCTGCTTGTCCAGTTTCTGAAGTCTTTTGTTGAGAGATTGAATTTTCATGCGGTAATGATAAAACAAGCAAGCCTTTGAATCAAGGGTAAAATTACGATTATTACGCAGGGTTTACAAGGTCAAACATCCGGAGTTATAATTTGTTTAATGAAAAAGCGTACATTCCTGTTTTTTATTATCGTTGCATTGATTGCAGGTTTCGCAGCAGGAAAGCGATTCGGCATTTTTTCAGAAAAACCAACAACCCCTCCCTATACCTATAATATTCAGATACCTCCTTCTCTGAACGGAGAAGGCCCTGCATTCTCCGAAATCGTCAAGGTTATAAGCCCTCTTGTTGTCAATATTTCTACATCAAAGACACTTCTGAAAAAGGATTCTTCGACCTTTCCCCACTTTTTTGACGGGCCGTTCAAGGATTTTTTCGAACCCTTTGACATGCCGAGAAAATGGAAGGAGCAGAGTCTCGGATCAGGGGTTATGGTATCACCGGACGGATATATCATTACCAACAATCACGTTGTTGAGAAATCCGATGAGATCAGGGTGACCCTCTTTGACAAGCAGAACTATACAGGGAAGATCGTTGGCATTGACCCCAAGACAGACCTGGCAGTCATAAAAATTCCCGCAAAGAACCTTCCCGCAATAAAATGGGGGGATTCTGACGGCCTGAATGTTGGAGAGTTTGTCCTCGCCTTTGGAAATCCGTTCAGCCTGGGACATACTGTCACCATGGGGATCGTGAGCGCTGTAGGAAGGGCGAATGTTGGTATCGCTGATTATGAAGATTTTATCCAGACTGATGCAGCTATTAATCCGGGGAATTCAGGCGGGCCCCTCGTCAACGTAAAGGGGGAACTGGTGGGCATTAATACGGCAATCTTTTCACGTACCGGAGGGTATCAGGGGATCGGCTTTGCCGTTCCGAGCAACATGGCGAAATCCGTCATGACCCAGCTCATTAACGACGGCAAGGTTACCCGCGGCTGGCTTGGGGTGACCATACAGAACCTTACTCCTGAACTTGCCAAAGAGTTCGGTCTTAAGAAAGCTTCCGGGGCGCTTGTAACAGAAATATTTGAGCGAAGTCCCGCAGAAAAGGCAGATTTAAAGAGAGGTGATGTCATCCTTGAGCTCAACGGCAAAGGCATTCATAATGTTGAGGGATTGAGAAACCTGGTTGCACAGAGTAAAGTCGGCAGCAAGATCCAAATCAAGATATTGAGAAGTGATAAAACCATGGTTCTTGATGCGGTTATTTCAGAATTTCCGCAGGATGTGACCCATGCACTGTCAAAAGAGTCTGATGAAAATAACGACCTTTTGGCGGAAGATGCCAATACCCTGGCAGGTATCACGATAATGGAGCTCACCAGAAACATAGCCAAACAGCTGGACATATCAAAAAATGAGAAAGGAGTAGTCATTGTCAAAATTGACCCGTACAGCATTGCTGAAGACGCAGGATTAAAAAAAGGCGATGTTATTCAGGAAATTAACAAAAAAAGAATTGACACCTTGAGCGATTTCAATAAAGTCCGCAAGAGTATCAGAGAAGGAGACACTGCCTTACTGTTCATTAACAGAAATGGTAATAAATTTTATATTACCTTAAAGATTTACTCTTAAAACCATAAAAGGGAAATACAATGTTATACAGAGTTATATTTTTCTTAATCTTTGTCGCCGGCGGGTACATTCTCGGCCTGAGAGAGGGGATCAGCAATCAGGGTCTGGTCTGGGGCGCGGGAGTGGGTATAATTGCCCTCATCATAGAGTATGTACTGACAATGGTAGGGTTCGGTACTGTCGTTGGGGGCATGCTCGGTCTCTCAGTCGGGCTCCTGTTCGCAAAACTGATTTACTTTCCGCTCCAGACGTTATTTTCCAATATCGATGGGACCTACATCAGCCTGGTATTTAATACACTTTTTGGATACAGCGGTCTTCTGCTCGGATTACGGGCCGGGAAAGACTTTACCCTGGCAAACCTTGTCCAGGCATTCAGAAGCAGGGCTGAAGAAGGCCACGCCAAGATAATCGACACCAGCGTTATCATTGATGGAAGAATTGTTGATGTATGCGATGCCGGATTTCTGGAAGGGACATTTATCATCCCCCAGTTTATCCTGCAGGAACTCCAGCACATTGCGGACTCGACAGATTCCCTGAGGAGGACCCGTGGGAGGAGGGGGCTCGATATCCTGCACAAAATCCAGAAGATGAACAATATCACCGTCAATATCGTTGATGAAGATTTCCCCAAGATTAAAGAGGTGGATTCAAAACTGGTTGCACTTGCCAGGCTCCTCGGCGCCAAGATCATCACAAACGATTTTAACCTGAATAAAGTAGCCGAACTGCAGGGAGTAACCGTCCTGAACCTGAATGAACTGGCCAATGCCCTCAAACCCGTGGTGCTGCCCGGAGAAAAAATGAACATCTTCATTGCCAAGGAAGGGAAGGAAACGAACCAGGGGGTCGGGTATCTCGATGACGGGACCATGGTCGTTGTTGACAATGCGAGAAAGACAATCAATAAACAGGTTGATGTCATTGTCACCAGCGTTCTGCAGACAACTGCCGGAAGAATGATATTTGCGAAACTGAAAGAAGATGCGGACAGGGAAGAGCTAAAGATGGCACGGCATTCATGAAAAAAACTATTTTCGCGATAGTGCCGGCAGCCGGCCTCGGCAGGAGATTTGATGCATCACGAAGAAAGACCTTTGTTGCCCTGAATGAAGTTCCCCTGCTGATCCATACCTTACGGCGGCTGCACACTGAAGAGGCCATAACCGAAATAATCCCGGTCCTCGGAGAGCAGGACATCGAACGTGGAACCGGGATGATCAGGAACTATCAGTTTCCCAAGATTAAACGTGTGGTCCAGGGAGGCCGGGAGAGGCAGGACTCAATCAACAATGCCCTCACGTTTCTCCGGGAGGAAAGAGCTGAGCAGCTGCAAGACTCGCTCATTTTAATCCATGACGGGGTGCGGCCGGTATTCCCGGAGGGGACCATTGAGGCCCTTGTGCGAATCGTGCAGGATGCAGACGGCGCTGTCCCGGGCATTCCGCCGAAAGATACGTTAAAAAGGGTTGGGAATGAGAGTATAGTGATATCGACGATTAATCGTGATGAGATACGGGCCATCCAGACTCCGCAGCTTTTCCCGTTCAGGGTGATTCAAAAGGCCTATGAACTCGCCTACAGGGACAATATTTATGCAACTGACGATGCAGCGCTCGTCGAGAGAATGGGGGGAAGGGTAAAAGTTATCGAAGGCAGTCCGTCAAATATTAAAATTACAACGCCCGATGATCTCGAAATGGTTGAATATTTATTAAGAAACCAGAAAGCAATTAATACAGAAGTCAGAAGTCAGTAACCAGCTTGCTGCTCTGACTACTTATTACCGAGTAAAGGATATTAATGACCAGCGGTCTTATAATGATTTAAGATATATGGAAAGTAAGAGGATGGCGAATTTAAAAAGTCATCTCGATACCTTAAGCGCAGCCTTTGACAAGCATACATGATATTTTAAAGCGGAATATCAGGGACTATTATTGGCTAAAGATAATTTAATGTCATATCGAATTATGAATTTTTCAATTTGCTGTCCTCTTACTTCCCTGCAGCCATTCGAAAGGGAAAATTTTTAAACGATCGGGTAATGAATTCATCATGCGAATTGGTATAGGATATGATTCCCACAGGCTGGTTGAAGGCAGAAAGCTGACACTCGGAGGGGTGACAATCCCCTTTGAAAAGGGACTTGCGGGCCATTCTGATGCCGATGTCCTGTGCCACGCAATAATAGATTCAATACTTGGTGCACTGGGCGCCGGAGACATAGGGATGCATTTCCCCGACTCCGATGAACAATGGAAAGACGCCTCGAGTATTGAAATGCTGTCGCATGTTCATGATCTGGTAAAAAAGAACGGGTTTGCAGTACAGTGGATTGATGCCACACTCATCGCTGAAAGGCCGAAGCTGCTCCCCTTCATCGAATCAGTAAAGGAAAATATGTCCAGGGCAGGCATACCGGCTGGTTCAATAAACGTAAAGGCAAAAACAAATGAAGGGATGGGATGGATCGGCAGCGGCGAGGGCATGGCGGCACAGGCAGTATGTCTACTCAGGCCCGAATGATTTAGCGGGCACTATTCAGTTATAATGGATACATTCATAGCAAACGCTGTTCCAATGGTTGCAGGCATGGGAGAGTGTGGAAGAATTTTTCTACGACACATATGAAAAAGATTTTAGAGTTATGAGGATAGAGTTAAGACAAGAAATACAACATGGTTCCCCTGAAGCAAAAATATAAAATGCCGTTTGTCGATTAGAGAAATTCTGGAACAGGCTACCATGTCTGATTAAAAATCTTAAAGCATTTTCAAGATAGTTAATAATTAATAACATATTTTACAGTTACACTCTATGATAAACATTCTGAAAAACGAGCAGGGGGTACTCTAAATGAAACACAAGGGTCTTATTTTAATGGCGATTGTCGCGGTCTGCGCTGCCGCGCTCTTCCTGATGCCTGAAACAAAATCATACAAGGAAATCGCGTCAGTGGGCAAACCCGCGCCTGACTTCGAGTATGAGGATTCAACCGGCAAGCTGTGGAAGCTTTCCGATCTCAAGGGAAAAGTTGTCTTCATCAATTTCTGGGCAACATGGTGCGTCACGTGCAAATCCGAGATGCCTCACAAAGAAGTACTGTATGAAATGATGAAGGACGAGCCCTTTCAGATGCTCGGGATGTTGTTCAGGGATGACCCGGCGAATCTTGCTGACTATTACAAGACGCAGAAAGTCAGCCCTCCAACGCTCATCAGCCCTGACAACGAATCTGCCAAGATTTATGGCATAACAGGGGTCCCTGAAACATTCATTATTGATAAAGACGGGATCGTCAGGGAAAAGATAGTCGGGCCAAGAGCGTGGGACGATGAAGATACAGTAGCCATAATCAAGAAGTGGCTCTAAAGATGTATAGCGAGCTGAAGTCGATTGCCCATTCATCCGGAGCCACCGCGTTTGGTGTTGCCGATGCAGAAAATTTACGCTCTCATTATGACGCCCTCCCCATGGACCAGACCGAGGGGCTTTCATACGGGATCACCATAGGCGCCCCGGTTTCCGCCGCTGTCCTGAGGGGCTGTATAATCGGCCCGACCCGCCATTACCTCCATAACTACCGGATGGTCAACTGGATGCTTGACCAGACAGCTGCAAGACTGACCGTGGCGATCCAGAACAAGGGATATAATGCATTACCAATTCCGGCCAGCCAGATCGTGGACTGGGAAAAACAGACTGCCCACCTTTCTCATAAAATGATCGCCATTCGTGCGGGCATCGGCTGGATCGGACGGAACAACCTCCTTGTGCATCCACAGCATTATTCAAAAATACGGCTCGCCACCATCCTTACGGACATGCCGCTCCAAACTGACAGCCCTCTGGAAAACGGGTGCGGGGAGTGCAGAAAATGCATTGACGTATGTCCTGTCAATGCGATAAAGGATTCTCATAAAGACTGGAACAAACCTGCCTGTCTCGAAAAGCTGAAGTATTTTGCGAAAGCTCATAACGTGGGCCAGTATATCTGCGGGTT
>Ga0209536_100003563_pt1 | contig 24949 bp, 29 predicted proteins | sample DeeMarSeWOR28_12_FD_187461 | JGI IMG/M metagenome (GOLD analysis project Ga0209536, IMG submission 187461) | Marine sediment microbial communities from White Oak River estuary, North Carolina - WOR-2-8_12 (SPAdes) (version 2) | ecosystem: Environmental > Aquatic > Marine > Intertidal zone >...
ATCATCATGTTTTTTATTGCCATCATCGCCGATGCCAGGCTCCACTCCATGCTTTTCTGGTTGTACGGTGATCTTTCGCAAAGCCGCTACACACACCTGGCATTCATCGCTCCGATTCTGGTCATTGCATCGATTATCCTCTACAGCTTTGCCAGACACTTGAACCTGATAACAGCGGGAGAGGAGACGGCACTCCAAATGGGTGTGGAGGTGGACAGGGCAAAGAAGGTCTGCTTTCTCGTGGTCTCCCTGGTCATGGGGCTTGTGGTCGCCTTCTCAGGCCTCATAGGCTTCATAGGCCTCATAATCCCCCATCTGGGGAGAATGGCCTTCGGCTCTGATCATCGGCTCCTGATCCCTGTGGCCTCCCTGGGTGGGGCCTCTTTCTTAATTGCTGCCGATACTCTGGCCAGGACCATCATCTCCCCAAGTGAATTGCCTGTTGGGGTGATCACCGCCTTTATGGGCGCACCTTTTTTCATCTACCTCCTCAGAAAGAAAGGGAGCCAATGGAGCCGATCCTGACCCTGAAAAATGTGGGATACAGATACGGGCAGATCCAGGCCATTAAGGGGATTGATCTCCAGGTCCATGGAGGTGAAATTCTAGGCATACTCGGTCCCAATGGATCAGGCAAGAGTACGCTTCTCAAAGTCATGGACGGGATACTCGTCCCGCAAGAGGGGGAAATCCTCATTGAAGATAGTCCCTTTGCCGCTTTTGGGAGGAGCCATCTCGCAAGGGAGGTGGCCATGGTGGCCCAGGAGAGCCACTTCAGGTTTTCCTTTTCCACCCTGGAAGTGGTGCTCATGGGTCGTTTCCCTCACCTCAAGCGGTTACAGTTTGAAGGGAAAGGGGACATGGAAGTAGCCATGGGTGCTTTGAACGCGACCCACACACTGGAATTTGCCGAACGCTCTATCCACGAACTCTCGGGAGGAGAAAAGCAGAGGGTCCTCATTGCCAGGGCATTAGCTCAGGAGCCCAGGGTGATCTTGCTTGATGAACCCACCTCTTTTCTGGACCTGAAATTCAAGAGAGAGATCTTTCAGCTTATCTCTAACCTGAGCCTGGAGAAGGGGCTGAGTGTGGTTGTGGTATCTCACGATATTGATCTCACATCCCAGTATTGCCGCCGAGTCATCATGTTGAGGAATGGATCTATCTATGAAATGGGCGAGCCGGAAGAGGTCATTACGGCTGCTAATATAGAGGCCGTGTATGACTGTCCTGTCCTGGTGGACAAAAATCCAGCCACGGGAAGGCCGAGAGTTACCCCCCTCCCCTGACCCCTCCCACGAGGGGAGGGGAAATTACGGTGCTCTCAATGAGTAGATGTTTATTCTTACACAGTAGTATATGCCTCCCCCTCGATGGGGGAGGTTAGGTGGGGGTGATAAAAGCTATGCTTGACATTTTCTTCAAAGGGGGTCCTGTGATGTACCCCCTTCTGGGCTGCTCCATCATCGCTTTGACGGTTATCATTGAGCGGGCCTTTTTCTGGATAAGAGAGGATATGCATCGCAATCAATCGCTTGTGGACCACATCCTGGAGTTGTGTCGCAAAGGGGATTGGGACGCCGTTAAAGAACAGGTGGCCGGATCAAGAGACTACATTATACGGATCCTAGTGAATGGCATTGTCCACAAGGAGTTCTCCATGACCAAGGCCATGGAAACAGCGGCAAGCGATGAGATCAAAAGGATGCGGCGTCACCTCGGCGTCCTCGACACGATGATTACAGTGGCTCCACTCTTGGGCATTTTCGGAACTGTGCTCGGCATTATCACGTCCTTTGAAATCCTGGGTTCCACCGGCATCGAGCATCCTCAGGCCGTCACAGCGGGTATCGCCCAGGCCCTCATCACCACGGCCTCGGGGCTTGGTATTGCCATCCTATCCGTGTTCCCTTTCAACTATTTTAACTCAAGAGCCGAAGGAGCGGCCCTTGCCATAGAAAAGTATGCAACCAGCCTGGAAATCGTCTATGAAAAACTTGTCCAGGTAACCAATGAGGAGGGAGGGGAAGCCGGATGAAGGTGGCTTTGCCAGAGCGAAGAAAGTCCCGCATCGAAATGCTGCCACTTATTGATATTGTTTTTCTGCTGCTCGTCTTCTTCATCTATGCCATGCTCTCCATGGCCGTCCATCGCGGATTGCCGGTGATACTGCCCACCTCATCCACGGCCAAGATTGACAAGCACCTCATCCTTTCAGTAACAGTAAGGGCAGATGGAAGTATCTTCTTGGATAAAGAACGCATAACCCTCAACGATTTGAAGGGGGCTCTCAGGGAAGCGGCCAGGAATAGGAAAGAAACGGGTGTATTGCTGTTTGCGGATAAGGCCGTTCCCTATCAGGAGCTCTTTCGCGTTCTGGATCAAATCAGGTTGGCCGGGCTAAACCGAATTTCCCTTCAGGCAGAGTTGGAGAAATAGGTGTGAAACGTCTGCTATTAGCCGGAACCGTGGCCGTGGGCCTACACGGGCTCCTTTTCAGTATGGAAGCGGAGTGGATGAAAAAAAGTATCTCCACCCCCTTGCCCACGGGCCCCATCGCTATGGCACTCACCTATAAGCAACCCGAAAAGAAACTCCCTTTGCCCAAGAAAAACGCTGAAATTATCCAGAAGGTACAGGTCCCCACGCCAAAAAAGGAGAAAAAGGAACAGCCCAAACCTGAGCCTCCCAAAAAAGCCAGAAAGCCTAAGCAAACCCAAAAGCCGAAACCACGGAAAAAGCCCGCGCCCGTAGCCATCGAAAAGAAGCCTCAACCAGAGATGGCACCCGAGCAGGTACCTCAACCACTCAATGAACCCCTACCTGATTACGAGGCCTTTGAGATGGATAACATGGAGGCGGCCTCACCTCCAGAACCCGCAGAAGAACCCATTCAGGTGGCCGCTCTACCCTCTGAGGCAGACATGACCCCAGAGCCGTCTCCATCAGGCATAAGGGAGGCCATTCCCCTTTATCGTGACAATCCACCTCCCAGGTATCCCAGAATAGCGAGACGAAGGGGCTATGAAGGCACGGTTGTCCTGGAGGTCCTTGTGAACACAGAAGGTAAGGTGGCGGACTACCGTATAATCCGGTCTTGCGGGCATTCTGTCCTTGACAAGGCGGCTGTCAAGTCGATCAGGAATTGGTTATTTGAACCTGGGATGAGGGGGGACAAAAAGATGGAGATGTGGGTTAAGGTGCCGATAAGATTTGAACTAAAGTAGAGTCCCCCCGTCGCGTAAATCCCTTGAAGCTTTTACCTTGTGATACCGGATACCGGTTTCCGGATACCGGATGTATTGATTTTATGGCCGACAGTAGGCATGAAGTATCTGGCATCGGGCATCTGGTATCAGGCATCCGGTAACGGTCCTCTCTCCGGCATGCCTTCTTCAGTGACCTTTCGCCACGGCCTCTCGACGCCAAATTGTTCATCACACCACCGCACGCCCTGATTCAGTCTTTCCTCCAAAAGGCGACGATACGCCTCCAATTCGTCTCCTTTTGCGGATTGGGGAATCCAAATTGGTTCAGCAAACAATATGGCAACACGGGCAAAAGGCTTGGGGATAAGGTACCGGTCCCAAGAATTGAATGTCCAGCATCTGTCGGCACCCCAGACCACAGGAATCAAGGGTACTTCTGCAACCCGGGCAATGGCCACAGAGCCTATCTTGGCTACACGCGCTGGACCCTGAGGCCCGTCTGCCAGCATACCGCCAGTCTCTCCCTCCTTGATCCTTTGAACTAGTTGCTTCAGGGCCTTTGATCCCCCCCGGGTTGAGGAGCCACGTACATTCTTAAATCCAAGCCATGTGGCAACACGGGTTGCGTATTCTCCATCACGACTCCGGCTGATCATCGTGGTCACATGACGGGAACCGAAGTAATAGAAATGATAGGACATGCGCTGATGCCAGGTGGCATAGACAGCGCCACCGCCGGACTGGGAAATCGCCTCTTCCTCTCTGTCTAAGCCCTCTATCTTGACCACGCGGCAAGAGAGCATCAACAATTTAATTAAGAGGGCGGAGAGGGGGGGAATAATCCTCAAGAATATGGCATCATACCAGCGATACGGATTTCGTGTCTCAGATTCCAAATACAGTACCCCCAGAGAATCTCTTATGATAGACTCCCCCAGCGCTCATGACAAGGGGGTAATCAAGTGCCACCACCTAGAACGGTGGCTTGATTGCCGACCCTGAAAGGGTCTCTGTATATCTCTCACAGAGCCACAGGGGATTTATTTAGACAGGATGAAAAGGATTTTGGGGATCAAACGGGCCCGTGCGTCACTAGAGTGTAGCCTTCACTAAAATATTTTTTGGACACGGGAGGCAAATAGATGGAAACGACCACGGATAGCAAGTCTGGGGTTATTCCAACCGGAACCACGACATTTTACACCATGATTGGGACACCCATCATACAGGTAAAATCACCATTATTATATAATCGCTATTTTGCAGAAAATGGGATTGACGCCGTCATGATCGCTATGGACGTGCCCACCGACCAGGTAAAAAATCATTTTCAGCATATGCGTTCCATCTCCAACTTTGGTGGTAGTATCGCAACCATACCCCATAAGCAAGTGGCGGTAGAGTGTATGGATGAAATATCCAAGCGGGCGCAAGACCTTTTGTCAGTCAACGTGGTTCGGTTGGAGAATGGCCGTCTTATTGGTGATATGGTGGATGGCCTTGGTTTCATGGTGGCGGTCAAAACTCACGGGTTGTCTATGGACGGCAAGCGTGCCGCTGTAATCGGTGGCGGCGGGGCAGGAGCCGCCATTGTCCAGGCCATCGCCGAATCAGGAGCCGACGAAATTGTGATCAAGGAAGTGAGCACAGAACGACATGAATTTTTGGAGCGTTTGCTGAAAAAGACCAATCCTGAGACGAAGATCTCCTTTGAGCTAAAAAGCTTGGAGGGCTTTGATCTGGTGGTGAATGCCACACCCGTGGGCATGAACGATGATCCCAATGTCCCTTTTCCCACCGATACCCTGTCCTCCTCAACACTGGTAGCGGATGTGGTGACCAACCCCGAAGTGACGCCATGGTTAGCAGCAGCCCTCGAGAAGGGCTGTGAGGTGCAATATGGGGCTGAAATGGTCATGGGACAATTCGGATTGATGGGCCGTCACATGGGCCTTGAAATCCCTGACCCTGAATGAAGGGAGGGGGGAGGCCCATGAAATTATGCGATTCTCCTCTATATGAGAAACAACGCATAATTTCATGGGCCTCCCTCTGCATAGTAAGCTTTATGGTGCTTATGGTTGATTTGATCAGTTTTCCGACCCAAAAGCCGATAGTAAATTATGATGGCTTTTATGAATAGAGCAATGATATATTTCCAATTTCTTGTCCAATTACGAACCATTAAGTTTTTTGAATTAAAGGTGAGGGCCATGAAAAATTCAATATGTAAGAGCTTCATATTTATCTTCATTGGAGCACTTTCCACAATGGTCTGGTGTTTTTCTGCCTATGCTGAATCGAACGGGAGCGAGAAATGGCATTTTCAACTGGCTCCTTACGCCTGGCTGGCAGGTCAAAATGGAAAGGTGGCCACACTGCCGCCCCTTCCACCGGCCGACATTGATGTGGATTTTTATGACGATGTCCTTGGGAATATAAAGGGAGCCCTTATGCTTGTGGGCGAGGCGCGAAAAGGAAGCTACGGTCTGGTTATGGACGTTGCGTACACCGATATCGAAATGGAAGACCCGACACCATTGGGAATTTCTTATTCTGCGGTGAATTCGCGAACAAAATCCTGGATGGTATCGGCTGCTGGATTATACCGCCTGGTAGAACGTCAAAACCGGTTTTTGGATGCCATCGGAGGGATTCGGTATTGGTCCGTCGATTCAAAATTAACGCTAAAAGGCCCCCTATTTCCATCTTTGTCGGAACGAAGCATATCGAACAGGGAGGACTGGGTAGATCCCATTGTCGGTCTTAAAGGATTGATGCCCATTGGGGAGTCCAAGTTTTTTGTAAGTGGCTTTTTCCTGATCGGGGGATTCGGTGTGGGATCCGACTTCATGTGGGACGCCAATATCAACCTTGGCTACCAGTGGACAAAAACATTCTCAACAACCTTTGGGTACCGCTATCTGGATGTGGACTATGACGATGACGGATTTTTGTACGATGTGGCCCAGGATGGTCTCGTGTTGGGGCTTTCCTGGCGGTTTTAAGGAATTCTGAAACATCCTGGTTGATTAACAAAAATACCTGAACTAAAAGCTAATACAAAAACAGCAGGAGGAATTAAATAATGAGAAGCACATACTTAAGACTGATGGTTGCTCTATTTGCCATATTGCACCTGCTTGCGGTTGAGCGTGCAGTGTTGGCCGCGGAACGCGCCGAGCAGCGGATCTTCGAGATTGGCGTGCAGGCCTATATTTATGCCTACCCAATGGTTTTGATGGAGTTGACGCGTCGAATTTCTACAAACGTGTCCGCACCCGCAGGTGCTCTCGCCCCAATGAATCAGTTCGCACACCTTCGGACATTTCCAGACCACACCTTCAGGGAAGTGGTCCGCCCCAATGTGGATACCCTATATTCCATCGTCTGGTTCGATGTTGCCAAAGAGCCGTTAGTACTTTCCGTTCCCGATACGGACGGGCGCTATTACGTGCTGCAAATGCTTGATATGTGGACAGACGTGTTTGCGGCACCGGGCAGTCGCACCTCAGGCACGAAAGCGGGCCACTTTGCCATTGTGGGGCCTCGCTGGAACGGAAAGCTCCCTGATGGTGTCGAGCGGCTGCGGTGTCCAACGAACATAGGGTGGGTCGTCGGCCGTACGCAGACCAATGGCAAGGCGGATTATGAAAACGTTCATCGAATTCAAGACGGTTTCAAGCTGACACCACTGAGCCAGTGGGGCAAGCCGTACGCCCCGCCCGCCGAATCAGCGGTGGACCCCACTGTGGATATGAAAACTCCGCCTCCCGTACAATTGGCCAAGATGAGTGCCCAGAGATACTTTGAGATGCTTGCTAAGCTCATGAAAAACAATCCCCCTCACGAACTCGACTGGCCAATGGTGGTGCAGCTCAGCCAAATAGGCATCGTACCGGGCAAAAATTTCGTATTTTCTAAGCTCGACCCACAGATTCAGAAAGCATTGGAACGAGCTGTCGGCGAGGCCCGGAAAATGATTGACGGCAGAATAGAACGATCCGGCGAATTTGTGAATGGCTGGCAAATTGCCCGCGAGGGCATGGGGAACTACGGTACATCCTACCTGCAAAGAGCAGCTGTTGCGCTAATTGGTCTAGGTGCCAATGTTCCGGATGATGCCGTCTATCCGATGTCGTTCGTTGATAGTGAGAGAAAACCTTACAACGGAAGGAATCGTTACATTTTACATTTCGACAACGGCCAGCTACCGGTGAATGCTTTCTGGTCTCTTACGATGTACGACGAGGATGGGTATCTCGTGGAAAATTCGATCCAACGCTACGGCATCGGGGACCGTGACAAGCTCAAATTTAACAACGACGGCTCGCTAGATATCTATATCAAGCACGAATCCCCAGGTAAGGACAAGGAAGCTAACTGGCTTCCCGCGCCGAAAGACACTTTTAACTTGGTCATACGGCTTTACTGGCCAAAGAGAGAAATACTCACAGGCGCGTGGAATCCACCGGCAGTCGAACGAATTAGGTGAGTGTAACCTAATGTATAGAGACGAGTAATCCCATGAAATGATTCGGCTTGGCGCCATATGAGAGGGACCGCATAATTTTATGTGCCCCTTTTTCCATGAAGTCCACATTCAATAATAAGGAGGCATTTCCAGATGATAAGTTATTGTAATACGTTGCCACGACGGATCCTGTTTGTTCTGGCATTCGTTGCGATCACCGCAGGTTGTGTCGGTTTCGAAAGGCAGAGCAAACCTGCGGCCGTGCCGGAGATACGACCGGGGATTTTGGCGGGATATTTACAGCCCGAGGTGCTTCCCAACAGCCTGGCGCTTCTTCCTCCACCTCCTGCTGAAGGCTCCGCCGCTTTTGATCGTGATCAGGAAGTGAGTCGAAAAAGCCTTGCCCTGCGCGGTACGCCACGCTGGCTCCTTGCCACCGAAGACGCGAACCTGATGTTTCCGAAAGCAGCCGGCACCTTCTCATGTGCAATGGACGCTCCGATAACCGAAGAAGACACGCCACATCTGTACATGCTGTTGCGACGTACCCTTGCCGATGCCGGGCTTTCCACTTACACGGCGAAGGATCACTACAATCGTACGCGCCCTTTCGTCACGAATAAGCAACCCACGTGTACGCCGGATGAGGAAGAGCACTTGAAGAAAGACGGCTCCTACCCGTCCGGGCACACCGCTCTCGGGTGGGCCTGGGCGCTTATCCTTACAGAGATTGCCCCGGATCGGGCGAATGCTATTCTCGCCCGAGGCCGAGCCTTTGGCGAAAGCCGTGTCGTCTGTAATGTCCACTGGCATAGCGATGTGCTCGAAGGGCGTTTCATGGGAGCGGCAGCCGTTGCCCGACTGCACGCCGATCCCGCTTTCCGCGCCGAGCTTGAAGCCGCAAAGGCCGAAGTCGCAGCTGTTCGCGCCAAAGGCCTGAAGCCTTCCCGGGACTGCGATGCCGAGGCCAAGGCCTTGGCTATCCGTTTGCACTCCCTCGATGGGGAAGCCAAAATCCTGCAATCCTGGCAAGGCGATTATCCCGTGGCCAGCCTCGATTTGCTGCCGGAGAAGCAGCGCGTACGGGCGGTCGGCTTCATCGGTGATACCAAAACCTTTGAGGACGTCTGGAAAGCCTTCAAGCCGGGAGAAACCGTTCCAGAGATCGATTTCAAGCCCAATCTGGTCCTCTTTGCGCGTAACACACAGTTTTATAATAGCATCCGCATTGGCAAGGTGAATGTGAAAAACGGGGTGGCGGAAGTGCTGGCCATGGAAACCCTGTCCGCCATGCCCATCAAAGACAAGGTGGCCATGTCGCTGGTGTTCGTTCCCCGGCAGGGAATCACAGCCCTTCAAACCGGTGACGGAATTACTTCGGTCAATAAAAAACCATAGGAAAGTGGAAAAAAATAAGATAAGAATTAGAAGGGGGATAGCCATGAAAACAAAGAAATTGTTGATTATCTTGATCGCCTGCTTTATTTCGGGGAGCTTCATCTTTTTTCTTTCCCCCGTGTGGGCACAGAAGGACCCGTCAAAAGAAGAGAAGAAGGCCGATGTTCGAAAAATGGCTGGGGATACCCTATCCCGCCTCTACAAATTTCAACCGGGCGCCAAAAAGGCGGTTGAGAGCGCGGCGGGCTACGCCGTGTTTAGCAACTTCGGCATGAAGATTTTTTTCGTCGGCGGTGGGAGTGGCAAAGGGATCGCTTTGAATAACAAGACCAAAAAGGAAACATTCATGAAGATGCTGGAGGCACAAGCGGGTCTCGGCTTGGGCGCCAAGAAATTCAGACTTGTCTGGGTGTTCGAAAGCCAGGGAAATCTTGACAGTTTCATCAATTCTGGATGGGAGCTGGGCGGCCAGACCACGGCAGCCGCAAAATTGAGCGACCAGGGGGGTGCTTTTGCCGGGGCCATGTCTGTCTCCCCAGGGGTATGGCTGTATCAATTGACGGACGATGGACTCGCCCTGGAGCTTACGGCGAAAGGAACAAAGTATTACAAGGACGACGGATTGAATTAAGGCCCTTCAGTCTATGCCTGAGTCGGAGGGCCTTCTCGGACTCGTATTATCTTTTCTGAGAGCCTGGAAAGGAGTTTCGGTGATGAAGTTATTCATTTGGAAATTTCATCGTGGCTGCGGCGCAAAGCCAAAAAGATTTCTGCTTCAACCATTCCTGCTGCTTTTTGCCACATTTGCTATTCTGACTTTTGTCTATACTGGAGCACAGGCGACTGAATCCCTATTAAAGCACGAAGAAGCCTGGACAGGCGATTTCGACGGTATGGTGGAGAGACGCAAGATCCGCGTCCTCGTCCCTTACAGCAAGACTTTCTACTTCCTGGATGGCGCCACTCAGCGAGGCATTGCCTACGAGGGAATGCAAATCTTTGAAAAGTGGCTGAACAAGAAATTGGTAACGGGGCACCTCAAAGTTCAAGTGGTCATGATCCCCACGGTACGAGATGAACTCTTCTCGGGTCTCGTTGCGGGCCGGGGCGACATGGCATTGGGGAACATCACCATTACACCGGAGCGTCTCAAAATCGTGGATTTTTCAGATCCCTTTGCAAAAGGTGTCAGAGAGATCGTGGTTGCCGGGCAGGGAGCCCCGGCTCTGAAAGGCCTGGACGATCTGGCGAGCCAGGAAGTCTTTGCTCGGACTTCAAGCAGCTATTATGAAAGCCTGAAACGCCTAAATGAAGAATTTAAGAAGTCCCGCAAGAAACCCGTGAAGATATTGCCGGCGGACGAGAACTTCGAGGATGAGGATCTTCTTGAAATGGCAAACGCAGGCTTAGTCTCCTTCATTGTGGTGGATGAGCACAAGGCAGCGGCTTGGGGCCCCATTTTCGAAAATGTGACACTCTATCCCGATATTGCCGTTCGAACGGGTGGCGAAACGGCCTGGGCCTTTCGGAAGAACAGCCCCAAGTTGAAGGAGGTGGTCAACAGGTTTGTTGCGGGTCACAACCAGGGGACAATGCTTTTCAATGTGGTCACCAAGCGCTACCTGAAGAACATAAAATGGGTAAAGAACGCCCTTTTTGAGAAAGAATTCCAAAGATTTAAAGACGCGGTCGAGTTATTCAAGAAATATGCAGACAAGTACGATTTCGACTGGCTCATGGTCGCGGCCCTGGCCTACCAAGAATCCCGGATCGATCAGAGCCTACGCAGCCCGGCCGGTGCCATTGGAGTCATGCAGATGCTGCCGACCACGGCAGAGGACCCCAATGTGAATATACCGAATATCGAAGACCTTGGGAACAACATCCATGCAGGGGTGAAGTACCTACGATTTCTCAGGGACCAGTATTTTGAAAAGGAACCCATGAATGAGGCCAACAAGACGCTTTTTACCTTTGCAAGCTATAATGCGGGCCCGGCCAGGGTTGCCAAGCTTCGCAGGGAAGCCGAAAAGACCGGCCTCAATCCCAATGTGTGGTTTCGCAATGTGGAAATGGTGGCAGCTAAACGAATTGGGCGCGAGACAGTACAGTACGTGAGCAATATCTATAAATACTACACGGCCTATCGGTTGATCATGGACAAACTCCAACGCAAAGAAGAAGCAAAAAAGAAAATTGGTTAGGAAAGGAGAAAATCATTATGAGAGGTAAACTGGCTATTATTTTATTGATCCTTTTTTTCGCAAGCCCGCTGGAAGCGCAAGAACTCACAGGAACCCTCAAACAGATTAAGAAATCCGGTCAAATCAGAATCGGTTATCGTATGTCTAACCCCCCCATGTCATTTTTAGACAAAGAGGGCAACCCGGCCGGTTATTCTATTGATCTTTGTAATAGTATCGTAACTGAAGTTGAAAACAGAATTGGCGCGGATGTAAAGGTTGAATATGTCCCCGTAACAGCTGAAGGGCGATTTAAGGCCCTGGTTGATAACAAGATTGACATATTATGTGGCTCAACAACTAAAACCCTTTCCCGTGGTGAGATTGTTGACTTTACGCAACTTACATTTGTCACCGGCGCTTCACTAATGACTTTGAAAGATAATAAGGCTCCTGATTCTGCCGGTTTTGCTGGAAAGAAAATTGGAGTCACGAAAGACACAACGACCGCAGTCTTATTGAAAGAACTCATTCGAGATACATCAGCAGATGCGAAAGTTGTCTTATTCAATTCAGCAAAAGAAGGAATTGATGCCTTACAAAAGAAGAAAATCGATGCCTTTTCTTCTGACCAGGTCGTGCTTATTGGCATTGCTTCACAATCGCAGAATCCAAGGAACTTTGTCATCCATTCCAACGTTTTTTCCTTTGAGCCGTTTGCACTTGCCGTAAGGCGAAATGACGCAGATTTTCGTCTTGTTGCAGATCGCGTGATCTCTGATCTTTACCGATCAAAAAAGATTCTTGAAACTTACGACAAGTGGATTGGCGCGTTTACCGGACAAAGGCTGCCAATATACGATGCAATGATCCAACTTAATGCAACACCAGAGTGAGAATAGTGGAGGGTGTATCTTCTATTCCTATTTTTCTTTGACATGCAAACCTCACTTGTTTATATTGGTTGGTCTACAAAGCCGGTCTCATTTTTTTGCTCAAAATGGAAACCAAAAGGAGAAGCCATGAAATCGATTTACATCTTTCTGCTTGCTTTGATTGTGGGGATGACTCTAGCCTGTTCGAGCCCCCAGGATAGGGCCTATCAGGCACAAGAAAAGGTCCACAAGGAAAGACTCAAACTGGTGGAAAAATACCAGAAGTGCATGAAAGAAGCGGGTGAGGACCAGCAAAAAAAGGAAGCGTGCGACCAATATCTGAAGGCATCTGAGGCCCTCAAGTAATTCGCTTGAAAGTGTAAGGAAGGGGGACGTTCGGAAGTCTTAGGCGGACGCTATCTTTGACTTCACAGGACCCACGGCTACAAGGTAAAGAAGTCTCGACGCTTCATTGAGACCGAGCCGTTCAGCGGCTTCTCCATCATAGAGGGCCCCGATACCGCAACACCCCATCCCCATGGCCGTTGCGGCCATATAAAGCCTCTGCCCCATTCGCCCCGCGCTGAGCATGGCATACCGATATCCACGGGCGCCCCATGTTTGCTCCATTAAATCCAGATTCGTTAGAAATAGAAAATGCGCGGCCGCATTGGTAAGCCATTGCTGATCCAGGCAGATGTGGGCCATGCTCTCTATAAAATCCCCGGATGTAACAAGACCGACGGATACCTCTGTCGTGTCCAGCAGATAGAAACCCGGCCCCATGCCATCCACATCACCCGCGAGTACGCCGATAGCCAACGATCTGTGGTATTCTGCGCCCCCTGTTGAATCCGCTAAATCCTCAGCACATATTGAATCTACCAGCGCCCCCACATGTTTTTCACTCAAAGGCTCCTTCACGAAATTTCGTCTGGAACGTCTTTTGTACAGGGCCTCTGAGTAATTCATGACCTCTGACCAGTCGGAAGGAACGGGTGCCCTTGTCCACGTCTCAGGAACCACGCCCAGTTCAAGGCGCATTTCCGATTCGGGCTCCGCTTCTGGAATGAGCGATGCACTCGCCTGATGAAATTCCCGAACGGCTGGGTAGTCCACTTCCTTTGCAGCCACCTGACTCGCACTTCTCATCCCCCCGGGTAGTTCAGCCATCTCTCCCCCAGTGGTCTCAGGCACAATATCATTTCCCGGAACATGGACCACAGCCAGGCAGACCTCTTTTGCCTCATCAAGTCCTAACAATTCATTCACTCTACTATCATCAAATTCATAGCAGAGCTGGAAAGGGAGTTTAAGGGCCCTAAAGGCCAAGACCAGGTTCTCCACAAGGTGGCCCGAATCCAGGAGGTGGTACCGATAGGAACGTTCGCGATATTTCCAGGCACTTCTAAAGAAAATGGCCGACAGAAAAAAAGTGAGGCGTGGAACCCTATTATCCGGTGTTTGAGTGAAACGGACAACGTGTGAGCTGATGTCCTGTGCACGAATGGGATAGAGGCAGTGGCGGTGGATGGCGAAATGATAAAGGCCGTCATCCAGACCATGCACCGAATGGGTGGCTACGTAGAGTTCAGTGGGATAGAGGGCACCGGCAGAGGCCACACTGCGGAAATAGTAATCGCCACCCGCAGAACGTGCCTTTGCCGTGAGCGTATGGGTCAAGCGGAGAATCAAAGAAAGGGCCTCCACATCCATCTCCCCCATTTTCTCCCCCACCTTTGCCGATTTTAGAAGGTCGGAGAGTTTTTCTTCTGGAAGGGATAGATCTGAAGGCAGAGGGATGGGGGTAACGCCTGGGTAGTCCTTGAAAACGCGGGGCTGACTTTGCCAGTCCAGATAGTGGGGTGTCATTCTATCCCGCTGGTAACTGGTATGATCATGATATTGACGGGAGGATTTGATCATATTGCGCTTTCCCCCACGCCCTTTTGGTCATTGCGAGCGACCTTAGGGAGCGTGGCAATCTCTTTGTTTTCCACGTCGTATGAGATTGCTTCGGTCCTCCCACCTCCGCGGGAGTCCCTCGCAATGACACCATGGCGCGGTTTGTCTAAAGGAAGAGATTTCTGAGGTTCTTGGACAGACTCCCACCCCCTTCATAATAGGGGGGTCTCTAGGGAGCAGGCATCAAACTGGGTTGCAGGTAGAAACGTTAAGCAAAAGTAAAACATTTCTTGGAAAAAAGTGCCTTCAGAGGCATTCTTATCTTGAAATCTGTGATCTTGACAGGCAATTGTTGTGGCGGGGCTCTAGATGGATACCCGGCTCACAGCCTAGTCTTCTTCCACGATGATGGCTCCGGGTGCACACTCCCTGGCAGCCTGACGGACCTTCTCTTCCAACGGCTCCGGGACCACGTCCACTAGGACTTTGGAGACAAGTTGGTCTTCATCATATTCAAAGACTTCGGGGCAGACCTTATTGCAGTTGCGATCGCCCATGCACAGGTCATAATCAATTTTTACTTTCATAATAAATTCCAAGGCCCCAATCCCTTTCCCGGATTAAGGGGAAGGAATTGGGGCCATTAAAGGGTTCTCAATTAAGCGGCTTCTATTTCCCGTCTTGCCGCCATATCAAACAACACCCTCTCCCTGGCCTTATCGATGCCGAGGGCCTTTCTCTTCGCATCAATGTGTTCAATCATCATACGGGCCATGTCATAGGGGTCTACCGCAAATCCCCATTTCCCAAAACCCATCTCCTCCAGGCCTTCAAACAGGAGCTTGTGGAATTTTGTCTCCTCAATGATGGGAAAGGTAACCCCGAAGACCGTAAAGACCCCTGATGCGACGAAATATTGCCCGATGGAAATGGCCTTTTCACTCATCCACTCGGGCGCAGCACCCGCCACAGGGAGGTCAGCGATGCTCTCGCCAAGGCCCCCTACCCGCACCATCTCAGAGCACGCGATCAGGATCCGGCTGTTGTCCACACAGGAGCCACAACCCAGAACAGGGGGCATGCCCACGGTTTCGCACACTTCCCTCAGGCCTGGTCCTGCCAGGTGGGCTGCCTCTGGGGTGTAGAAGCCATTCTTTGCCAGGGCGATCTGGGAACACCCCGTCTGCACAACAAGAATATCATTTTTGATCAGTTCTTTGACCAGCTCCACATGGACCCAGTCTTGTTTGACCCTTGGGTTGGTGCAACCTACGACGCCCGCCACCCCGCGGATCCTGCCGTTGATGATATTGTCGTTCAGAGGGGTATAAGATGACCTGAAGGTGCCTCCCAGCATGTAGTTGATGTATTCGTGTGAAAAACCGTGGATGCCCACGCTCTTGAGATTTGGAATATCGATGGGGATGTTGCGGTTCTTGAATCGCACGATGGCGTTTTGCACGATGGCGTCTGTGCAGTTGCGAGGCTCGCGTTCAACAAATTCTATATGTTCAACCCCTTCAATATGGCATCTCGGATTGGTGGTGAAGAGCTTGGTTCCATAGCAATCAGCCGCTTTAGCCAGTCCCTGCTGGATGCACTGAACATCCACACCCATGGCGTCCACGGCACCAGTAGCCAAGACGGGCTCTGTGGACATGAAGTTACCCGCATGGGGAACCCCGTGCCTGGAGAGCATTTCCGCGCCGGAGCAACACATGCCCAGGAGGTTGATTCCGGTTGCCCCCGCATCCTGAGCTGCCTTTACGAGAACCGGGTCATTGACTGAAGCCAGCATGGATTCGAACAGATTGGGCTCGTGACCATGAATGATGATGTTGACCTGGTCTTCTTTCAGACAACCCATGTCCACCTCTGTCCTCACAGGTGTGGGTGTGCCGAATAGGATGTCTGAGATCTCCGTAGCCACCATGGACCCACCCCAACCATCTGCCAAAGCTGCCCTGCTGCACTGATGGATGATGTTGTTATAATCCTGATCCACACCCATGTGGGTCCGATGCATGAGCTCCATAATCTCTCGCATAGCTCCCCGGGGGACCACACCGTACTTACGCCATGTTTCCAGTGTCTTGGGAGGAACTCGGTTGGCGAAGGGGATTTCACCGTCCACTTGGGTGTATGTGCGTTCCAGTTCCTCATAGAGGTCTTTCGCGATATCTTTTATCTCTCGTCCCTCCACCTCTATTCCAATGGATTTGGCCACCTCCTCAAGTTTCAGGGGATCTTTGATGGTATAGTCCTTGATGGTTCCATTGACCACATCGCGGAACACATCCAGCATGGTCATGCCGTGGTCCGTATGAGCGGCAGAACCCGATGCGACCATACGGGCGAAGTTTCTTGACTGGATCGTGTCAATGGTGGCTCCGCATACCCCCACTTTTGCATACGGGTCTTTAGAGTTCAATCGGCAAGGTCCCATGGCACAGTGTTTACAGCAGGCCGAATCCGCACCGATGGGGCAGGCCTTCATGTTAGCAGCCCTGTCAAAGGCCACCTCCAAGCCGTCCTTCCTGACCTTTTCCAGCATTCTTGCCGTAGCCTCGCAGGTGGTCACATCCCTAGGATCGAGCTGCGTAGGAACTTTCGCTACTTTCTTTTCCTTTTTCTCTTCTTCCATTTATTTTCCTCCTTAATTGGAAAAATACTTGCCTAGATTTATATTATGCCCACAAACTTTATAATGAACGGACTTCGCTCTCCCTGGTTGCGCTCTTCACAAGAGGACTGTATGGCACATTGTGAAAAGTTTTTCAAGCGAAAAACAGAGGTTTTCCGCAATGGGGCCTGCCAAAAAGGGCGAGAGCCGAGAGGGTTCAAATAGGCCTACCTTGCATCATCTGTGGTTGCGGCCCCTTCTATGCTGCATTTGGTGAAATCGATCTCCTGGTTACAACCTTTACAGACATGCTTTTTATCGAATTCGTCTGAGAAAATCTCTGTCTCCTTCCCGCAGTTGGGGCATTTGCAATCGAACGACTTCAGATTCTTGTACGATTCAAAGCCTGGGCAGTGTTGTGGTGTCGTCATGCTAACCTCCTAAATTTATTAATTTGTTATTGGTTACCCGGCCAACTTCTTGCCGATATCCTTGCCGTAATCCTGGGCCATGGTTTTTCCGCCACCCAACGAAGCGGATTTCAATCTCAACGGCCCGCTCACCATCTCCATCTTAAAAATATTTTTCATGGTCTCGTATATGCGATCAGGAGCCTCTCCACTCCATCCAAACGCTCCGAACGACGCGCCTATCTTCCCTTCCAGGTTCGCTTTTTCGGCCAGGAAAAGCAGGGTTTTCATCCCCTGCATCATCTGGCCATGGTAGGTGGCAGATCCAAAGACATAGGCGTCATATCCTGCAAGTTCCTCCTCCTTTTTGATCTGAGTGGAATTCACAACCTCCGCCTCAGCACCACTCATACGAATCCCTTCGGCGATAAGGTCGGCGATATCTTTGGTCTCGCCGGTTCTGGTCGTATACACGACAATCGCTTTACCCATTCCCTTCCTCCAGCTGTAAAAGAATCAAAATCATTAAGATCTGACGCCTGGCTAATCCGCCTCCTCTTCCTCCACGGTGCCTTTATGCTTGGTCCCACACATGGGGCAGAGGATTTCAACCTCCTTCTCATCCCCAATGAACTTCTCCCGTAGCTTCTCAGGTCCCAGAAAGCTCACATCCCCACATGCACAAGCCGGGCATTCCGCCCTAACTCTATACTTCCTCTTGGACATTGCTCCACCTCCCCATCGTAGGCAATTGGCCTTTGGTCACTCCCATTTGTAAGAAGATGCCACATAAGCAGTGACTAATGACAATCTTTACTATCCCAGCCTTGGGTCAGAACCTGTATCGCCGCAATCTGGGATGTAACATGAAACATCTACAAACTCACACTTCTCTTTGCAGCCAGGACACTTTTCAGGGGGTTTGTCGGCTTGCAGGGTATACCCACACTTTTGGCATTTCCAATCCGGCATCCTCTTTTCCTCCTTTCCTCACCCCAAGCCCTCGCCTTTGGATCCATAGGCATGGCTGGGCCACGATTGTGATGTTAGTTTGTGAGACTCTTTCAAATGTTTAAACCACTACGCGCCCTCTGCGGCCACCGACCCGGGACCGGCCAGAGGCCTGAACATCTTCTTCCTCGCCCCGCAGATGGGGCACTTCCAGTCATCTGGCAGGTCCTCAAACGATGTGCCCTTCGGGACTTTGCCCTTTCTGTCCCCTTTGTCGGGATTGTAAATATAGCCACAGTTCAATGTTTGACATTGCCACATCTCTTCGGGCTTTGCCATTCTGAATTCCTCTCTTGACTTTTTTACTCTTCAGCGGGCGCAGTGAATGTCCGTTGACCCAATTCACGATCAAGCATGAAGAGGCCACCTTCTGCTTCACCTACCATCTTGATCTGCTGAATGACGTCGTTGGCGCTATCCTCTTCCTCCACCTGTTCTGTAACAAACCATTGGAGAAAGATATTTGTGGCATGATCATGTTCTGCTAGTGCCAGTTCAACCAGATCATTAATCAGCCCCGTCACCTTTTGCTCATGCTCCAGAACGGCCTCAAAGGCTGAAAGGGGGGAATCCCACTCTGTCGGGGGACCCTCTATTGGCTTTAACAGCACCCGCCCCCCACGCTCATTAATGAAATTATAGAATTTCATGGCGTGCATATCCTCTTCCTGGGCCTGCACCCGCATCCAGTTGGCAAATCCGGCCATGTTTAGGTCCTGAAAATATGCGGCCATGGACAGGTACAGGTAGGAAGAATAGAGTTCCGCATTGAGTTGCCCGTTCAGGGCCTCCTGCATTTTTTCACTAATCATGGCCATTATCCTTTCCAGAGTCCGTGAAGGTTGCAGTATTCACGGGCGGTTACCCCTTTGGCCTTGATGTCAAACACCGCTTCAGGGGTATCTCCAGGCCTCAGGAATTCCCGGTAGGCCTTCCCGTCCACGATGACCTCAACCCATTCGATGTAGTGCTTCTCCTCCATAGGATGGGGCACGCTACCGACTTTCACCTTCACCCCTTCTGCCACCTCTTCTACCACAGGGACATGTTTCTCCTTGGCAGCATCCACCGTATTTTCCACAAAAAGCTTCATGGGTTCGCCACAGCAAACGAGTTCACCGTCTCCCCCGTGAAGGACTTCAACAATATTCCCACATTTCTCACATTTATAGATTTGTAATCTCTCTGCCATTCTTTGTCCTCCTCTTTCTCTCTATTTGGTTTGCACGGCCGCAAATCGACCGGGCATAGTGAATAAACTCAATCTAGAGCAATTTCTTCACGGCATCCAAGACCGCGCCGTAGTCAGGCTCCTCTGTCAATTCCTTGACAAGTTGAATATACTGAATGGTCCCTTTGGGGTCCAACACAAAAACCGCCCTCGCCAGTAGTCGCAGTTCTTTGATCAAAACGCCGTAAGCCTGGCCAAAGGCGGCATCACGGTGCGCAGAAAGGGTGATGACTTTCTCCACGCCGGCCGCGCCACACCACCGTTTCTGAGCAAAAGGCAGGTCCATGCTGATGGTCAGAATGACCACATCATCACCCAAGTTTCCTGCCTCCTCATTAAATCTTCTGGTCTCCATATCACACACGGGGGTGTCTAGAGACGGTACGGTGGAAATGATACAGACTTTCCCGCGAAATGAGGAAAGCTTTACAGGCGCCAGATCATTGTCAAGCACTTCGAGATCTGGGGCCACATCTCCCGCCTTCAATTCGTTTCCAATCAGTGTCAGGGGGTTCCCCTTCATGGTGGCTGCGCCTGGGCGTTCTGCCATTTTATTATCCTCCCATTCTCCTCAAAAGGTTGTTTGTAAATTCATAACTCCGGTGCAGTCTACCCCTTAACTTCCCTCAGCTTCTCTCCGAGGGAAGATTTTCCCTGTTTCATGCAGGTGGGGCACAACCCGAAGAACTCCAAGTTATGCCCGGCTATGCTATACTCTGTTAATTTAACCAGTGATTTTGCCAGATCATTCAGATTGTGATCAGGCTGATCAACCAGGACATCATCAATTCTCCCGCAATTCATACACGTGATGTGATAATGGTCGTGGGTGTTGCCGTCGAAACGCATCTGGGGATACCCGGGATCGATCTTCCTGATGTGACCCGTCTTGGAGAGCACGTCCAGGTTTCGATAGACGGTCCCCATACTGATGCGGGGAATTTTCTTCCGGACCCTCTCATACACTTCATCCGCTGTGGGATGGGAATGGACCTTCTTGACTTCCTCCAGAATGATCTGTCGCTGGTTGGTCATTCTGTATTTCTGGTTAGATACCAAGAAATCCTCCTTTTGCCTCTCCCCGACGGTAGCCCAAAATCTTCTTTGAGAAATTAGAAATTTGTCCTGTATTCTACAGGACGGGCCTCTCCACTCTAATCCACCTTAAAAAAGGCACTCGCCTTGGCATTGCACACGGGACATTTATCAGGGGCTTCGTTTTCACAGGTGTACCCGCAGACCGAGCAAACATAGTAGTCCGCTTCCTTTAGGTTCTCAAGATTGTCCAGCGCATGCTGGTACAGAGCGGCATGGACTTTTTCAACTTCGTTGGCGAAATTGAAAGTCAACTCCGCGGCCTTCAGCTTTTCCTCTTGAGCGTGCCCGATCATCTCAGGATACATTTCTTTGAATTCATGGGTCTCCCCAGAGATAGCCTCTTTCAGGTTATCTGCCGTCCCTTTGACACCAGCCAGAGTCCGAAGATGGTTATGGGCGTGGACAGTCTCTGCCTCAGCAGCTGCCCTGAAGAGTTTTGCCACCTGCGGATAACCCTCTTTATCCGCCTGCTTGGCGAAAGCCAGATACTTCCGATTGGCCTGCGATTCCCCTGCAAATGCCGCCAACAGATCCTTTTCCGATTGCGTTCCTTTTACGTCTGCCATTTCTTACCTCCTTCTGTTTAGGTTCTAAATTCGGTAGTCGTACTCTCGTTTATGTTTTCAGGCATATCCAGAGGCCCCGATTTAACGATCAATAGGGCTTTTTGCCATGAAATCCTCTAGCCAGTGATCTGTTGCTCTCATTCGAAGAGGGGCGAAAATCTTATCCATAACTAATAGGAATGGTTACTAATAGCATTATTAATAGGGGAGTTTTGGGCTGGTGTCAAGCCTCAAATGGGATTTTTTCATTGTTTTTTTGAGAAACTGGGTCGCAGGCGGTAATCTACTGTAAATTCAACATATTATATTCATAAAAAGACCTCCCAACATTCTATTCTGGACGGATCAGGCTGTAAACGGTCACCTTCCCTTTCACATTCTTAAATCTTTTGGAAACTCGCTCATGTAGGGTGATCTTCCCCTTGATGCGCCTTGCCGTCTCTGGCCCTACGAGGATGTCCCCATCTGTCGCAGCAGCTGCAATCCGGGCCGCCAGATTCGTCACAGGTCCGGTGGCAGTAAATGTCATCCTTGTCCCGGCTGCCCCGTGAAACCTGGTCATCCCTACGGAGGCCACCCCGGAGTTGATTCCCATGTTTACGTCGATGGGCTTAAAGCGGCCTTTCAGCTCCTTATTGATCTCAATCGTCCTCTTCCTGATCTCTAAGGCGGATCTTGAGGCGTCTAGCGCGTTTTCCTCTGGCGTGCCCTGAAAGATCACCATCAGGCCATCACCAGCCGTCTCATTAATGTCTCCTTCGTGGGTGTAGATCACGTCCAAAAAAGAGGAGAAGTATTTCTCAATAATGAAATTCACCTTCTCCTGCGTAAGGGATTCACTGATCTTGGTGTAGCCAGCCACGTCCAGAAAGAGGACAGAAACATCCACATCTCTCTTGTCCAGGGAAGGTGCGGATGGATCTTTCTCCACAATCCGCTGCACAGTTTCTGGGACAAAAGGCCGCAGGTGCGTGAGAATTTGGTCCATGTTGAGCTTTTCCTGGGCCATTCTCCAGTGGTTGCGGGTATTGATGATGGCGTTGGTGGCTAGATCCGCCAGGTCTTTCAAAAGCGTCATGTCCAGTTCGGTAAAAGCGTGCCCCTCCTTTGCGATCACGTCCAGCACCGCGAGGGGTTTTTTGCCATCATGTATGGGCAGTGCCACCTCACAAACGGCCTTTTCAGATCCACCGGTTGTATCGTCGCCACGGTAAGAACACTGATACGTAAGAGGCTGGTCCAGGACCCCCTCAATGGTCTTCCGGCCCCGTTTGCAGAGCTGACAGTTGATTCGATTTTTGTACACTGCACAATGGAGAGGGCGGGTATAATGCAGCGCCTCTTCGTCGAACATCAACAGGCACGCCTCCCGGGAACTTGGTACGGTCACCTTGGCTTCGTCACGGATCGTCTCCAGGATATCGCCGATTTCCAGGGATGATGTGACCTTTTGCGCCACTCGGGACAGATTTTCAAAACGTTCTTTGTACATGGCAGATACCCGAAAAGATATTGATCTTCTTATATGCAGACGGTCGGCTGGTAGGCCGTGAGGGAATCTATCAATTAATGCATTTCCTCAATGGCCTGAACCAACTCAAACCCTGACCGGTACGCCTCTTCCAAATATTCTGGATGTTTTAACACATCGCCCTCGAAATCTAAACCTCTGTAGAGGAGTGACCTCCAGAGCTCTGCATCAAACGTCTCGAAGAAATAGCGGACAGTGAGGTGCACACCATCAAATAGTTTCTTTCCTTTTGTGGCCCCCACTGAAATAAACAGGGCCTTGCGTTTGGGGTCGAGTTTTCCAAAAGGTGTTTCATCTATCCAGTATTTCTTCACCCAGAAGGACTGACAGCGATCCATGAGGATTTTTGTGTGAGCGCTCACGGTATAAAAGAATATGGGCGAGGCGAGCATCAAGCCCTTGCAGGACAGAATCTGATCATAAACGGTCTGGAAATCGTCTTTGATGACGCACCGACCCTCCTTTTTGCATCCGTAGATCTCAAGACAGGGGGACATCTTTAAGTCCCGCAGAACAATCTCCTCTACTTCCGCACCGCCCTCTTTTGCCCCTTCAACGGCCTTTTGGAGCAGCACGGTCGTATTGCCCTTCCGACGGGGACTGCCATATATGGCAAGGATCTTATGCATTCAAAACTCCTCTCGGTTTCTCTGGTTTAATCTCTATTTTCGCGTGCGAGACTTTACCTCAATCCTATTTCGTCATTGCGAGCGACTCCCGCGGAGGCGGGAGGAGCGTGGCAATCTCTTTTTTTCAATCCCTCATAAGATTGCTTCGGTCATTCTCGCCCGCCTCGCCTGAGCAAGCTCATGCTCGCGATGGCGGGCAGGCTTTGCCCCTCCCATCAAGGAAGGGGGATTTAATAAGGATGTCATTCATCACCGCTCTGAAGAGCCGGGCATTCTGGCATGGCTTGGCAAATTGGCTGGGATCTATCCCCTTCCCGTTAAAGATTTCAACTTGGCTTTTTTGGCCCACGCGTATTATAGATGGACGGTATTGTCCTGAAAACCTCTTAAACTTAGCGGTTGCATCGTGGAAGCTGGTGGAAGAGGTGTAGCATTAAACGCTTTGGTAAGTAAAGGGGGAGAGTTTTTATGGCGTACGAGACCATAGAATATGCGATCAAGGAAAAAGGTATTGGCATCCTGTCCCTTAATCGGCCCCGCAGATACAATCTGATCAACCAGGAGATGATGGAAGAATTGGAAAGCTTTTGGAGCGAGCGGCAGGATGACCTGGATACCCATGTCCTGATTCTGAGGGGAAACGGGGAAAAGGGCTTTTGCGCAGGCCTGGATATGAAAGAGATGATGAAGAGTCTTCCTAGCATGGGGACTGACCAGTTTTATAGGTTCCAGTCCCGTCTCGGAAGACTGAATCTGGCCATGAGGCGCACCCCGCAGCCCATCATCTGTGCGGTTCACGGACCAGCCGCTGGCTTGGGTTTCAGCTTTGCATTGGCATCAGATGTGAGGATTATCAGCCCAGATGCGCGGTTTTCAGCCGCTTACATCAATATCGGCCTGGGTGGCGCGGACATGGCCTGCAGCTACTTTCTTCCAAGGCTCATCGGGGCCGGAAGGGCCTTCGAATTTATGCTCACAGGAAACTTCATGTCTGCTGAGGAGGCCATGAACCTTGGCCTGGCCAGCCGACTCGTGGCGCGTGACCAACTCCTGGAATCGGCTTTAGAGCTGGCCAGGACCATGAACAGCAAGAACCCCATGGGCCTCCGCCTTACCAAAGAGGCCATCAACATGAACCTGGACGCCGGAGGCCTGGAGCAGGCCCTAAACATGGAGGATCGTAACCAGGCCCTGCTGGTTGCCAGGGGAATGCTGGGGAAAGATGGAAAGACGGGTCGGTATTTTTGAAACGTGCCAAAAAAAAGCCCCCTGAGCAAGGAGGTAAACTCAGAGGGGTTAAAGGTGATTATGGGGTTGAGGGGCCTTTAAGGAAGTTAACGTCAGCAAAAATCGGGCTATGAAGTTAACCTTCCAACTAGGGCATGTGTATCATAGATCCCAGTAATCTCCCTGTGTAAATAGAGATTATGGCTTCTTTACCCTTATAGTATGAAAAGAGAAAGTCAAGAAAAATTTTACTGATTTATCAATAAGTTAGGCTCTTTTAATACATGTGGAATTGTCAGTAAGTCCCTTAACCTGTTGGTTTGGTGACAAGATTTTTGAAGAGGTATGTCAGTAACTTTTTGATAAATGGATACCCGCCGAATCATGGTTTTGTTCCATTCCACCTTTCTCCCTCATCTCTCACTTTTTGCTTGACTTTCAGCATAACTTACATTATTTTTAACTGTAAATTTTACTGTATTAGCCGCAGACTTACGCAGACCTTTGTTCGGCCGACTGTCTATCTCTCACAGACCCGCCTGCCAGCGCCTGAAGCGCAGCTGATGGCGGGCAGGCGGG
>Ga0209536_100003564_pt1 | contig 24947 bp, 24 predicted proteins | sample DeeMarSeWOR28_12_FD_187461 | JGI IMG/M metagenome (GOLD analysis project Ga0209536, IMG submission 187461) | Marine sediment microbial communities from White Oak River estuary, North Carolina - WOR-2-8_12 (SPAdes) (version 2) | ecosystem: Environmental > Aquatic > Marine > Intertidal zone >...
TACAGAATTCGATTTCCCCTCCCCCCCTCAGGCGCCGTGATCCAACGAAAGGCGGATCGTAAAAACGGCGCCTTCTTTTTTTGCGTTTTCACCACCCCTGCCGGTGAGACACGGAACCCTGTACTCCGACCGGCGAGTCCGCGGCGGGCAGTCAGCCCCGCCCGAGACAGCTGTTCCAGTGCCGTAACCAGGACGGAATGCGGTCGCCGGGCATCGGTTTGGCGATAAAAAACCCCTGTCCCTCGTCGCAGTGCAGATCGGAAATCAGGTCCCAGTCCTCCTGTTTCTCCACGCCCTCGGCCACCACCTTGAGACCCAGCTTGTGGCCCAGATCGATGCTCGATTCCACGATGGCGCGGGCTTCACGGTCCCGGGTCGCGTTACGGATGAAGCTCTGGTCCAGCTTCATTTCGCTGTAAGGCATCTCGTTCAGCTGCAGCATGGTGGAGTAGCCGGTACCGAAATCGTCAATGGAAAGATTGAAACCCTTCATCCGCAGCCGCGTCAGGATGTCCAGGGCCGCCACCGGTTCCTCGTTGACCCAGGACTCTGTGATTTCGAGCACAATGTTGTGCCGATCGATCTGGTGTCGATCGGCGAGGTCGGCGAACATCTCCGGGAGATCCAGGTCCTTGAGCAGAAGCGGCGAGACGTTGATCGCGACCTGCAGAGCGTAGCCTTCGTCCAGCCATCGGGAAGTCTGTGTCAGGGCCTTGAGAATGACGGACCGGGTAAGCCGGTCGATCAGGCCCGATTCCTCCGCCATGGCCAGGAAAGCGGCGGGCATCAGCTCACCGTGATTCGGATGATTCAGGCGGACCAGGGCCTCCACCGCGATGAATTCCAGCGTCCGGACATCGATCTTCGGCTGATACCTCACGTCCAGGCACCCTTCCTCCATGCACTGGAGGAGTTCCGTCTTGGCGACCTGGATGTTGATGCCCCGGCTGCCGGCGCCGGCCGGGACTACTCCGGATTCGAGCATGTCACGGAGCCTGGGCTCGTCGATGGGTTTTGCCAGCGAGCCGCTCACCCGAAGCCCGCGCGCTCGCGCCAGCCGCTCCGCCGCGCTCAGAATCCGCCGGTCCGCGTCGCCGGTGATCACGATATTGGCGTCACAGCGGGCTTCTCCCAGGCGCCGTATGATCTGGATGCCGTCTTCACGGGTCATCATCAGATCGAGGACGATGGAGTGGAATTCGGTGTCCAGCATGGCGAGCATGTCGTCACTCGCGGAGGCCACCCGCGTCTCGAATCCCAGACCCTGGAGCCGAGTCGCGAGTGCCGCTCCCTGTTCCGCATCGTCGTCGATGATGAGCACGATATGTTCGGAGCTCATGAGCCTTTCCGCGGTCAGTTCCGTCTGTTGGCGGAGGCGCTGCCGCCCGCTGTTGCGGCCAGTTTCGACGGGTCACGATCCGCCCGGTCGCCGCGCACGCTGTTGCCCCCGCGTTTCTTCGCCAGCTGCATGGCGAGCACGGCCCTCTCGAAAACCTGATAGGGGCGATAGACTTTTTCGGGCAGAAGGGTGGTGACTCCACAACTGATGGTGACGCGGCCTCCATGGGCCGGGTCACCAAACTTGATGGCCGATTCCAGCACCCGTTTCCGCATCTGTTCCGCCTGGGCGAGGGCCTCTTCGTAATCCATGTCCGGGGCGATGACGGCAAACCGGTCCGCCGCGATGCGGCCCACCTGATCGCCGGCGCGGCGGAACACTGACTGTGCCAGGTTGGCCAGCCGCCTCAGCAGGTCATCTCCCTTGTCGTGGCCGTAAAGGCGGTTGTAGCGCCGGAAGCCGTCGATATCGAGGATGACCAGCGAGATCGGCTGTCGCGACCGCAGGGCCCGTCTCAGTTCCTTGTCCAGGGCGTGTCCGAGATCCTGGACGTTGGTCACGCCCGTGAGATCGTCCCGGACCACCAGCCTCCTGAGGCGGGTGTTGCTCTGTTCCAGCGCTTCCTTTTCCCGTTCGGCCTGCTGGCTGCGCTGGAGCAGCCGGGTGACCCGGTGCCGGGACTTGATCTCGGCCGATTTCTCCATCTGGGCGAGCAGGCTTCGCAGATGACGGGCCTCTTCCTTGGCGGCATCCCGGTCCTCCCGGGCCTCACGAATATTTTCCCTGTCCCTGACGATCCTGATCAGCTGCAGCACGATTGCCACCAGCAGCACCAGGGAGAGGGCAAGCAGCATATCCCCGGTCGGACCGGCTTCGTCGGAGGCCGACGGGATTTCCGGTGCCGGTGTCAGGGTGGCCCCGGGCTGCGGCGCGGCGAAAGGCTGGCTCGGCGCGGGGGAATCGTCGTCCCGACCGGCCGCGGGGAGGGCGATCTCTTCTGTGGCGGTCAGGGCTCCGGATTCCTGCATATGTTCCTTGAGCGGTGGCGTGGTCCGGCGTGCCGGCGTCACCAATAACGTCGCTGCCTGGTCTGCATCCGAGTCCAAGATAGGCACGAAGTGTCGATCAAACCGCGGCGTTTGTCACATTTTGGCCGTGCCCGGCCCGGGGAAACCGCTGCGCTAGAATGCTACATCCCAGCCGGAGCCCGGACCCATGCCGGAACGATTTGAATCCTTTGCCGAGTTCTATCCCTACTACCTGACGGAACACAGCGACCGTTCCTGCCGTCGTCTGCATTTCATCGGTACGGCCCTGGTGATGCTCACCCTGATCGTGGCCGTGGCCTCTGACCGCTATGCGCTGCTTTGGCTGGTGCCGGTTCTGGGGTACGGCTTTGCCTGGGCAGGGCATTTTTTCTTCGAGAAAAACAGGCCGGCAACGTTCCGATATCCCCTCTACAGCCTGATCGGCGATTTCGTGATGTTCCGGGACATCCTCGTCGGTCGCATACGTTTCTGACCGGCGGGTCACCCTGATGCCCGAAGGTCCGGAGATTCGACGCGCCGCGGATCGCATTGCCCGAGCGCTGGCCGGTCATCCGGTGCAGCGGGTTTTCTTCGGCCTCGACGCGCTCAGGGGCTGGGAGCGCCGTCTTCAGGGGCAGGTTCTCGACGGCGTGGACACCATCGGCAAGCACATGCTCTGCCGGTTCGAAGACGGCACCCGTATCTACAGCCACAACCAGCTCTACGGCCGATGGTGGGTGAGGCGCCGGGACGATTATCCCGACACCCGCCGCCAGCTGAGACTGGCGCTGCACACGCGTCGTCATTCCGCGTTGCTTTACAGTGCGTCGGATATCGACGTCATCAGACACGAGGATTTTCCTGTACATCCCCGCTTGGCATCCCTGGGGCCCGATCCTCTCCATGCCGACGTCAACGAGGACGTCGTGCGGGACAGATTGGGACAGCTCGCTTTCAGCCGCCGCCGTCTGGCGGGCCTGCTGCTGGATCAGGGCTTCCTCGCCGGTCTCGGTAACTATCTGCGCAGCGAGATCCTGTTTGCGGCCCGGACGAGCCCTTTGACGCGTCCGATGGACTGCGACGAGGCCGGCATCCGGAGGATCTCGCGAGCGATAATCGGGCTGATGCAACGCTCCTATCGGACCGGCGGCGTCACCAATTCCCCCTCTCGGGTGAAGCGCCTGCGGTCTCAGGGATGCACCCGTTCCGAGTACAGGTTCGCGGTCTTCGGGCGGGCGGGAAATCCCTGTCATGTGTGCGGCGAGACGATAATCCGGCAGGATCTGGCAGGGCGCAGACTGTATTCCTGTCCGGACTGCCAGCAGGGCGCCGGCGTATAATCCTTCGACGACTTGTCCTCAACCGGGGCGGTTCCGGGCTCAGGCGGCCGCAGAAACATCAATAACGATCAGCCGCGACGCGAGGTGGAATGTTCGGTCTCCTTCACACACGTCTTTCACGGCTCGTCGAGCGCGGCGGCGACTCGGTTCTCCAGGGCGGGGCCATTGGCGTCGAGAAAGAGTCCCTCAGGGTGACCTCCGACGGGTCGATCTCTTCGCGACCCCATCCGGAATCCCTGGGATCGGCGCTGACCCATCCCTGGATCACCACCGATTTCTCGGAGGCCCTGCTGGAGCTGGTAACGCCGCCGTTCCGTCATAGCTGGGAGACCCTCCAGTTCCTCTGCGACCTTCATCAGTTCGTGTACCAGAGGATCGACGAGGAAATGCTGTGGGCGACGAGCATGCCCTGTGCAATCAGTGGCGACGAGAGCATACCGATCGCGCACTACGGCTCCTCCAATTCGGGGCGGATGAAACACGTCTACCGGCGTGGTCTCGGGTACCGTTACGGCCGCGTGATGCAGGCCATCGCCGGCGTTCATTTCAACTATTCGCTGCCGGACCGGTTCTGGCCGCTCTACCAGGAAACTGAGGGCGTCGCCGGCAGCCGCAGGGCGTTCCAGGATCGCGCGTACTTTGATCTGCTGCGCAACTATCGACGCTTCGGATGGATTGTGCTGTACCTGTTCGGCGCGTCGCCCGCTGTCTGCAAGTCATTCCTGATCGGGCGTGATTCCCGGCTGGCTGAATGGGATCCCTGGACAGCCTACGGGCCGGATTCCACGACCCTGAGAATGAGCGACGTGGGTTACCGCAACGCCAACCAGGCGGGCATCACCGTCAGCATGAATAGCCTGGATGAATACGTCGACGGACTGGATCGGGCAATCCGGACCTCCTTCCCCCCCTATGAGGCCATCGGCGTTCAGGGTGAAGGAGAGTGGCGACAACTCAATACCAACATGCTGCAGATCGAAAACGAGTACTACGGCTTCATTCGCCCCAAGCAGCCCGCCCGGTCGGGGGAACGCCCGGCCCGGGCGCTCAAGAGTCGGGGGGTGGCTTATGTGGAGGTCCGGTCCCTGGACGTGAGTCCGCTGGATCCCGCGGGCGTAAGCCAGAACGAGATGCGCTTCCTGGAGGCGTTTCTCATTTTCTGCCTGCTGACAGAAAGCCCGCCGATGGACGACGAGGAGGCCCGGGGCTCCGACCTGAACCATGTATCGGTGGCCCTGAAAGGACGCGCTGCCGATCTGGAACTCAGCATCGGCGGTCGCAGCCGGACCGTTCGCCAGTGGGGGATGGAAATCGTGGAAGCCTTGCGGCCTGTCTGCCGTTTGCTGGACGCTGACCAGCCTGAACCGAGTTACCAGGCCAGCCTGGATCTGCAGATGGAGAAACTGGCGGATCCTTCCCTGACGCCTTCGGCCCGTCTGCTCGACACCATGAGCGAGAGGGAAGTGTCTTTCTTCGAGTTCGCTCGCGATCTCTCCGAGGACTATCGTTCCTACTTCCTCCAGCTTCCGCAGCTTCCCGCAGAAAGAGTCGGTCGTTTCGAGACCGAGGTCGTCGCGTCCCACGAGCGCCAGCGGGAGATCGAGGAGGCGGATGACATTCCGTTCGAGGAATTTCTCGGAAAGTACTATGCCTTATGAGAGTCGCGGCCCGGTTTTTGTGACCGGAGACTAGGCACAGCGATGCCCCCGAGGATAAGCTTCGGGGGCAGGGAGCGAGTCTCGCACCGTCGATAACGCATGGCAGTCAAGAAAGTCGGAAGATTCAGTTTCGAATCGCCCTTCGTGCGGCAGCTGGAGGAGGGCTTCCCGTGGCTCAGGTTCAGGCCGGAACTCGAGCCGGGGTTTGTCGAATCCCACTTCGAACGTACCCGCAATTTCGTGCGGGCGGCGCTTTACGCGGGGCTCGGCCTGATGGTGCTGTTCTTCGTCGTTGGCTACGTCATGGGCTATCCCACGAACGACTGGATAGCCAACCTGGTGAGATTCGGTTTCCTCGCACCGGCCTTCCTCGCCGCCATTATCGTCAGTCATATTCCAGGCTTGAGACAGGCGTTCCGGACCCTGGTGGTGATGACGGCGCTGGCCATCGGTCTGGGCTACGTCGTCCTGAACGCGACGGCGCCGGATGAGTTGCGCCAGACCGGATTTGCGGCGCTCCCCGTTGTGATCGCCTTTATCTATTTCGCGCTGGGGCTGTTTTTGCAGACCGCGTTGGCGATTGTCCTGGCGGTCACCGTCGCCTACGTGATCGCTGCGCTGCTGGTGGGCGTGCCCGCCGATCAGGTGGCCTACAACCTGGCGCTGCTCATTGTCGCCAATTTCGTCTGCGGCATTGGGAGCTACATGCTGGAGCATGCGCTCCGCTCCGCATATCTCGAAGGGCAGATTCTCGGTGAGATGGTGGAGAGGGACGGGCTGACGGGGCTTTACAACCGGTCCGCTTTCGACCGCCACCTGGATAAGGTATGGCGGATGGCCAAGCGCCAGCGCAAATCGATCGCCGTTCTCATGGCCGATATCGACCACTTCAAGGCGTACAACGACAAACACGGTCATCAGGCCGGGGACGAATGCCTGAAAAAAGTGGCCGGCAAGGTGGCGGCGGCGGCCCGCAGACCCCTGGATTTCGCCGGTCGATACGGGGGCGAGGAATTCATCCTGGTGTTTTTCGACGTAGCGCTCGAGGCGGCGACCCGGGTCGCGGAAGACCTCCGGCGGAACATCGAGGCCCTAAGGATCCCGCATCGGGCCTCGCCCACCGCGCCGAACGTGACCGTCAGTATCGGCGTGGCCGTGGTCGAACCCGCAGAAACCCGCCACAGTCCTGCCGGCGTGATCCAGCTGGCCGATCAATCGCTGTATGAGTGCAAGAAGCAGGGCCGGAATACGGTGGTGGCCGGAGAAATCGCCGAGACCCACATCCGGACCGGCGTGTTCAAGTCCGCCTGAGCTCTAATTCAGAAGGGCAATCGTTCGCCGTTGTGACGGACCCAGTGTCCATAGACGCGGCTGAGTTCCCGGGTGACCGGCCCCGGCGCCCCGTCCCCGATCCGGCGGCCGTCTATCTCCAGGACCGGCGTCAGTTCGCCCATGGTTCCCGTCGTGAAGACCTCGTCGGCGCAGTACATTTCGGTCAGCGAAATGTTGCGCTGAACGCAGGTCCGTCCGTGCTCGCCGCATAGCTCGATCACCAGGTCGCGGGTGATGCCGGGCAGACAGCTGTCGGCATGGGGCGTCATCACAACGCCGTCTTTTACCAGGAACACATTGGTATCGTTGGTTTCCGAGACGAACCCGTTCAGGTCGAGCATAAGCGCACTGTCGACTCCGGCCACATTGGCCTCGATGCACGCCAGAATATTGTTCAGCAGATTGTTGTGGTGGATCTTCGAGTCCAGGCACTGGGGACTGTTGCGACGGGTCGATGCCGTCACCAGTCTTATCCCCGTATCTCCGTAGACCGGAGGCTTCCATTCGGCCAGCACGATGAGGCAGGGGCCGGACCGGTTGAGCCGGGGATTCATTCCGGAGGTGACTTTGACGCCCCGGGTCAGGGTGAGCCGGATGTGCGCCCCATCTCTCATGTTGTTGGCCTCGAGGGTCTCGAAAACGGCATTCCTGACGGCATCCCGACCGGGGAGCGGGCTGAAGGCGAGCGCGTGCGCAGACGCGAAAAGCCGGTCCAGGTGGGCCTCCAGCCGGGCGATTCTGCCCTCGTACACCCTCAGCCCCTCCCAGACCGCGTCGCCTCCCTGTACCGAGCTATCGAACACCGACACCCTGGCCTCCTCACGGGGCAGCAGTCGACCGCCCACGTGAACAAGGATGTGGGCATTACGGGGATCAGGGAGTTGCGCTGACATAGGGTATCCTCGTGCTAGTTCCCGATGGCAAATTTCCGCAGCCGGGAATAAAGGGGCAGGCTCCGCCGCAAAAGAGCGCGCAGAGGGTCCGGCACGGCATCGGCCGGTTCCCGATACGGCCTGAAACCCGTCGATCGATGAACGCTTTCGTACCACCAGGGGGCCCATACTCCGTCCTCGGATCGTGGCCCGGGCTCCCAGCGCGTCATGCCGGAATCAAAGCTCAGCCCGAGCTGGCGGCAGATCGCTTCCAGCATGTCAGCGGGATTTTTCAAGAGATCCCTGGAGTCAACGCAGAAGGGCTCCTGTCCCAGCGACTGCAGATCTTCGAGCAGACGGACCTGGGCCGGAAGGCCGGTAGCTTCCAGATCAACCTTTTCAAGAACCCGGGCCAGCGAAGGCAGGGCGTGCCGAGGATCCCTTATCAGGAAAAAGTGCTGGAAAGGCTTGAGCAGCGCTCTCTCCAGATCCACCCAGTGATGAGCCATCTGCTTGGCGAACACCACCGGTCGATCGCCGGGCTCGTCTGCGAGCCGCCGCATCACGCGATCCCCGTCCGTATCCATGGCCGCCATCACCTGCTCCCGACCGGGATGTCGCGCGCCGCTCGATTTCAGATAGTGCCCGTACAAGGGTTCGTCCAGGACCCGTGTGTCCGGACGCTGGGCGAAGCTATACATCATTGCAGTGGACACGTTGCGCGGTCCCGACCACATGCAGACTCGTTTCATGTGGCCTGTCAACGGCGGTTTGCTGACGCTACGCGGAGGGATTCGATCGCTCCCGGACGTTCCGGAGAAGACGGGTCACGGCGGCGCCCGGGCATCTGCGGTAGGCAATGACGCTGATGTCGTCGGCCTTGCTCGGCTCACCATCCAGCGGCTCGGTCATGCGCTGGCGGGCGACGCCCACCATTCGCTTGAGGGAGCGATCCAGGCGCCCCCGGCGAAGTGCGCAACAGATTTCCGCCGACTGCAGATTATCGACCAGGCCATCGCTGCAGAGGACAACCGTGTCGAAGGGCGCCAGCGGTACCGGGCTGCCAATCTCTATCCGCATGTCCCGGTTTCCGAGGGCGTTCGACACCAGGTGTCGATCCTCGTGGGAGATGGCCTGGTTCTCGTCCAGAATCCCCGAGTGCAGAGCGAAGCCCACGGGAGAGTGGGGCACAGACTGAAGCTTCGTCTGGCCCCGCTGGCCGAAAACAATAATCTCCGAGTCCCCCACGTGATAGGACCGCACGGAATCCGGCCCGAGTTCCGCGATAGCGATGGTCGTGGCAGCGCCGAGACCGGTAGCCAGGATTCGATCGTTCGCCTGCTCGATGGCGTCGATAATCTGCGTCCGGCTGGAGTTTTCGTCCGGCGAAGGACTGACGGACAGTGCTTCCGAAAGTGTCGAGACGGCCAGCGCCGCGGCCTCGCGACCGCCCGGCAGGCCCCCCATCCCGTCGGCAACGGCAATCACGGCGCGCTGGTCCTCGAGGGGAATGAGCGCCAGGGCGTCCTGGTTGGGGCCAATCCCCCCGGGACGCGGCGATGAGTAAAAAGCCGCCGCGCCGGTGCCGAGCGTCATGACGCCGGAGATCGGAGAGTCGCCGCCGTCCCGGCAGATCAGGCGCTGCGGTATCGGATCGAGAAAGCGGGTCATAAATCCGGTCGCCTTACCTGAGTGCGCGCCGGCGCAGCCGCTGAAATGCGCCGTACATGCGCAGTCCGTCCGGATACCGCTTGCGGGGCCGGATTTCGATGGCGCGCCGGATCAGGGCCACCATGTCCGGATGCAGTTTTTTCTGCAGCCGCCGGTGTCCCTCCGGGGGCCACTCGTAGGGCCAGCTCGGCAGGGTCCCGGCAAACAGCCGGTACAAAACCAGGCCGGCAGAGAAAACGTCCGACTGGAACATCGGCCGGCCCATGGCCTGTTCCGGTGCCACGTATCCCACCGTACCCGAGCCGGAAGCTTCCAGCCGGCCTCTCGCGAGTTTGGCGAAACCGAAATCCGTCAGCCGCAGATGATCGGACCCGAAAAGGATGAAGTTCTCCGGTTTGATATCGCAGTGGATGATGCGTTTGCTGTGGGCATGGGCCACGGCAGCAAGAATCTGATCGGCAAAATCCAGTGCCTTGGCCGTGCCTATGCGCCGGGTAAGCCTGTCGCCCAGCGTCTCGTCACCGAGCGGCATTGAGATGACGAAATAGCTTCCGATGAAGTCCGCGTTCTGAATCTGGAGAATGTTGGGGTGGTCCAGTTTCGCGGACAGGTGCGCTTCCTTGCGGAAGTCGGCGAGGAAGTACTCGTCCATGATCCGGCGGTGCGGAATCTTCAGGGCCACGCGCATTCCCTGGATGGTGTCGTAGGCTCGATAGACGGCCGCCAGCGGGCCGTTGGCCAGCCGTTTCTCGATCCGGTACTTGCCGAGCTTCTGGCGCGCCTTCAGCACCAACGGGTTCCTCCGACCGATGACGCGGCATCCGTCCGCCGCCGCAGCAATATAGGTGAATCCGGACCGCCGGGCCAGCAGGATCGGGTTGGCCGCGCATCCGCTTCCACCGCTGCTGCGAAATCCCTTCTAGAAGCCAGCCTGTTGCTTGCAGAGGCATCAATGGGAAGAAAGATTCACAAGGACTCCGCCGAACCGGATCTGGATCTCGATCCGGACTTCGATCCCATCGTCGATCTGTCCCGTCTCGTGGAACGGGAACGCGATCGCAGCGGTCCCGGCACCGCCGCCCGCCGTGCGCTCGAGGCACTGGCAGAGAGTCGGCGGCTGCGTGAACAGCTGGACGACCTGGAGGATTTCGACAGCGAGATCCTGGGTTCCGGCGGATCCCGGGCAGACGGCTAGTTGCCAATGCCCAGCTTGTCTTTAAGCTTGTCCACAGCGCCCTGCTTGTAGCCCTCCACGCCGAGTTCACCGGCGCCGCTCCGCGCCTTTTTTACGGCCTCTCTCAGGATAGGCGCCAGGATCTGGCTTGCCGCCTGGGCGGCCGTGGCGCCGCCCGATCCATCGCCGATGCCGGTCAGGTGCACGTCCCCCAGTTTCTGGGTCTGGTCTTTCGCCACCGGGGTCTTGAGGATCATGCTGGCGTTGGTGAAGTCGAATCTCTCGATCACGATCTTCGGTCCCTGGGCCCCGGTCTCTGCCGGGGCTTTTTCTCCTCCGCCGGATTTGAGCTGGTCGTTGATTTTGGCCAGGTTGATACCGCTTCCTGCCTTGACCTCTGCCACCAGGCTCGCGCCGTCCACGCTGACCTGTTTGATTCGCACGGGATCGGAGCGGATGCTGCCGGTATCAATCGTCATGCTGATCGAGCCAAGCTTCAGCGCATAGTCGCTATCGAAGCCAGGCGGATTGCCTACGGTCAGGCCACGAATTTCGCCGCTGCCTTCCTTGAGGGAGATGCTGACCCCGGAGACGGCTACCGGAACGCCGGTCGCCTGTGAGCCGGCCTTCTCGATAGCCCCGGCGACAATGCTGTCCAGGTTGCTGGCCAGCCAGTAGACCCCAAATGCGGCGATGGCAACGAGGACGACGATTCCGGTGACGATGGTTTTTCCCGTCTTGCTCATGCACGCTCTCCTTGATGATGTATTCGGATTGTCATGCCGACGGACCGGCACCGATAAATTCGGTGAGCCAGTCTCTTTTCTGCTCGTACCAGAACAGGGAATTGCCGGGCTTGAGGATCCAGTGGTTCTCGTCGGGGAAATAGATCAATCGGCTTCTGACCCCGCGATTCTGCAGGGTGTTGAACAACTCCAGACCATGATTGACGGGGACCCTGTGGTCCTGTTCCCCATGTATGACCAGGGTCGGCGTCACGAAATGACCGGCGCTTCGATGAGGCGACCATGCCTCGAATTCCGGATCCTCCCAGTGCTCACCGAAACGTCGCTTGTGGGCGCCGTAATCGGCGGCGTACTGCGTGTAACCGTTGTAGACAGTGGCATGAGCCACGAGAGTCTTGAAAGGATGCTCCCGCCCCAGGAGCACCGCTGCCAGGTAACCTCCGAAACTGCCGCCGCCCGCAGCCATGCGGTCCGGGTCGATCCACTTCTGTCGGGCGAAATATTCGGCGGCGAGGATGGTGTCCTTGTAGGGCAGCTCACCCGTCCTGGGGTTGATCGAGTCGGCGAACTGGTTCCCGAACCCGCTGGAGCCGTGGAAATTATGCCAGGCGGTGACGAATCCCCAGCCCGAAAGCACCTGCGCATTCCAGCGCATCGAAAAAGAATCGGTGATGCCGTTGTGCGGCCCTCCATGCAGGAGGAGGTACAGGGGCCACCGCCGGTCCCTGTCGAAGCCAGGAGGGTAATTGATCCACATCTGGATCTCGTCACCCCCGGCGCCCGGATAGGTCACGCTTTCATAGGTACCGAAATCGACATGGGCCAGGATTTCGTCGTTGAAATCCGTCAGCCGGGTCTGCGTCCCGCTCTCCGGGTCCACCCGGACCAGGGTCGGCGGCTCGATGAAGGACTGACGAAGGCCCACGAGAGTGGGTCCCTGGCCCGCCGCAGCAAGGGATGAGAAGCTTGCCTCCCCCGTGATGGCCCGCGTTCGGCCGTCGTCAATGGAGATGGAAAAAATCCGCTGATTTCCGGCGTCGTCGATGGCGCCGAAGAGCCGGCGGCTGTCGGGGCTCCAGATCAGTCCCGTGGCGGAACGGTCCCAGTCGGAGGCCAGTTCCACGGAATGGTTCGCATCACGGTCGTATCTGATCAGCCGCAGCTTGTCTCCATAGAAGCCCTTGATGAGCTGGCGGGTAAAGACCAGCCAGCGACCGTCCGGACTGTAGCTCGGTCTGCCGTCGCCCGCGCTGCCCGTCCCCGTGATGTCCCGTGGCTCGCCACCGTCCAGTGGCAGCAGAAAAACACGGAAATCCGGGTCGACCCGGGACCCGTCCACGTCGGCCGCGAGCGCAATTTCGTCCCCCGCAGGGCAGATGTCGTAGTTCTCCGGCCCGGGCGTGGTATCGCCGAAATTGAAGTCGTAGAGCCTGAGCCCGGTGCCGACCGTGACGCCCCGCGGCTCCGAACCCTCCACGTCCGTGACGAAAAGGTGGGCTTCCCTGTCATCCAGCCAGTGGCTCCACCAGCGCACCAGGGGACGGTCCCAGATCATCGCCGAGGCCTGGCTATCCCGTCGGGCCCGGAGTCTTTCACGCTGGGCCGACCAGCCATCGATGTCGCTCCAGATGCGCGTGATGAAAGCGACGCGACGAGAGTCAGGGAACCACTTGATCGCCCCGACTTCGGTCGGGATAGAAGTCAGCCGGCGGGCTTCACCGCCATCCAGGGAAATGACGTAAAGCTGTTTGGCCTCGTCCCCCTTTCGTTTGGCGCTGAATGCTATAAAGCGCCCGTCCGGGCTCCATGCAGGAGCGTCGGCGGAGGTTCCCTGAGTGGTGAGCCGTCGCGCACCCCCGCCATTAGTGCTCACCAGCCAGAGGTCGGTGCTGGTCTTGTCCGTCGCCATGTCGCTCTCGGACACCGGGAACACTGCGTGCCGGCCGTCCGGAGACAGGGCCGGAGCCCCCAGTCGCTTCAGCCGCCACATGGTTTCGGCGCTCAAAGGTGCCCGGGTGATTTCAGTCATGATTCGTCTTTCCGGGATTGAAGATGGGTCAGGCACTGCGGGCGCGCAGAGCCTTCAGAAAGTCTTCCGGATCCGGTCGGACCCGGTAGTTATCCGTCTGGTCCGTGAAAAGGATGCGTCCTTCGGCATCGACGATAATCACCGTCGGCAGGACGGTGTCCTCGCCGTAGGTCCGCGTCAGGCTGCCCGCCGGCACCCCGTGCTCGTGAACGATACCCAGTTCTCTGGCCGCTCCCAGATTATCGTCCACCCAGAATCTGCAGGGCACCTGGAACATGTCTGCGACTCTCTCGGTCAGGTCGGTTGGCTGCGGACTGATCAAAACCAGTTCCACGCCCAGGGCCGCCAGTTCACGATATTTCCCGGTGATCTCCTTGACCTGTGCCATGCAGAACGGGCACCAGTTGCCGCGGTAAAACATGAAAAGCGCCTTGTGACCGCGAAGATCGGAGGCCCGTACCTCACGCCCTTCCACGTCGCGGGCCTGGAAGTCCGGCAGAAGCCGGCCCTCCGTCAGGCAGTCGTTGATCCGTTTGCCGAGGCTGGAGTACCAGACATCGTAGAGGAAGAATCCGGCGGTGCCGACCGCCGCGGCCAGCAGCGGTAACGCGGCCGGGGGCTGACCCTTGGAGGCGCCGATAATCGACACGGCCAGCCCGCCCAGAGTGATGGCCGATGCAACAGGAAGGTACCGGCTCGTCCGCGCCAATGAGCCGGTCCGGGTAGCCCGGATATAAAGGGTCAGGAATGGCAGGACGGTCAGAAGGGCACCTGCCCAGGCCACGGGATAGTCCGAGAACAGCACTCCGAGAACCGAGCCGACGGCCACCACCACGACGGCAATCGAGTACACGGCGACGAAAATGGACTTGAGTCTGTTAGTGCTCACGAACGGTGGTTCATGCCCTGTCACGGGCCACGTTACCGGTGGTGTCTGCGGACGATACTATACGCCGATCGGGCGTAGGGAGGTGTCAGGGGTCATGAAGCGGTCAGCGCTGATTATTCACGGCGGCGCGGGCGCCAGGGAAGGCGCGCACACGAACTCGGCCAGATATGCGGAAAGCCTCCGCAGGATCCTGCCCCAGGCCTGGCGGACGATGGGAAGTGCCGGCGCCCGTGAAGCTGTGCTCCACGCGGTCAGGCTCCTGGAGGATGACCCGCTGTTCAACGCCGGCCTGGGCTCGCGACTTCAGCGGGACGGCGTGGCGCGAATGTCGGCGGCGTTGATGGGCGGCGCTGAACGGCAGTTCTGTGGCGTCGTCAATGTGGAGGCCGTACGTCATCCCATCGACGTGGCGGCGGCACTGGAAGGCTCCCGGTACAGGGTCCTGGCAGGAGAGCAGGCCACTCGTTACGCCCGCTCCCTGGGCATGCCGGAATTCGACCCGGTGACGCCCCATCGTCTGGCCGAACACCGAACCCGAATGGCCGGAGAAACCGGCACCGTGGGAGCGGTGGCGGTAGATGAAGCCGGCCGGATATGGGCGGCAACATCCACGGGAGGTGTCGGCTTCGAGACGCCGGGCCGGGTCAGTGACACCCCTACAGTGGCCGGGACCTATGCCGATGCCCGGGCCGGCGTTTCCTGTACCGGTATCGGCGAGCACATCGTGGATCACGGCGCGGCGGTCCGGGTCGTGGTCCGCGCGAGCAATGGTGTGGATCTGCGGGCAGCCGTTCTGCGAACAGTGGAGGAGGCGAACGCCCGGAACTTCTCCTACGGTCTGATTGCCGTGGACGACGAGGGCAATGTATGTGCCGGTTCGACCCGAGCGGTGACGACGGTATGGGCGGCCCGGAACCGCGAAGGCCAGCGCGATTTTCTCGATGACGTCAGCTAGCGCCCCGGAGCGGCCCTGCATGCGTTCATCGCGCGATGGGCGACCCGGTCGTTTCCCGATGCTTGCGGCCGGGCGACATTTGAGTCACCGTGGATGCGGATGACACCAGGGAATATGAGGCAGATATGAATTCAGTAATGGCGAGATGGCTGACTGTGGTCACGGTGCTCGTGCTGACCGGATGCGCCGCGCCGCAGCCCCAGGTTCGCTCCAATTTCGACAAGACGGCCGATTTCAGCAGTTACCGGACATACAACATCATGGGATCCGCGGGCCGAAAGGCCGACGGCTATGAAAGCCTCGTGGGTCAGGCCCTCAGGACCGCCGTGGAGCAGGAGATGGAATCCCGGGGCTACGTCAAGGCAGCGGATCCCGACCTGCTGGTGAATTTCTCTGTTACGGTCCAGAAGGTTCAGCAGGTTTCTCAGGTTCCGACGGCCGGCCCGCCCGCGCCGTACTACTATCGCGGCGGTTACTACCGCACCTGGCCGGCGTACAGCTACGAGACCTGGGTCAGGGAATATGACGAGGGCACGCTTCTGATCGACATCGTCGATTCGAAGCGCCAACAGCTCGTCTGGGAAGCGGCAGGAACAGGCCGCCTGAAAAAGGACCTGACCGAGAATATCGATCAGCGGGCGAGAGATGCCGTGGCGCTGCTTTTTACGCGCTACCCGTTCCGTGCCGGGTCAGGACCGGGGTGACAGACCCGGTCGCGGGATCACCTGGCAGCCGGCGCCCTCGTAACTGACGGCCACCACCTGATCATCTTCCAGTTCGAAGTACATCTGGCAGTCGAAATCCTCGATGGGGCTGCCGGGGTCCGGCGCGTCGGCCGAGACCATCCTGCTCGGATCCCTGAGCGTCTCTTCCCGCCGGTTAATCGTGGTATGGCTCTCGTAAACCATGACAGGCCGGCCGGATTTCCCGACGATGGTTCGCGCCGGCGGTCCCCACACCCTCTCGACCTCCTGTGCGTCCGCGCCGACCCAGGCGTTGAGCTCCTTCTCCCACCACGGGATAGGAGACAGGCATCCAGCCAGCACCAGATACGCCGCAAAAACGATACAAAGGGGCAGATTCAGCTTCGGGGCCATGTCCGTGATCATATCAGTTCGAGGGCGGTTCATGGCGTGTCGGGAACTTGCAGGTGATCGCATCTGCCCTATGATTGATCGGGTTGGCCGCGAACCCTGGGTTTTCCCATCTCATGATCAAGACTCTCGTTGATATTACCTATCGGCAGGCTCGACGACTGGTCATTTTCGTCGTGGGTATGTCGGTGCTGGCCCTGGGAGTGGTCCTGATCATTACGCCGGGCCCCGCCTTCATCGTGATTCCCGCGGGGCTCGCTATTCTCAGCATCGAGTTTGCGTGGGCCAAGCGTTTTCTGCGACGCGTCCGAGAGCACATCAGCGAGCAGCATCGCCGGCTCCGCCTGCGGAACCAGGACTGAGACATCGGCCCGGTGCGGTCGGGAGGCCGGCAAGGCGACCCTCCGGTTATACTTGAGCTCCGATCGAGCACAGGGAGTCAGGATCCGGCTGGCGCGTCATGGCAGCAGAGAAAGAACAGGCCCCGGCCCGCTGCCGATGCACGGCACAGGACGGGACTATTCAGGTCGTCGTGGGCGGTGACTGGCGGCTCGGCGGACCTGTTCCCGATGTTCAGAAGATCACGTCCGAACTTCGGTCCCGGCCAGGAGCCAGCCTGGTGCTTCAGGCAGACGGTCTCGGCAGCTGGGATACCAGCCTGATCGGATTTCTCGCCAAGTGCATTGCCACAGGCGAAAGCGGGGAGCGGGAATTCGACGCCTCCGCCATGCCGGAGGGCGTTCAGGGGCTTCTGCGGCTGGCTTTTGCCGTGGAGGAGCGATCCGGGGCCCGCAGGACCACCACGCGGAAAGGTCTGCTCGTTCGCCTCGGCGAGGCGAGTCTGGATGCCGTCGACAGAATGCGCGAAGGGCTGGCCTTCCTCGGCAGCGCAACGCTGGCCCTCGGCAGGTTCCTGGTGGGGCGGGCGCGCTACCAGGGTTCCGAGCTGTTTCTGCTCATCCAGGATACCGGCGCGAATGCCTTTGCCATCGTCAGTCTCATCAGTTTTCTCGTGGGCATGATCCTGGCCTTCGTGGGTGCCGTTCAGCTGTCCCAGTTCGGCGCCGGCATTTACGTGGCCAACCTCGTCGGCCTGGCCATGGCCCGTGAGATGGGGGCCATGATGACCGCCATCATCATGGCCGGCCGCACCGGTGCCTCGTTCGCCGCCCAGCTCGGCACCATGCGCGTCAACGAGGAGATTGACGCACTTTCATCCATGGGCATCGATCCCATGGAGTTCCTGGTGGTTCCTCGAATGATTGCCCTCATGGTGATGATGCCGCTGCTTGCGCTGTACGCCAATTTCATGGGTATCCTCGGGGGCATGGTGGTCGGCGTCGGCATGCTGGACCTGGGTGTCTTCGAGTACGTCGAACAGACCCGAAGATCGGTGTCCCTGACGCAGATCAACATTGGCATCATCAAGGCGGTCGTGTTCGGAGTTCTGGTGGCGGTGGCCGGCTGTCTTCGCGGAATGCAGTGCGGCAACAGTTCCCAGGCGGTGGGCATGGCCGCGACCTCGGCCGTGGTGACCAGTATCGTCCTGATTATCGTCACGGACGGCCTGTTCGCCGTGGTTCTGAACGTGCTGGGCCTGTGAGGCCGAAGAAATGAACACAGCGGCCGAGCACATCCGAGTGGAGAATCTCACCATGGCCTACGGTGATTTCGTCATCCAGAAGGACCTGGATTTCGTGGTCCGGCGGGGCGACGTCTTCATCATTATGGGAGGATCGGGCTGCGGCAAGAGCACGCTGCTGAAGATCATGATCGGGCTGAAGGCGCCGGCCACCGGGGAGGTGTTCTATGACGGCGATCCCTTCTGGGCGTCCGGATCCGAACACCAGGAGGAGCGGAAAAGGGAATTCGGAATCCTCTTCCAGAGCGGCGCCCTGTTCAGCTCGATGACGCTTGCAGAGAACATCGGACTGCCCATGCAGCTCTACACGGAGATGAGTGCCGCAGAGATTCGTGAGAATGCCAGTCTCAAGCTCGCTTTGGTCGGGCTGAAGGGTTTCGAGGACTATTATCCCAACGAAATCAGCGGGGGCATGAAGAAGCGCGCGGGACTGGCGCGGGCCCTGGCGCTGGACCCGGAGATCCTGTTTTTCGACGAGCCCTCGGCGGGGCTCGATCCCATCAGCTCCCGACTCCTGGACGAACTCATTCTCGAGCTGCGGGACGCCCTGGGGAAGACCATCGTGGTGGTCACCCACGAACTGGCCAGCATCTTTACCATAGCCGACGACTGTGTGTTCCTGGACCCGGATACCAGGACCATGATCGCCCACGGAAATCCGAAGACGCTTCGCGACGAGTCGCCAAACGAGAAAGTGCGCAATTTTCTGCTCCGCGGCGAACTAGAGGCGCAAAATCAGAACCGAGGTCATTCGGAATGAACGCGACAGATCAGCGATTCAGGGAGGATGGGTTGTGAGCAGGAAAGCGAATCCGGCCGTCGTCGGCGGCTTCGTCCTCGGCGCCATAGCCATCGCGGTGGGCGGACTGTTCTTTTTCGGCGGTGGCAAGTTCTTCCGCACGACGGCAACCCACGTGGCGTATTTTGACGGTTCCCTGAAGGGCCTGGAGATCGGCGCCCCGGTGACTTTCCGCGGCGTACGCATCGGCACCGTCAAGGACATCTCGGTCGTCTATGACTTGGATACCAATGACCTGGACATCCCCGTGGTTTTCGAGATCGATCTGGATCGGCTCGTCGTGGAAGGCGACGTGGCCAAGGCGCTCGAGGCAGCTGGCGACGATGACGACGTGCTCATCGAAAGAGGTCTCCGGGCCCAGCTGCAGATGCGCAGCATGGTGACCGGGCAGTTGGCCGTGAACCTGGATTTCTTCCCCGATTCCGAGCCGGTCTATCACGGCGATTACAAGGGCTACGAGGAATATCCCACCGTGCCCTCCGAGGTGGAGAAATTGCGCGATACGGCCGAAAAGCTCGTGTCTCAGCTCCAGGATATCCCGATAGACGAGATCACCGCCGATATCCGCGATATGCTCAGGGCAGCGAAAGAGCTCGTATCGTCGGATGAGCTCGAGAGCGCTATTGCCGGCGCGGATCAGCTGATCAATTCCCCGGATCTTTCGGCGTCCGTCAAGTCCCTGAGAAGCGCGCTGGAGAAGGCCGATGCCGCCATGCAGAGCGTTCAACGCCTGGCGGACCACGCAGACGAGAGCGTGGTGCCGCTGGCGAACGCGCTGAAACAGGCCTCCAACGATCTGGGTGGCCTGCTGGATGAAGCGGCCCGGGTCCTGAAATCGGTCGAGTCCTCTCTGAACGAGGACTCTGATCTGCGGGTGAGGACCATTAACGCCATGGAGGAGGTGGCCGCCGCCGCCCGGTCCGTGCGGATACTCACGGACTACCTGGACAGGCATCCGGAGGCTCTCCTGAGAGGCAAGAAGGAGGCGGGACGATGAGACGGACGATCTTCGCAATGGCCGCGGCCGTTCTGCTGACGGCGTGTATATCGAGTTCTCCGCAGTCGCGTTTTTACACCCTTTTCGCGAAAGAGCCCGGGGCCGGTACGGTCCGGGCAGCCATCGGCGACGAGTGGGTGGGCATCGGTCCCATCGATATTCCCAGTTATCTGGACCGGCCCCAGGTCGTTACCCGTGGCGAAGGTCACCGGCTGGTGGTGCACGAGTTCGACCGCTGGGCCGACCCGCTCAAGGACCGCGTCCTCGATGTACTGATGGAGAACGTGGTCAGCCTCAGCGATTCGAAGCGCGTGGCGCCTTATCCCTGGCCGAGCGCTTTTCGGCCGGATCACCGCGTGACCGGGGAGATCAACGCCTTCGAGGCCGGTCCGACGGGAGAGGTGGTGTTGAAGACCCGCTGGACCGTCCAGCTTGTGGCCGCACCTGAAAGTATCAAGGTCCGAATGTCGGAGTATCGGGAGCCTGCAGATCCCGATGACTTCAATTCCGTCGCGGCGGCCATGAGCCGGGCGCTGGCTCGATGGAGCGTGGACATCGCGTCAGCCTTATCAGAGTCTGTCGCTCAATAGCGCTTTGACTGGTGGGGCGGTTCCGACCGCCTGACGCGGCTTTGCTATCGAAGCTTCGATCGTCGATTGCCGGCGCGTCACGTCAGCTGTCCACGGAGCCCGCCTGCGTCTTCATGGGGCCGTCGACGTTGCCGCCGCGGCCGCTGTGAAAGGAAAGGCCCCGGAGCGATGAGAAGATCGCCGTCCGGGGCCTTGACTGTATGCGTTCCGCCGTCAGGGGTTGATGGTTCTGAGAATCTCCGGATCCTCCTCTTCCCAGGCGAGCACCGAATGGCAGTAGCCGCAGTTGCGCGGAATGGTCTTGCCTTCCTCGGTCTTCAGCCGGCCGTGGCAGCGGAAGCAGCCGTCGTGGCCGCTGTGATCCGGATAGGTGCCCCAGTCAACCTTCATGGCCGGGAAGACGTTTGAGGTGTAGATCTCGTTGAGTTCAGCCACCGCGTCGGTGATTTGCGGCGCTTTCTGGGCGGCGATATCCGGATACTGCTCCCGATAGAAGTTGTTGATCTCCATCTCGATCTGGGATTCCGCCGCTTCGTGGGATTCATAGCCCGCGGTCAGCACGCGCATGCTCTCCCGCTTGATGTACGGCAGGGTCTTGTCTATTACGCCGTTTGCCATGGAGCTGTCCACGGCATCGTTGGGCAGGTCGTAACGATGGGTGGGCCGGTTATGGCAGTCCACGCAGTCCATGACCCGGAAATGATTGGCGTCCTCGGGCGCTTCCTCGTTGCCCTTGTAAACCGTCACGTTTCCGTCCGCATCGGTCATCTCGAGCTCGTAGATCTTCTCCCGTCTCTCGTCCGACTGGAAACGGATCTGGACATCCCGGCTGACGTGCCAGTGAATTCCCTGCATTTCACGGCCGGCGATTCCGCCCACCTTGAGCAGCACGGCGGTCCTGAACTCGGAGTTGGGCTCGTCGTCCTGGAAGACGGACTTGACCCGCAGGAGGTCGCCGATGTGCTTGGTTGGCCAGTGGCACTGTTCGCAGGTATCCCGCGCCGGTCTCAGGTTGTGAATAGGCGTGGGGATGGGCGTGGGATAGAGGTCCAGGGCGACGGACACCAGCTGCCAGGAGCCCGAGATCTTGGCCTTTACGAACCACTCGGCGCCGGGCCCGATGTGGCAATCGGCGCATTTCACCTTGGCGTGGGGCGAGCGCTGGTGGGCAGTGTATTCCGGCTGCATGACCGTGTGGCAGACGGTGCCGCAGAAGACGTTGGAGTCCATGAATTCCACCGCCTCGAACGTGGCCGCCGCCAGCACCACGATATTGAAGAGGGTGAGGGCGACGAAAACAATGGCGCCCTTGCGGACCTTCTCCGAGTTCAGGTCCAGAACGGGGAAGTGTTCCTCGTGGCCTTCCTCGGCCGCGCGAAGCTTGTTTTCCCGGTGAATGCCGATCGGGATAAGAATGAGCCCGATGACAAACATCAGGGGAAGAACGACGAAGGTAAGAATGCCCAGGTACGCACCGCCCTCGAGCCCGATAGCCTGGATAATGAACAGCGTAATGAACAGTGTCAGGGAAGCTGTCGCGAGGGCTGTTCCTATCAGGCTGATCGTATTCCTGACTAACGAGGCAAAAAAATGTCTGGCCATGTTCCGTCCCTTGGGCGCAGTGCCTCGTCAGCTGGGCACTGCTGATTAACTGGGTGAGGGCTTATTCCACTTCTCTCGAAGGGAAATGCCTGAGGTCTATAGTAACACCGGAGTCAGCCCCGCCGAATACGGGGCAGTGCGTATTCGACCCCCGGTACCAATCTGGTAACGGGGGTCGAAATTTGATCGCCAATCCCTGGATTCTTTTCCGCCAACTAGTGGCTGAAGAGCGCCCAGAAAATGCCCACCGCCAGCGCCAGGCCGATGGTCAGGGCGGTGAACCCGAACACGATGACCCAGGCCATCTCTTCACGGGCCGGGGGATCGCAGAGCGATTTCTCCAGCGTTCCCTTCTCCACCATCCGCCGGTATTCCCGCGGCCGCTCTTCCTTGAACCGCTCCAGCGGCATGCGTCCCGTGAAGACCACGGGATCCATGGGGAAGCTTTCCGGCCGCAGGTGGGTGTGGAAGAAATGGAACACGAAGATGAACCCGGTCGCAAGCAGCGCCTCGTCACTGTGGATTACGGCCGCCGCGTTGATGGTCCATCCCGGCAGGAACAGGGTGAAGAATTCCGGGAGCCAGAGCATCAGGCCCGAGAGCCCGATGATCATGACGCCCCAGAACACCGCCAGGTAGTCGAATTTCTCCCAGTAGGCCCAGCGATCCTCTTCCGGATGCGGTCCCGCGTAGCAGAAAAAGCGCACGTTGGCCCACATGTCCTTGACGTCCTGCCACTGGGGCACCATGGAGTCCGGTCCCCAGAACAGGCCGCGCTCGTGCTTGTAAATCAGCCTGATGAAAAGATGGATCAGGTGGAAGGCCATGTAGCCGAAGGTGCCGACGGCGGCGATTCGGTGAATGAGCCTTGCCGCGTCCACGCCGCCCAAGGCGGCCATCAGGGTCTGTGCCCAGGGCGCCTGGTCGAACTTCAGCGGCAGTCCGGTGATGGCCAGGGCCAGGAAGGTCAGGATCACGGTGGCGTGCATGAAGATGTAGATCCCCGGGAATCTGCGGACGTAGGGTCCTTTTACGCGCTTGATAGCAGAGCCGTAGTGGAATTCGCCGCGGAGTTTCCCTACGAGGCTCCTCTGCAACCAGAGGAGGTCGTGGATGCCGAAGAAGGCGAACACGCCGATGAGCAGCGAGCTCATGAAGACCCATACCCAGTAGACGTAAGCATTGTCGTTCGGGTCCGTCGGGTCGTTGTGCGGATCAATATCGAAGAAATTCTCCGGCGCGCCCTCGTGGCACATGGAGCAGTGCTCTTTCAGGTTGTCCGGATGAATGCTCGATTTCGGGTCGTCCGCGGGCAGAGTCGCGTGGGCCGTGTGGCAGTCGGCGCAGGTGGCCGAGGTTTCCATCCCCAGATTGGTCGCCTTGCCGTGGAACGTATGCCGATAGGAGGAATAAAGCGCCCCGTGGCAGCTGCCGCATTCCTCGGGCAGGTGAAGCCGATGCTCGTGCTTTATCGGGTCGTCGATCTTGTGGGAATGGTGACAGTCCGTGCAGACGGGAGCGTTCTCATTGCCAGCCTTCCAGGCCATGCCGTGGCTGCTATCCTTGAGCCAGGTCTCCAGCACCATCTGGTGGCAGCTGCCGCACATATTTGGTGAATTGGCATGTGCCGTAGGCGACTCCGGATTATCCGTCTTGACGACCGTGTGGTAGCCATGGCAATCGCTGCAGGATGCCGAACTGACCAGTCCGGACTTGAGTAAACCGCGGCCGTGCACGCTGTCCATATAGCCTGCAATCAGGCCTGAGTCGGTTTCGTGGCAGCCACCGCAGACCTTTACCTGATTGAACGGGGACATCGGCGAGGTGATGTCCGAGTTCATCCTGATGTCGTGCTGGCCCCCGTGGCAGTCCAGGCAGCCCCAGGTCTTCCTGTGGACGCTGGCGGAGACTTTCTTTTCTGCGTCTGCATGACACTGGGCGCAGATTTCCCGGCTGGACGTTTCAGCCAGCGCGTCCTTGGCGTGACGCAGAGTCGTCACATTCGAGTGGCAGTCCTGACAGCCCACATCAACGTGGGCTGTCGAGGTTGGCTTGATTTCTTCATGGCAGCCGGCGCAGTCCAGTTCTTCCTGGGCCGGCAGGCTCCCTGGCGTCAGCAGGATGATGGGAAGGATGAAGAACACGACCAGGCCGGCCAGGCCACTGGCGCGGCGGCATGCTGTGATCACGGCGCTCATGGGTGACTCCCTTGTCCGAGATTCGCAGGCCGGCAGGCCCGGACCCCGAGCACTTGAATTGCTGGCACCGCGGCGTCGCGGTGCGCCGGTTACTGGCTTTATTTGTAAGTCAAATGCTGCCCTGCCGCATTGACGTGGGTCATTTACGCGTTTTCGGGGGGATGAGGCATGGCGCCGGGCTTCCGTCGCCCTCCATTTAATGTTCGTCAATGCCTCCCCGTGTTGTCGTTCTGACGTGGTCATCCGGGCCCCAAACGAGTTAGCATTCCGAACTCCGACGCCGCCGCGATTCCCCGATGACGAAGCGACTGATATTTGCCGTGCTCGTGTGCGTCCTGGTCCTGACGCTGGCTGCCTGCAGCTCCTCCCCCCAGATGCAGCGGGCGCTGGACTACGAGGATTTCAGTCTGGAGCCCGGCGATCTGGCCAGGCACGGCGTGGCTTTCATTACCCCGTCATCCATCACCGGGCACGAGCAGGACCGGCAGACCGTGGCCTTCGTTTTTGCCCGGGTGCTGCGGGAAGAGCGGCCGGAGATACCGGTGGTGACGCTGGCGGAGACCCTGAGCGATATCAACGCCAGCGGGATGGCGGACGAATACCGGGACATGCTCGGTCACATGGACTCCACCGGCGTGCTCCCCGGAGACAGCCTGGCCAAAATAGGCCAGGTCACGGGGGCCCGATACGTGATCCTGCTGAAGCTCGCGTCTTTCGAGTCGGATTCTTCACGACGCTTTGGCCTGTTCAGTATCCGCCTGGTGACGACCCGGATTGCCACCCTGCGGCTCTTCTACCAGATCTGGGACACCAGCGACGGCGATATCGCGTGGGAGGCCAATCAGGAGATGACCCTGGCGTTCGACACCGTCAAGGAGGAAATGGTGACCTTCGAGAGCATGGTCACGCATATCGCCCGCGATCTGATCGCCCGGATGCCCTATCCCTGTCCTGATGACCCGGCGAAGGAGTGTCCGGCGCCCGGGCTGACT
>Ga0209536_100003566_pt1 | contig 24937 bp, 19 predicted proteins | sample DeeMarSeWOR28_12_FD_187461 | JGI IMG/M metagenome (GOLD analysis project Ga0209536, IMG submission 187461) | Marine sediment microbial communities from White Oak River estuary, North Carolina - WOR-2-8_12 (SPAdes) (version 2) | ecosystem: Environmental > Aquatic > Marine > Intertidal zone >...
GAAAAGGAACTACATTTTATTTTACCCTGCCGCATGAAGAAAAAACTGTAACGCAAATTCTAGCTTAAATTTTTATAATTTAGACGCAGCAGAACAGGCGATACGTCAAAATGAATATAAAACTAAATGAGTTTGATATGAAATTGAAATACCCGTTTTCAATTTCACGACATACATATTACAGTCAGGCCAATATCATTATAGAACTACAACATAATGGTATATCTGGATTTGGGGAAGCAACAATAAATCCATACTATAATATCACTCTTGACAATCTGAAGGACACGTTTAATTTAATGAACCAAAGGTTAGATAACTATTCCTTTCAGACTCCAGACCAGCTTTTTGAGGATTTTTCGGATTTTCTTGTAGTCAATTCATTTGCACTTGGCGCATTAAATAATGCCAGTTGGGATTTGTATGGAAAATTAACTAATTGCCCCGTATCAAAATTCATTGATTTGCCGTTTGGAGCCAAACCACTCACCAGTTACACACTTGGTATTGCTGATCGACATGAAATCCTGCAGAAAATGCAAGAACTTCCTTGGCCCATTTACAAAATAAAATTGGGCACCTCAAATGACCTCGAACTCATTGAATTTATTAGAAAGCATACAAATTCCAATATTCGTGTTGATGCCAATTGTGCCTGGAATGCTGAAAAGACAATTCAGCTGTCAAGGAATTTTAAAATGCTGGATGTAGAGTTTATTGAACAACCATTACCAGCAAATGACGATCAACAAAGGGATTGTTATGTGAAAAGTGAGTTGCCCTTGTTTGCAGATGAAAGCTGCTGCCTTGAATCAGACGTCGAAAAATGCGTGAACAGTTTTCATGGTATTAACATTAAATTACTAAAATGTGGTGGATTAACCCCGGCATTACGAATGATTAAAAAAGCTCGGGAATTTGGGTTAAAAATCATGGTCGGTTGCATGACGGAAACATCGGTTGGTATTTCAGCTGCAGCTCAGTTATTGCCTTTTGTCGATTTTGCTGACCTGGATGGACCATTGCTTCTAGCAGAAGATGTAGCCGATGGATTGGGTTATGATCATGGAAAAATACATTTATCAGACCAAAATGGACTGGGAGTTCTTTTCAGAGGCAGAAAATAATTTTTAAGATTGCAACGTAAATATCTGCTATGAGGAGAAACATAATATTCTTACCGTTCTGTATCTTAATGTTTTTTAGCTGTGAGTGGAAAAAAGGAATGATTGAAACATTAATGCGCGAGTCGGGAAAATTTGATGAAGTACTGGAAAATGTTGAAAAATACCGACTGCAGATTATCTATACCCAAATTGACAGGGATGAACAAAATAGGGCAAGCTTTAAAACGCATAAATATCGCGTAGATACCAATGAATATTTTTATCCTGCGAGCAGCATTAAATTACCAGTAGCAGCCTTGGCCATTGAAAAGATTAATGACCAATTGATGAGAGACTTTACACTTTTTTCCGACATGTATATCGATAGTGCTTATGCAGGTCAGACTGCGGTCTATGAAGACACTTCCTCGAATATGGGAAAAGCATCGATTGGTCACTATATCAAAAAACTTTTCCTGGTAAGCGATAATGACGCGTATAACCGGCTTTATGAATTTCTTGGCCAGCTGGAGGTAAATGGCAGAATACTCAGAAAAGGTTATAAAGATGTGCGAATTATCCATCGACTTGAATTGCCACTGACGGTCGAACAAAACAGGCATACAAATCCCATGAAATTTTACAACAATGATACACTGGTTTATGAAAAGGATTCAGAGTATAACGATGTAGAAATTAAGAGTGATCACCAAATTCATCTTGGCAAGGGATACATAAAAGATGGAGTGTTGATTAATGAGCCTATGGACTTTACCTATAAAAATGCCATTGGACTTGAATCTCTTCATAAGGTGCTGTTGACTATTATATTTCCTGAAAATTTTTATCCCGCTGAACGATTTAACCTGAACAGGGTCGATTATAATTTCTTGTATCAATTCATGTCTAAATATCCTCAGGAATCCGATTTCCCATATTATGGAGGAAAATATGAAGATGATTACGTCAAATTCCTGATGTTTGCCGGAACCAATGAGTCTATCGATCGTAACATCCGTATTTATAATAAAGTAGGTGAAGCCTATGGATTTTTAATAGATATGGCTTATATCGTTGATTTTGAAAAAAAAATTGAATTTGTCCTTGGCGCCGTGATCTATGTAAATGAAAATGACGTTTTTAATGATGGCAAGTATGAGTATGAAACAATTGGATATCCATTTATAAGGGATCTTGGGCAGTTATTCTATGAATACGAAGTAAAAAGACCAAGGCTCCACTCGCCGGATCTAAGCAAATATAACTGGAAATTATGGGCAGAGTAATCATATTATACCTGGTTCTAGTGATCGGTATATTTTCATGTCAAAAAAAGGATGAATACGAGGATATTAAAAAAATTCTTGCAGAGACGAAACTGAAATTTGCAACGGATTCCAGAACTACAATCTTTGATGTTGAAATAGTTACCTCTAAACCTGTAACTCTCCAGGGAGAAACAAATCTAAGGGACGCCAAGACCAGCCTGCTAAAACAGCTTCAATTAGCAGGGTTTGACATTCAAGATCAGATAACTATGTTACCCAGCGAAGAAATAGGAAAAGAAATATATGGCGTTATTTCTATTTCGGTTGCTAATTTAAGATCCCAAGCTAAGCATAGTTCCGAATTGGTCACGCAGTCGCTTCTTGGTACACCGGTGAACATTTTAAAACAATCCAATGGGTGGTTATTAATCCAAACGCCTGATCAATACATTGCATGGACAAATTCTGAAAGCTTGGCACGCATGAATCAGGAACAATTAAGCGAATGGAAAAAGTCACCAAAAATTATATACCTCAACACTTATGGATTTTCTCTGGATACTTTGGGAAAAGAGCGCGTTTCTGATCTTGTGGCTGGCAATATATTACGCCTGGCTCAGGAAAATGATGATTTCTGGAAAGTAACGTATCCGGATGGTCGAAAAGCTTTAATTTCCAAAAAAGAAGCTGAAAATTATCAATCCTGGTACACAAATATTATGATATCTGGTCAATCGATTAAAACTGCCGCGATGGATTTAACAGGCGTTCCATATTTATGGGGAGGTACCTCAACTAAAGGTGTAGATTGCAGTGGTTTTACTAAAACAGTATACTTTCTTCACGGCCTGATCTTGCCACGGGATGCGTCCCAGCAAGTTCTCATTGGAGACTTGATCGATACTGAGAAAAGTTTTTCAAGTTTAAATATTGGGGATCTCCTCTTTTTTGGAAAAGTTCAAGAAGATCAATCGGAAAAGGTGGTCCATGTAGGTCTCTGGTTGGGAAATAACAAATTTATTCATGCTTCTGGTGATGTCCATATCAGCAGTATGGATTCATTGGATGCTAATTTCGATCAGTACAATTATAATAGGTACTTGAGAAGCAAGCGCATTATCAGTGCTCAACACTCCCCGGCAAAAAGTCTTTCATCCTGCTATTAAAAAAAGCCGGCAAATTACTGCCGGCTTTTCACCTAATTAATTTATTATGCGTATTGCTACTATGTAGCGAATAGCCTCTTTAACATTAATACCACTAATATTGTGATATTTACAATTCAGAAACCAGGAATTCTGGTAACTGAAACCTTATCTGACCATCCTTAGGTCAGATTGTCTCTAGCATTTTCATTTGGATACCCAACAAATAAGAACAGGTATTTGCTAGTTAACGGTTTGCATGAGAATAAACCATCATGTCACATCTCACACACAAGTATAATAAATCTTTATTGAAATAGTGTAAAAAACACCTTTTATTTCTCCGGACATCATTTTATTTATTTTACACCCCTCTTACCTAGTAAATATTTTCTTATTTTGCGATTGAAATATTGAGAATAAAGAAAATCCATTTAACATATTTTTTCTCATTAGCATTAAACTATTTATTTTCTATTTAGTAAAATTTTGAAGTTAAGGATCAGTGAATTGACGTCTGTAAATTTCAAATAGCGTGCCAAACGCTTATTTATTCAAAATGAGTAAGTTTATCTTTTTGTTTTGTTCAAAAACGTTCGATAACGTCCAAAAATGAACGTATAGCGTATAAAAAACATCCCCTGGTTTAAGGGATATAAGTAAAATGTGAGATAACGCGTTCATCGTCCCATAATATGCTATTTTTACTATCTATGGATACCTGTCTTGTCGATGCAATTACATCTTAATCTGATTAATATCACTAACCAAACAATATGGATTAAAATGAACTTTATAATGTCCAATATGTGTTTTTATTTTATCGTTAATATTAAAAACAGATCGATGATAAAATACCACGATTTACTTTTTTTACTGGGCTTGATGTTCATGATCACATCATGTAAAAACCATGACGATCATGAAAGTGACTTTGACTCAGGAAAACTGATTTTTACATTCGAGCATTTTGCAGATGGACAGGAGTTGGTTTTTGATGACATGAAATACACAAATGCGGCAGGAAACCAATATGAAGTGACAGAAATCCAGTGGTTCATTTCCGATATTACACTGAATAAAAGGAATGGAGATAAACTACTACTCGATGAAGAAAAATTCGCGCATTATGTTGATACCAATATTCCGGAAACCAACAAATGGATCATTGAAGATGATATTCCAGCTGGGGAATACACCTCTATATCCATGACATTTGGAATAAAAGGAGAAAAAAATAAACCATTAATGTATACAGATCCTCCAGAAAGCAATATGCTTTGGCCTGTAAATTTAGGAGGAGAACAAGGTGGGTACCACTACATGAAACTCAACGGTTTCTGGAAAAACAAAGATGCTCAGCGTGAACCGTTTAATTTCCACCTCGGAGTTGGCCAGGAAAGAGATGTTGAAAATAACATTACTGGTTTTATACAAAACTGGTTTGAAGTAGAATTACCGGCATCCTCATTTTCTATTGAACCAAATGAAACCAAATCCATTGCTATTCGCATGAATGTTGAAAAATGGTGGGATACACCAAATATTTACAATCATGATGAGATAGGTGGAAAAATCATGCAAAATCAGCAAGCAATGAAAATGGGGGTAGAGAATGGTAAAAGTGTATTCTCAATAGGATCAATTGGTTCTGTTTTTGAAAAATGAACTGACGTAATTTTAATTACCGAAGTTTAACTGAATAAGTGCAATTTTGAATATAAATCGCAAGTAATCATGAAAAGATTCATTTCATTTACAATAGTATTCCCGGCATTGATTGTTTTAGCAATTTGGTCTTGCGTTTCGGATAATGAAGAAAATTTCCAAACTGACACATTTAGCCCAACACCATATACTATTCCGGAAACGGCATATTTTCCAAGAAATCTTAATATCCCAGCTGATAATCCTATGACTGTTGAAGGTGTGGAATTAGGTCGGTATTTATTTTATGATGGAAGGTTATCCGGTAATACCTCCAAAGATATGCTGATGAGTTGTGCCACATGTCATATTCAGGAAAATGGATTTGAGGCAGGCCTGGACCATCCCAAATTCACAGATGGAAAAACCTTTGGTCTTCCTTCAGAAGAATTCCCTGAAGGACTACCAACAACTAACTACATGCTTCCAATTGTAAACGCTGTTTATAATCATAATGGATATCTTTGGAATGGATTTGTTCATGAGTCAAATGATTATCAAGGAAGCGATGAGCAAAATGTACCGGCAGTAAGAGATTTTCATTTTAAAAACATAGAATCTCTTGTTTGGATGTCAATAACTTCACCTCATGAAATGAATAGTACTATTGAACGAAGTGTTGCCGCGATTGATGCAATCCCGATGTATAAGGAGAAATTCAAAGCTGCATTTGGAACGGAAGAAATAACCTATGATCGGATAAGTAAGGCAATTGCACAATATGTTCGATCCATTGTTTCGCACAATTCTAAATTCCATAAATACCTTCGCCAGGAAGCTGAATTAACCGTCCAGGAAAAACGAGGTCACGATCTTTTCTTCTCTGAAGATGCGGATTGTTTTCATTGCCACGGCGGATCAATATTGATGACAACAAATGAATACTTCAATAATGCAAAAGACCGGGTATTCAATATGGAAGACCATGACAGACATGCTATAACAGGCGACCCAATGGATATTGGCGCTTACCGGGCACCATCATTGATAAATATTGAACTAACCGCTCCCTACATGCATGATGGAAGATTTAAATCACTGGATGAGATTATTGATTTTTATTCAGAAGGATTAGTATATTCCGATTTCGTACATCCATTAATGAAAAATGTAAGGCAACAAGGCGTACAACTCGACGAAGAAGATAAAGCTGCCTTGAAAGCTTTCCTGCTGACTTTAACAGATCATGAATTAATTAAGAGCCCACAGTATGCATGTCCTGACGAACTTAAAGAATGGAGTGGCCAATAGCACTATGACAAGTTGACTCCTAAACAAATCTTCTTGTCATTATGACTTCAAAAAACCATTTATAGCCAAACCTAAACCTTTGGCACACCTTTTGAGTTTATATAATTGAAAGGAGTATCAAAATGGATTTTCTTAATAATAGGATGTTTTTAAGAGATTTGTTGAAACAGGCCGATATAATGAATACGGTTAATGGAGGAGTACGCCAGACTGAATTCAATGTTAAAAAAATTGGCGATGATATTATTATTGAAGTTTCAAATTCATCCATAGCTCCGGAAGCATTCAATTTTACAATCAACAAAAATGAATTGCTGATAAATGTGATGCACTTTGAAAATGCATTTTCAAATGGACATCCAATGATGTATCCATTATTCTTTAAGGTGATTGTCATTCCTTATTATGTGGATATTAATAAAATAGAAGCAACCTACGAACAGGGAATTTTTAAGTTATTATTGCCATACAACAAAAATCTACCAAAAACTCCTTTTACTGTACAGGTAAAGAACAGAGATAAATAAACATTGACCAGATAAATGAAGAAACCCCGGCATTTGATTTCCGGGGTTTTTGTTTTTTTTATGAGGGCTAAGTCCTTCATTTTTTTCATATTTATGTTTAATTTAATCTTGAGCACAAAATCCAATTAGTGATGAGAAATAGAGAACTTTCCAGAATTATAATTATGCTTCAAAATACATATAATGGAGCAGCCTGGCACGGAGCCTCCATTATGGAAATATTGGATAAAATCAGTGTTGACCAGGCTTTCCAATCCACGGAGCATATACATCGTATTTGTGAACTCGTGCAGCACATTATAGCATGGAGGACTTTTGCTATAAAACGGCTTCATGGTGATCACCATTTTGAGGTGTCTCAAAAAGAAAACTGGAAAGAATTTACTGTCCAGGATGAACAGGCCTGGGAATCTATAAAATCAGATTTAGCTAATAGCCAGAATGATTTGATCAAAGCATTGCAAAATATGAATGATGAAGTGCTCGACGAGGAAGTTGATGGAAAAGCATATAATTATTATACCTTGATTCACGGTGTTATCCAGCATGATTTATATCACCTTGGTGAAATTGCACTTTTGGCAAAGGAAACCAATTATCAAGAAGGATAATTTTCCTTTTTGTTTAATTTATGAAAGCACATCTAATATTTTACAAAAGAAATCGGTAGAGAAAGAAGGCAATTCATCCAATTTATCTAAATCCAATTTTTTACTAAGCTTACAAAAAGCTTTATTTCTTAATGTTTTAAGATAAGCTTCCTCTACCAGGCGATAATTATCCTCTCCGTAATGATATTCCCAAGGTGAATTTCCTATTGAAATAAATATTTGCTGATTGAATAATTTAGGCATTTGCTTGATAATCTTCTCCTGATAGTGCTCAAGTGAAACACCTTGAAGATGAAGTGTTGCACTAAAAAAATTTCCCCACCAAAACATAGTCCGAAAAGCAAAAATATTATTATTTAAGAAAATAGCCGGATAATCCAATACCAAATAGGGTAAACCCCTGTAATTTTCACCTTTGGAAATTTTGCTTGACTTAAACGCTGATTTTGAAGGAAATGATAAATCACTTTCGTTATAAATATTTTTTAATTCCAGGCTGGTAATGGAAAGAAGTTCACGGATTTTTGAACTGACTTTTGCTTTAGTAAGCAGGAATTCTTTGTTTTTCAGGATTTCAAGTTCCCTGTCTGTAAAATTCATTTTTCGACCTATACAGCGATCCACTTAAATTCATATTGTTTTTCTGGGATTTTTATCCGGTCCGAAATCCGCTTAAATCGGTCTGGCAGGGCCATCAAATAATCCCTGGCTCTTTCAGCAGTATCGTTTAATTCAGTGATTGTATCTATTTTCCATTGTTTCAACAAGGACTCGAGGATTTCAATATAATCATGAGTAGTGTACACCATAATCCGCTGAGCTGCATCTGATAAATGAGTAAACAGCTCACCAATCTTTCCACCCGTTTCACGTAAAAAGTGCGCTGGCATCACGATTTTCTTGCGCATCATATCCTCAAAAGCCAGCATTACCTGGCTGGGATCCAGTTGGAAAATACGATAGATAAAATCTATATAGGCACTGGCATGGCGTGCTTCATCACTTGCAATTATCCCACATATTTTTGCAAGCCGCTGATTGCCAGCTTTTTTTGATAATGAGGCCACACGACGATGGGAAATATTGGTAGCCAATTCCTGAAAACTTGTATAAATAAAATTCCGATAAGGATCCATCCCTGTACCGATATCAAATCCATCATTGATCAGGTGGTGCGTGGATATTTCCATTTCGCGCATATTCACCCTACCCGACAAATACAAGTACTTATTCAACAAATCTCCATGCCGGTTTTCTTCTGCTGTCCACGCCCGTACCCATTTTGACCAGCCGTTTCTTCCTTCCTGATCAACGCCTTCCAAATCCATCAACCAGGATTCATACGAAGGAAGCGCCTCTTCTGTAATTGTATCTCCGATCAAAACTGCCCACAGATCATAATCCATTTCTTTTGCCAATTCCTGGATCTCTTTCACCTCCTCACAAAATTCCGGGGAGCCAGAATAAGGTAACAAGTCTGAAGGTTGCCAGATGTTTTCGATGGGTTTTAAATACTTTTTTAACAATTCATCCATTGATTTCTCAATGGTCTGCATCACTTCCAGTCGGATATTAAATAGCTTCATAGTTGGTTCTTAGTTGCACTAAAGTAATTAAAATATGGTCTTTTTTATGAATTCTTTACAAATCTTCGGGAAGGTAAACTTGATTTGACTGACCACTAAAGATTACTTGTTAAATAAACTGATATTAACTTGATTTGTTGCACAATATAACCAATTACTACTTTGCATCAATCTCAAACTTCCCGGAAGGAAGATTAAAAGTACCATTATCTGTTGAAATTTTTACCATTTCACCAGTACCCAAATTTTTTACTTTAAGGCCGTATTCTCTATACTTTTCAGGTATAATAATTTTTGCATTAGAATATTCCGGTATTGCTACAGTCATTATAAATCCATTTGCATCCATTTTCCATGAAGAAGAAATTATGCCTTTCACAGAATTGTATGAGCATTTGGCCCATTGAATATTTCCGACCGGTTTTGGAGCGATAATAATGTTTTTATATGCTAAAGAAGATTTATCCTGGTAGATCCCGCCGAGTCCATTGTAAAACCATTCCATCAGGTGACCCAGCATCATATGATTGTTGGAATGTTCGGGTAATGCGGCCCAGCTTTCTGTTAATGAAGTAGCTCCTTTTTTTAGCTGATACCCATAACCTGGACGGTCACTTCTATTGTTCATTTTATAGAGAATGTCTGAACGGCCGTTTTCACTCAAGACACGCACGAGGAAATGATACCCAATATCTCCTGATGTAAGTGCATAATCATTTTCTTCTATAGAATTCACAAGGTTTTTAAAAACGCGCTCATATTCACCCTCCTGGATTATACCAACATATAATGTCATAGCGTAAGCAGTCTGGCTACCTGTCGATACCACTCCTGTTTGTGCATCATAAAATTTGTCAAGAAACGCTTTTCTTACATTTTCAGCCATGGTTTTGTATGTTTCTACATCCTGAGTAAAATCCATTACCTCAGCTATCTTTAAAATGATCATTAAATCATGATAATAGATGGCTGTAGCGGTCAATGCGACCGGTGTTAACTGGGCTCTTCCCGGTCGATCCGGACCAAGGTCATACCAGTCCCCCAATCCATAATCAAGTATATGATCCTGAGATTTGCTTTCCAGGTAAGCTACATATTTTTTCATCATCGGATAGGCCTTTTCGAGTATAGCCTTATCCCCATACCAGTGGTACATCTGCCAGGGTATAATCACTGATGCACTTCCCCACTCGGGAGAATCCCTGAATCCTCCTTCGAAAGGAACATATTCAGGTGCTATGTCCGGGACAAGGCCATTGTCAAGCTGGGAATCAATCATATCCTGGACGATTTTACTATACAGTAGGTGTATGTCAAAATTGTAATGCATGGAGGGTCCAATAAGATAAGTTTGCTCAAGCCATCCCAGCTTTTCCCTGTGCGGACAATCCGTAGCCACACTTGCCATATTGCTTTTGATTCCCCATTTAATCAATTCATAAATCTGGTTGAATAAGGAATCTGAACAGCTGAAAGAACCAACTTCGGGAGAAGAGTTGCGGGTATGAAGCATTTTCATTTCAATAATCTCAGTACCCTGCTTTACGTTATCAGGCTCAATGATTTCTACTTCAGCATATCTGAATCCATAATAGGTAAACTTTGGCATCCAGAATTCAATCCCATCACCTTTTAAAGTGTAATTAAATTCGTAAGGCCCACCTCCACTCCGCTGGGTGATGAATCCATCTTCATTAACCAACTCATCCGGAAAGATCCGGATCTGTGCTCCCTTATTTCCCTTTACCCTTAGAGAAATAATTCCAGATGCATTTTGACCAAAATCGTAAATGATTTTCCCTGTGCCAGATTTAAATGTTTTTTGTGTGGGGAATTCCTGCATGATCTTCAACGGATGATCTTCTTCTGGTATCAGTATACCAATAGAATCAGTTAATTCGATGGAGTTTTGCCATTGAGAATCGTCAAATGGAGCCTTGTCCCATCCGGATTGCTCCATGCGGGCGTCATAATCTTCTCCACCATAGATACTGCTAAACGTTATTGGAGAAGGTGTCACTTTACACTGCTCATCAGAAACAATATGTGTACTGGTTCCATTTTTTAATTTGATTTGGATATTAAAAATAAGTCTCGGGTGTCCATAAGCCACTACTAGTTTGCGGTAGCGTTCTCGATTAACATTGAAAAAGCCATTACCCACCAAAACGCCAAGAGCATTTGCTCCGCTCTTTAAATTTTCTGTAATATCATAGGAATTGTAAAAACAACGCTTTCTGTAGTCGCTCCAGCCAGGTGCAAGAAACCGATCCCCAATTTTTTCTCCGTTAATGTGTAGTTCATAATGTCCTAGGCCCGAAATATGAATGACTGCAGATTCGATATCATCATCAATTTGGAATTCCTTTCTAAACATCGGTACTACTGACCGCTTCACGGCTTTATTTCCCAGGTTGTTGCCTGATCCATGCATAGCAGGGACAACTTTCAGGCTATCCGAAAGTTGTTCATAACCTATCCATTTGGCGTTTGACCAGATATTCTGATTTTCTTGTTGTGAATTAATACCTGAACAATTCAAAAGAAGCAGGGCTCCCAAAAATACTATTGATAATCTTTTTACTTGTTCCTTCATATTCTTGAGTCTGTGTATAAAGATAGGCGAAACTATTTAACCATTCATGGAATTAAAAATCATATAAAAATATTGGACAACTCCTATAAATGTTTTTATAAGAAAGATCTTTTCAAGATCCACAATTTAAATGCAAAAAATCAAGTAATAGCTATACTTTCGACAAGTACTAAATGAAAAAGGATTGAGGATTTTGGATCCTCATTATTGCCTAAGTTCCTCGTAAGGCCATTTTTTTGTTGCTTTTTTCATTAGATTGTTAATCACTGTCTGGGTATCACTTCCCAGACTTCTTGATAAGGTTTTATCATATTTCCAAAGCAAAGTCCCGGTTTTGCCATCACTCAGGTTCAGGCTAATATCACCAGTATTTGTTGAACCATAAAAACCAATGGCTAGGCCCATGGCCATTGATGCTCCTTCTGACATGGGTTTGCTCGAGTTAAGTTCACCATGCACAATCGCATCAGCTCCCAGAATCCTTGCTAGTTCTTCAACAGTAAACCTATCATAATTTTCCTGGGTGATTCCCGCTTTAGTTAATAGTGCGTTGGTATTCATTACTGGCTGAACTTGGTATTTCGAATTAACTTTACCTTGCTCCTGCCTTTTGAGATAATAAGTCTGAAGTGCGCTTTGTACAGATAAGCCTTCATCCAATAAAAGTGTCTTATATTCCTCTTCAGAAAGTTTTTCCATTTCTTTCGGGCGTAATTTGATAATCGCTTTAAATGGGATAATCGCAATTAATTTATGGTCTTTTGCAAAAGAATTGAATTCTGGATGAGTATATATTTCACGTTGTGCAGTAACATTGAAGGATGAAATTAACATTCCAGTTACGATAAGGAAAACATACTGATTTCTCATAAGATTGACTTTATAGTTGATAATTAATAGGTTAAGGGTTTTGATTAAATTATCGCAAAGGGGATTTACAAAGAATTACCTCAGGATAAATTGAGAAAAGGTAGCTATTTAATTCAAATTTAAATTAAATACCGTCCGAATTATTTTCAATTATTTATATGCATGCAGATCACTCAGAAGGAATTATTTTTTCCAATCTGTTTTTATCAAAATAAAAATAAGTTACTCAAACACAATTGTTGGATCCAGAGGATATCTTCCAAAGTCTTTACCATAGATGGCCAGTCCACCAGGTAAGGATTCATCAACCTGAAATCGTACATTGAATTTGCCTGAATCTACTGCTTGCTTGATCATTTCTTCGTCTATCAGGATTTTAACCAAATAACCAAATGTACCTGCTTCCCTAAGTTTTCGGTCCCGCGGTTGAGCATGCCAACTCAGGATACCTCGGTGATCAGCCGGATCGTCTTCCAGGTCAATTTCTGAAAGCTTTGTATCGTTTATGTAGACAATAACTTTTGAAGGATTCTGGTATTCATCGGTCATCGGGTAGGAGTTTGGATTTTGGCTTGGATCATGCAAACCCTTTCCTCGCATATAATCAGTACTTTCGTTTTCTACCTGTTCCTTGTCTTTTCCATTCAATGGTTTTGAAGACAATTCAGCAATTAAAGTTCCTTTAGTAAATACCGAAACATCCATATCTGCAGGGATTGGAACTTCATATTCAAAATACCCATTTCCAGCACCATTCACTTTTAATCCATCCAAAATATTCCATTGCTTCAGGGACCAGCTTTGATCCGAAAATGAAACAGGACTGAATGTGATCATGTTAGCAGGATTTTCATTTCCTGTAACGCTAAATGTAGTGAAATTGGAATGGAGAAGCTTCCCGTTTTCATCAATTAACTGCATGCTATAAATGAATAAACCCGGAAAATCAGGCATCGTCACAATCAAAGGTTCAAGATCTTTTTGCTCCCATGGCGTTAACATTAATTTCTCACTTTTAGCGTTTATTTCCACCGCCTCACCAAACATATTCCATCCATATAGTGAAAGCTTCAAATCGACAGGCTCATCAGGTACTTCATCAGTCATAATGGATAACCTTACCGGGACATTAATGGTGGTTCCAAGGTTGGCATCCGTGCAAATATCAATTCCAGGAGCCAGGTAAATATAGCTGTGCATATCGTTGAGTTTCATTCCTTCAACCAATTCCTCCATGCCAGTGAATTTTTTTGTGCGGTCATATTTCCAGTAGCCATTCCATTCATTGATCACATCGTGGTGTTCCGTATACAGCCAACCGGCCACCTTGGGATGACGTCGGAATTCATTCATCATGATATGATAATCCCAGCTCCAATCCACATCCCCCGTACTGCCTTCATAGCCCCACACATTGCCACATTCACTGTTGAACATTGGGATATCAGTTTGAACATATCCTTTTGCATAATTCCAGGTCGAGCCTGGAAAGGTTTTTTCTGAGGCATTATCCAAAAAATCCTTCCATTGATATCCTGGCAGATAGGCATGCCAGGTATTAATGTCTGTGACCACATGATCATAATTACATGCAGAGTTGTCCTCAACCAACCTTGTTCCATCCAACTGTTTTGCGTGATGATACATTTCTGCCACCCATTCCTGGGTCTCTGGTTTATATACCCGTTTCCCTTCCTCTTCTTTGGAAAACAATCCCCAGGTCTCGTTAAACAACACCCAGGAATAGATCGAAGGATGATTGAAATCCCTGGCGATCATCCCTTCCAGAGCAACCATTGTTTCCCGTTGCATGTCTGCGTCTGGCTCCCCCCAGCTATTGGGTACATCTGCCATGATCAGATGACCCAAACGATCTGCCCAATACAATTTTCTTGGAATTGGCACCTTTATATGTACTCTTTGCCCATTCAGTCCGATTTCCTTAGCTCGCCAGATTTCATCCCGGATAAATTCATCGGACGGGAATGTGTAAAATCCTTCAGGATGGTAGGCCTGATCAAGGGCAGTTTGAATATAAATAGGTTTATTATTTAAGGCTACATAAGGGATATCCGTTCCTGGTAGATTTACAACACTGATCTTGCGCATCCCAAAATACGTACTGATCACATCTGGTGACTCTCCCTGTAAGATCAGCTCAACATCATACAAGTGCGGATTTTCCAAAGTCCACAAAATTGGATCGGGGATGTCAACATCAAAGGATACCTCTTTCCCTCCTGCTTTTGCCGTCGTCTCGCCTATGGTATAGTTGCTTTCCTCTCCCTGATAATTCAATTGGATTTTGGTTTCACCGGATAATTCCTTGTCAAAAACTGTTCTAACATTTAGCTTTTCATTGTCAATATCCGGGGTGAAGTAAAAGTTTTTAATGAAGTTATTTGGCCTGGCCTCCAGGTAGACCGTTTGCCAGATTCCTTTGGCATCGCCATATCCTTGTTTTCCAAATAGTTTGAAATCATGCGGTAAATCATCAACACGGAGTACTATTTGCTGGGCTTTCCCATAATTGACATTTCCAGTAAGTTCGAATTCAAATGGTGTGTATCCTCCCTGGTATTCTCCAACCGGTTTGCCATCCAACCAACCTTTTGTCAACCAGTCACTAGCGCCAATCACCAGGAATACACGCTTCCCATTCCATTCAGAAGGTATTGTGATTACCCGCTTGTACCAGGCAATGTCATCCTTATTTTCAACTTCACTCAATGGAGATCCCCAGGGAAAAGGCACCAGGATTTTTTGCCTAAATGCTTTACTTCCATCAAACCAGTTTGCTGATTCTCCCTGGTCTGCCCCGTCAAATTCAAACTCCCAATACCCATTGAGGTTGATCCAATCAGCTCTTTCAAGATCAGGTCTTGGATGTTCCGGAAGCGGAATATTTTCTTCTGGTTTTTCTTCCTCTTTGCAGCCGGCAAAAACAAAAATTAATATAAGGGATAAAAAAAGAAGTGATTTGTTAAATGATGCAAGTATTTTCATGATAAAAAATTTTAATTGGCCTACTCGGCTTACAAGATAATCAAATCTTGTCCGATTTTCATTATTGATTTTTTACACTAAGTGCATACACGGCGAAAGAACCCAGCCAATGCTCACCAACATAATCACCACTGGAGATATAGGGCAAGGTAGCTTTTAAATGGGTATCAGCAGCTTGTTCAATAATTGTAGCTTTATCATCTTTGGAATAAAGTGTATTTCTAATCCCGAAAAGACACCAGGCTCGACTTAGGTTTAATCCATCGAGGTGTACGATCTTTGGATCTGTTCGATCGCTTACGTTTACTGGTTTGTAAAGGTTTAACGGTTTGGCCTCCTCTATTCCAGGCAGAAAATGATGTAACCAATCCCAGTATTCCTTAATTGGTAAAATCCTGCGCATCAAATCGGCCTCTTCCAGGCAGGGTGACAGAAAATCTGCCCCTCCGGGTTCCCAGGAGGCCGGACAATTTTGATCTTTCAAATAATAATCTTGGGCCCTTTTTTCTATAAGTATCTTAAGACTATCATTACCTGTCTTAATTGCATAATCCCAGGCAAATGTAAGTCCAAACGCTGTATTGGGATGTTCTCCCGTACGTATAGGATAATCCTGTTTTGGTAAGAAGTCGATATATTTCTGCACAATGATCTTTTCCAGGTTATTAATGTTTGTCCTCCAGTTTACACCATCAGGATCATCCCAATCATGCAATTCTTCCACCAACTTTAACAGCCACGCCCAGCCATAGGTTCGTTCGAACGATTTGGCTCCGGTTCTCCGGAAATATGCTGCTTCCAAATCCAGGTTCTTTTTCGTTAGGTTTGCATGTAAGGCATCTCTTATAGATTGAGCATTATCCATTCCCGGAAATAATTTCAATAACCGAACGAGCATCCAATGCCCATGTACGGATGAATGCCAATCAAAACATCCATAAAAAGACGGATGCATCTCGACAGGCAGTTCGTTATCCGTGGTATCCTGGATTACATGGCCAGATTTATAGGGGTATGGTTGTTGAATGCAATTCATGGCTAAATCAGCAAAATGTACAGCATTAATAGTATTCAACTGCAATGCATCTTTTTCTGATTTTTCCTGAGCAGATACATTAAGAGACATAATACATACGAAAAAGTTGATAAAATATATTCGTTGGAGCTTCATCGATTTGAATGTAATAATTAAGACGCAAAATATTTTTTATATTCTCAGGCCCAAAATAAATTGCGCAAAATATTGATATAGTGACAAAACATAAAAAGAATAAAAATAGGATCATACTTGCCGGAGTTCTTTTAATGGCGTTAGCCATATTTATTATAAAACCTGTTTTAATTGATTCCTGGTTCAAAGAAACTCCTAAAAAATCCGAAAAATCCATCACAATGGAGCCCCAGTTTTCAAAAGAGGGGACGCTGGCTTTTTTAAATGCTGAAAAAGATACTATTCAGCTTATTGACATTGAAATTGCTGATAATGACCAGGAACGAACACAGGGCATGATGTATCGTACGAGCATGTCGTATGACAGGGCCATGCTTTTCATAATGGAATATGAGCGGGAACAATCATTCTGGATGCGCAATACTAAAATGTCATTGGATATAATGTACATAAATGGCGATAAAGAAATCGTGACCATCTATAAGCACACACAACCCTATTCCGAATCCCCGATACCGTCCTTCGAAAGAGCCAAATATGTAGTGGAAACTGCAGCCGGGTTTTGTGACAAATTCGGAATTCAGGAAGGAAACTTTATAGAATTCGCTCGTGCTGACTAAAAAAACAAAATTATTTTATGAGTGAATATCAATGTGACAATTGTTCTACTTCTATTACTTCTTCCGAAAAAATCTGTCCAACATGTGGCTATCCACAACAGGGGACTAGAGCTGAAAAAATAGCCTATAATACCAGGTTAATTCGTTTCAAGGACCTTGTGGAGGATTCTGAAAAGTCAGTGAAGGGAATACTCTCCTTCGCCATCATCTTCATTTTTATGGCATTTGTCGTAGCCCTGTTTTCCTTGTTATTTAACGAAAATCATTATGCGAATGCGCTCATTTTCTTGGCGGCTGCTTTCATGTATTTGCTGTTGTACAGGTTGGGAAAAAAGTCTTCATATCTCATGGCAGTCCTTGCATTTTTGTTTTATACTGGCCATACTATCTTTGAAATTTCTTCGGGCATATACTTGAAAAGCCCGGTTGATCTGGATAAATCTTTCGTCGCGAGCAAAGGAGCATCCCTGTTTTTTGAGCTAATCCCCATTGCTTATTTATTATTTAGATTGGCTTTAATGATTGTTTTGGCAAAATTCCTCTGGATTGAGCTAAAGTTAAAAAGGGGTGGAAAGATCGTTAAATCTATATTAAAACAATCAAATTAAAAATCAAATCGACGGTGTTGCCCCACCATCCACGCGGATGCTTTCTCCACTGATAAATGCAGCCGAGGGGGATGCTAGAAATCCAGCTAAAGCTGCAGTCTCCATCGGATCAGCGAACCTCCTGGCTGGAATGGAATTTTTCATTTCTTCTGCAAGCTGCTCATCAGTAATACCACGAGCTTTTGCCCTGGAATGTATCAGGCTTTCCAGGCGACCGGTCATGGTCAAGCCTGGCAATATGTTATTTACCGTAATGCCGTATGGACCTAATTCACTACTTAAGGTTTTTGCCCAGCTTGCTACCGCTCCCCTGATCGTGTTCGATACGCCAAGTCCGGCAATCGGCGTCCTGACGGAAATAGAAATTACATTGATTATCCTCCCGTAATTTTCCCTTTTCATTAAAGGTACAACAGCCTGTATGATATGTTGATTACAAATGACATGTTGGGTAAAGGCATTCAAATAATCCTGGGGATCTGCATCTATAGCCTGACCCGGCGCAGGACCTCCTGAATTATTAACAAGAATATGAACAGCTGTTGACTTTTTCACGTATTCATTGATTACGTCAAATACCTGGTCCGGGAACCTGAAATCTGCTTCGAGAAAACCGTGTTGCTGACCTGAAGAAATATCCAGAACTTCAATTATTTTCTTCATCTCTTCCCGGTTTCTGGCAAACAGGGTAACACTTGCGCCAAGAGATGCCAATTCAAATGCAATACCTCTGCCGATGCCTTGAGTGCTTCCGCATACTATGGCATGTTTATTTTTCAGGTCTATATTCATAAAGCCTAATTAGTGGATGTTGTTCAAACAAAAAATAAAATGGATTATTCATGTTTAAAAATATTGAATAATTATATCTTTTTCGTTAATAAATATTCATATATGTTTCCCAGGATAATTAATATTGGAAGTTGAGTAGTAATAATCGAAAGTCGACTGCTATATACAAGTAAATTATATGTGAAACGTTAGTATAGTTAATACATACTGCTGAAATCTGATTTCTGTTTTTCTCATGTGCTATTTACAGCAAAGTATTATTTCGTTTAGCACAACAGTATAGTATATTTAAACCCATTTTTAGGAACCGATCCAAATCGGAATTATTAACCAAATAAAGTAAATTATACATGAACCTCTTGAAGAAGTTAACAGATAAACTATTTTCTACAACCACATCAGGATTATACATCCTGTTATTTGCCCTTTCAATCGGAATAGCCACTTTTATTGAAAATGATTTTGGCACCAGCTCGGCGCAAAATGTGATATTCAAGTCATGGTGGTTTGAGGTATTATTATTCCTTTTTGCCGTTTCACTTGTTGTTAATGTTATAAGATTTCGGATGATCCAACAAAAAAAATGGGCCATCTTCACGTTTCACCTTGCCATTATTGTCATTTTGCTAGGTGCAGGAGTTACCCGGTATTTTGGCTTTGATGGGATGATGCACATCAGGGAAGGAAATACGAGCAATACATTTTTATCCTCCGAAACTTATCTCAAGTTTGAAACCGTTCAGGATGGGAAAAAATATGTTTTCGACGAACCTGTAAGATTTTCCACCCTGGGGAATAATTCATTCAAAAGCTCATACCTCATTGGCAATAGCAAACTGGATGTTGAAGTGCTGGGTTTTATTCCAAACCCAGGACAAATGCTCATCGAAGATGAAAATGGGAAACCCATCATCAAAATTGTAATGGGAGGGATGAACGGAAGAGAAGAATACTTCCTTAAGTACCGGGAACCGCTCAATCTACGTGGTACATTATTCAATTTTGATGAGGCAGAAAAACAACAGGCAGTGAACATCAGATATGAAAATGGAGGTTTGTTCATCAAATCAAATGAGGCGCTCACCCAAACGTTCATGGCTACCCAGCAGAGGGATACCCTTATCCCCGGCGAATACCATCCGTTAATGATGCGAAGCTTGTATGCTGGTGGACGGTTGAGTTTTGTAATGGCAGATTTCAGGCCAAAAGGAAAAATCGATATCGCATCGTCCTCAGAAAAAATGACAAGCACCAGCATGGGAGCCATACATATTAAACTGACCTTTGATGATTATGCAGAGCATTTCTATGTATATGGCGCCATGGGTATGGAAGGCACACCACAGGTAGTTAACATGGGAACTTCAAGCTTTTCAGTATCATATGGGGCCAAAAAAGTTTTACTTCCTTTTTCAATAAAACTCAATAAGTTCATTATGGATAGATACCCCGGTACCAATAGTGCCTCTTCCTATGCCAGTGAAATTACCCTACTGGATCCTCAAAACAACATCAATCGGGATCAACGAATTTATATGAACAATATCCTGAACTATGGCGGGTATCGATTTTTCCAGTCGTCCTACGACCAGGATGAGTTGGGCACATACCTGAGTGTAAATAATGATGCTTGGGGGACCTGGATCTCCTATATCGGATATGCTTTGCTGACACTCGGCATGGCTTTCACATTCTTTAGCAGTAAAAGTAGATTCCAGCAACTGGCAAAAAATATTAAGAAACTCCAACAGGCAGGCCCAGCAACCGCTGCCATCATTGTTGTTGGGCTACTCACATTTTCAACCACTGTCCTTTACGCATCAACTGCTACACAACCTGGCAAAGTAGTTGATCCGGATCATGCTGCCCGATTCGGACGATTGGTGGTGCAGGATTATAATGGGCGAATGAAACCGATGAACACATTTGCCAATGAAATATTAAGAAAATTATCCAGAAAGGAATTATATCAAGGTCTGAAGGCTGAACAGGTAATCCTGGGGATGGCTGTAAATCTACCAGACTGGTACGGGGAGCCGATCATCAGGCTGGGCAAGAATGAAGAAATTAAAAGCTTGCTCCAGGTGTCGGACGTCATGATCGCTTACCGGGACTTTTTTGATATGCAAGGCGCCTATAAATTGAAAGATCTGGTGAGAAATGCCTACAATATGTCCCAGCGTGACCGGGGAACACTGGAAAAGGAATTGCTGAAACTGGATGAAAAGGTAAACATTTGCAGCATGGTTTTCTCTGGTAGATTTATGAGGTTATTCCCGGTTCCGGCAAATGAAACTCACGCCTGGCAAACACCCGCTGAGGTAGGTCTCCATCATGCCGGGCACAATCATGGCTCTGAAGAAGACAAGGCTTTTGCAACAAATTTTTACCCCCAGTACACAGCCGAACTTCGACATGCGATCGATCATAATAATTGGACGATTCCTAATAAGATGATAGCAGAGCTGCAGCTTTATCAGCAACGCACCGGGGGCGAAATATATCCTTCTGACAATAAAATTCAATCGGAATTATTTCTCAACAAACTCAACGTTTTTGACAGGCTCGGCAAAGTATATGGATTATTGGCGCTGGCATTTCTGACCCTACTATTCATATCGGTGTTTAATCACAAGACTAACCTGAAATGGCCATTTCATATCACTTTCGGAATACTTACTTTCAGCTTTTTCATGCATTTGCTGGGATTGGGATTGAGGTGGTATGTTTCTGGCCGCGCTCCATGGAGTAATGGGTACGAATCCATGATTTACATTGCATTTACTACCATACTTGCAGGCTTGATCTTTTCGAGAAAATCATATGGTGGCCTTGCAGCAACCACCGTGCTTGCAGCTACGATATTAATGGTGGCGGGTCTGAGCTGGCTAGATCCGGAAATAACCCCACTGGTTCCGGTACTAAAATCCTACTGGCTTACTATCCATGTTTCGATGGAAGCAGGCAGCTACGGCTTTTTGATGTTGGGCGCTATTATAGGCGTGCTGAATCTGATCCTCATGATCTTCAGAAATAAGAAGAACAATGAAAATATCAGCAGGATCATCAAAGAAATGACGTATATCAGTGAAATGACGCTCATTGGCGGATTGTTCATGGTGAGCATCGGAACCTACCTGGGTGGAGTATGGGCAAATGAATCATGGGGAAGGTATTGGGGATGGGATGCCAAAGAGACCTGGGCGCTGGTGACAATTTTGGTCTATGCATTCATCCTGCATATGCGGTTTATCCCGGGGATGCGCAGCACCTATGCCTTTAATGTAGCCTCCCTTTTTGGCTGGGCCTCTGTGATGATGACCTATTTTGGAGTCAATTACTATCTTTCAGGATTGCATTCTTATGCAGCGGGAGATCCGGTTCCAATCCCGCCATTTGTGTATTATACCGTATTTATATTGATCAGCATCTGTCTTCTGGCCTATTGGCGGAATTATCAATTTGATAAAGCGAATCTTCAGAACACTAAGCTTGCTAAACCTGTGGGTATTTAGTTGTTTAACTTATGGAAATGGATCACTTTAATATGGCCATTTCCATGATGACATCATATTTGTATCCAGCTCCAAAATCCCTGTTTAAGGATATTGTGCCCTCAAATGAAACGATGTCATCGATTTGAACATTACCTGCAGTGGTGATGGTCAAATCCAGGCCTTCACCTGTTCCATCCTGGATATGTACCCAATTTCTACCCATGATCTTTGGATTCACTTTCACACATTTCCCAGTTACCTGAATTAGCTTGCCTGCATACTTTCCTGGATCTGAAAATAACTCGGATAACTTAATCGATCCCGCTTCCGGCGTTATGTTCAGTAGTTCACCGGGCTTCTCATTTTTTGCCAAGGATTTACTCTTTTCCGTGCCTCCTGAATTTGATGGATGAGGGATAACATCTGAAACCAGGTATATTGTCTCAAACACCCTGTTATATTCCTTGCTTTCAAAATTTTTCTTTAATAGCCCCCCCTTGTAATAATAGGTGCTACCAAGCTGAACTTCTTTCTTTGGAATGGCTATCCAATATTTATCTCCGTTTTCAGTCACGTTTAGGTAGGAATATTTTTCAGTATTGAGTACTTCATTCACCACTACCAGATGACCATCCGAAATCTCATTTTGTACGGCTGGCATTTCAGGATGGGGATTTGAATTAACTGCAGGTTCTTCGTGCTGTACTGGCTGACCCTCGATTACTTTAGGTTTTGATTCGCACGCAATAATGAATATAAATGCCAAAAGGGAGACAAATAAATTGATTACAATTTTCTTCATGTTAATAATTAGTTTCAATCTTGATAACTATTGAACTTTGAAATTATGGAATTATTTAGAATCGTTGAATGACCTTTGTGTATATTCTGTGATACAGTATATTTTCACGATCAAAGGTCCCTTCATAATCTACGTATAACGTCAATTTTTTTATAATATTCCATGACAAATTAATTCCTGCTATATTTTGCCTGGTAGCATTTTCATAATTGAGGTACCTGTACTCTACCATCCTAAAATTTATATTACCATCTAATTTTCGGGGTATAATTTCCCTAGAAGCTCTTATACCAAAGATCTTGCTATTCAGATAATTGGTCTGAAGGAAATTGGCAGTTAAAGTTGTACTGATATTCAATGAAGGTATTCGGCTAAAGGTCAGGTAGCTGTTTAAGTTTTTAGATAGATTTTTCTCGCTCTTTTGAAATCTCCATCCGGCATTTACTCCCCAGGTAACAGTCTTAAACAGGCGATAATTTGCATTGAAGCGGAGCCCCTGGCGTGTTTCCTCTTCGATCAGCTGGTCGATGAAATTCTTAAACGTCTCATAATACTGCACGTTTTTTCTGTTATCGTAGGATGCAGCAACACTCAACTTCCTTGAAAACCTGTACCGCAATGATGCGTACAGGTTGGTCATATCAAAAACATTTTTAGGTTGATCATTGATGTTTTCATAAAGTGATATTTCTGCTGAGGTAAACAGGTTTAAATTCTTAAACAAGGAACTGTTATGCTGAATATAAATGAACCGGCGGTCTATTCTGCCAGTGTTTCTCTGTTCAATATAGCCTAGGGTATTTTGCATTAATATGTTGCTGGCGTTTAGTTCATGGCTCGTATATGCCCCATACTGAAAAAGATTGGCGTTCACGCTGTAGTCGAGATAATCCGGCCTTGAACCCACCAACACCCCGAACAGGAAATTACCCGCGGTTTGTTCAAACTGGATGCCATCAATGGCTCCCATGGAGGATATTTTAGGATTTATTTTTCGCCCAATGGAGAGTCTGGATAATTTGCTGAAATCATAGGATAAGACAAGCGCATACACTTTGAGCGCGCTATTCAAATTATTTTTAACTTCTACCCATTCATCCAGTGTATGGCGAAAAGTGATATAACTATCAAAGGATAGTCGTGTATTTGCCAGGTGATCTCCTCGCAAAGCGAGCGTGTAACGCATCCTGTGGTTTGATTTTGATTCTGATAGAGTATTGTAGGAAGTCACTGATATCCTGCCGGAAATATCCTGCTTAACATGTTCCTTGTGCTTACCTGATTTGGTCAGTTCAGCAGATTTTTGAATTTCCTCTGATTTTATACTTCCAATTCCGGGAGAATCGCTTGACCTGTATCGCGGCTTATTTTCTTCTGAAATAGTATCTCCCATTGCAACTGGTGAGTTATCTAATCCCAATAAGTCAGATTTTGCCTTCCGGATAACCAGTTCATCAGATATATTTATTTTCATGGCCGTTATTGGAGTACATACACATGAGATCGACGACTTATTGTCCACAACAAAAGCAGGTATTGTTTTGCCCTTTGTTTTAAAAAACAGGGTGTCGCCAATATTGATCCCCTCAGTAGACTCAAACTTTACATATACGTTTTGAGAGGTTACATAAGATACCTTTCCTCTTTTATAGTCAGCCTGATACTGACTTTGGGCAGGAAAAGCCAGCAACAAAAAGTACGATATGAAAAGAAAATATCTCACCTTTATTATTATTTATTCCTTATTCCCAGTAGGATGGCAAGTAAAACAACC